>Ga0193751_1000888_pt1 | contig 20600 bp, 25 predicted proteins | sample L1c2metaG_FD_143050 | JGI IMG/M metagenome (GOLD analysis project Ga0193751, IMG submission 143050) | Soil microbial communities from a riparian zone of the East river system, Colorado, United States - L1c2 | ecosystem: Environmental > Terrestrial > Soil > Riparian zone | place: USA: East River... | reverse complement strand
TGGGCGTTTGCCTGGGATCCTTGGTGGTATGGCCCCGGTTGGTATGGCGCGTGGCCGGCCTACTCTTACTATCCGGATTACAGCTACGACTGGTCCGACGATCCGCCGCCCTACAGACCGGATTCATCGCCGAATTCATCCCCGAATTCGTCCCCGAATTCATCCAATGACCGCGACCCGTCGGCAAGCCTGAGCCCACCAAACTCGGACCATACTTCAAACCCTGGCTCCAACTATGATGACAACCATTTCAATCTCAACCCTGACTCGAGCCCAGGCAACAACGACTCAGTCCAGGACGGTCAGACCCCGCAGCCCGAAGCGGCGCCGAACAGTCCGGCTCCAACGGCTCAGTCGCCGGATACTCCAGGGCTCGCGGTTTTCGAGCCCTGGGCACCGGCAGGGCTAATTTAGGAAGACGTTCTTCATTCAAGGGCAGGATCTCCGTGTTCCTGTCACCATGGGAGTTACTTCTTACTCTTTTTTCCGAGCCCCTTCTTCTTAACCTCGGCACCCGCTTCCTTGATTGCGGTGAGCCGCAGAACCGCGGCAGCGGCGGTGTACTTTACCGCCTCTTTTTTATCCGACATGCACGAGCTTACCGTCCCGAGCACCGCCGGGTCTCCCCGTTTGGCAAGAGCCTCGAGTGCTGCTGCGCGCACCAGCCAGCTCTTGTCACCCGCCGCGTCGGCCAGCGTTTTGGTCGCGGCCGGATCGGGATCCGTGGCCAGCACCTTCGCGGCCGCCGCGCGAACCGGGGACGTGTCGTCCTTCGTGATCGTCTTAACAGCTACCCATCCGACGCCGGCGAATGGAACGAAGCCGATGCCCTGTTCGAAGCCGAGTTGCGCCATCTTCTTTGGATCCTTCAGTATGGATGTTTGCGAAGCGATCAAGCCCTTGCCAGCCTTCCGCTGTCCAGTTAACACTTCGTAGTAAACCTCGTAAGCGGAATGGTCATGCATCAGGTCGAGGGCGTGGGCGGCTGCCAGGGCAACCGAGGGATCGTCGTCGTCCAACGCCTCTTTCAATTTTGGGATGCTGGTTCTCGACTTCATATCGCCCAGCGCTGCTGCGGCCGCCGACCTTACCTCCGGTTTGTCGTCAGCGAGCGCCTTTTCCGCGAGCCTCCGGGCCTTGGCATCGTCCGGCATCAACCCCAAAACGCGGATGGCCGTGACCCGAGCAATCGTTCGGTCCTCAGTGCAAGCGGCATCGAGAATCTGCCACGCCTCGCTTTCGAACTCTCGCCAGCTTTGGGAGCGGTGGTCGATTGTTGCCCGGACTCGCTCGCCTGCGGTTGTGCCGTAGGCTGCTGTCCCGTAATTGGGCGCGCCGGTTCTTTGCTCGGAGGCGGTGAGTTCGTCTGTGCTGGTTGTTCCTGGGCCGGCGCATTCGTCTGCGGCGGCGACGCCGGAGTCGTGGACTGCTGCTCCGCAAACAGCAAGCACGACGCGAGAAGGACAAAAGCAGGAATTCCAGGCCGGGTTGCAGCGCGCATGTAGGCACCACCGACTTGCGGTATGCGGGTTTAAGATGCTCGTCCACACTTTTTGGTAAAGCTTTTTTGACAGGTGCTATAACCGGCGCTATAAAAGGCTGCAACCGCACAAGCTCTTTGAAATGTCTGTGTCCTGCACCGGCTGTCCCGGCACTAGCCTCGAACTGCTTTCCTGGGTCTTCCTCCGAGCCTGCCATTTATTTTGGAAGCCGCTCTCTTGGCTCTGCTTCTGGATAGCCCGCCAACTTGACCAAGCCTGGACGCCATCCACTTCTTTGAGCCAAGGAAGCCCTCCAAGAGGCCCGGTACGTAGAGATCTGCATCGAGCTTAGGAAAGTGAATTCCGAAACCGGATGGAGTGATCTCAATTTCGTCAAGTTGCGATGGCTTGGCGTTTTCCAAACCCTGTGCATCGCGCGGTGAGAAACTCAGAATCAATTTTGAGCTGAGACTGATCACGATATGGCCGCTTTTGCGGTCGTAACGCGCCGAGACAGCCTTGGGAACAGCCTCTTGCAGTTCCTTGGCCCGCTGGTTCGCCAGTTCGAAATTGTCATGCAATGCCATGAATTCCCTCCCATGCTCGGCAAAGCTCCTTCGAGTGTTTCGTCAATACACTTTGGAAGTGCGTGAGTTCCCGTCTTGAAAACCCGTAATTCTCCCGAAGCTCCATCGGCCCCGCCGGACAGTTCAGGTTGAATGCCGCTTCACAGCCCCGTCCAATCACATGGACGTGAGCCGGTCTGTGATCGTTTGGATAGACCGCGACGCGCAGTCCATCAAATCTGAGAACTGTCGGCACCCACTAGAATTCTATCACAATTCCTAAGCGCTTGGGTTCGAAGAATAAAAGAAACCGCGCTTTTTCCTTGACCTAAGAACACCAGTCTTGTCACCATAGATCATTCTTGTACCTCTAAGTCCAATCGAATCTAAATATTTCACATGTAGTTAACTCGAGGTTTTCGATGAAATTTGGCGTCATCATCTTCCCCGGATCGAACTGCGATCACGATGCTTACTGGACCATCCAACAGGTCGCCAAGCAGCCCGTAACGTTCCTCTGGCACGACTCGCACGACCTCGAAAACTGCGACGCCATCATCGTCCCCGGAGGCTTCGCCTTCGGCGACTACCTCCGCACCGGTGCCATCGCCAAGTTCTCCCCGGTCATGGAATCCGTCCGCAAGTTCGCTGCCGGCGGCGGACTGGTCCTCGGCATCTGTAACGGCTTCCAGATTTTGTGTGAGTCGGGGTTGTTGCCGGGAGCGCTGATGCGCAACATTGGCCTGAAATATGTCTGCAAGCCCGTGCAGGTGAGAGTCGAAAACAACGAGACCCCGTTTACGAACGCGTGCCGTAAAGGCGAAGTGCTGACCATCCCCATCGGTCACATGGAAGGCAATTATTTTTGCGATGACGCGACACTCGCCGAACTGAAACGCGACAATCGCATCGTCTTCCGCTACTCCGACCCGCAGGGTGAAATCACAGCGGAATCCAATCCCAACGGATCGCTGGAAAATATCGCCGGAATCTGCAGCCCCGGACGCAACGTCCTCGGCATGATGCCCCATCCCGAGCGCGCCGCCGAACCCGAACTAGGCGGCACCGATGGATTCAAGATTTTCGAGTCGCTGGTAGGAGCGGAAATAGGTCTCAGGTCTTAGGTGCCAGGTGTCAGGTGTCAGGTGTCAGGTCTCAGGAAAAACAACCAATCTCTTCGTGATCGGTATCACAGCGGAGTTTCTCCGATACCCTTAATCTGGTCACGAGAAATTTCGTGTCTGAACATTATCGCGATCTGATTGCGTGGCAAAAGGCAAAGCGCCTGGCTTTGGATGTTTATCGCTGTACTCGTAAGTTTCCAAGAGACGAAATTTATGGACTGACGTCACAGATGCGGCGGGCGGCCGTGTCAGTCCCCAGTAACATTGCGGAGGGCAAAGGACGTTATTCCCAGAAGGAATTGGTGCACTTTCTGTATCTGGCACGCGGATCTCTCCTCGAGTTGGAAACCCAACTGTCGATAGCACGAGATCTCGAATACATCGATCAGCCTGCATTCGAAATCCTGGAATCGGAAACAGAAGAGGTAGGACGAATTCTGAACGGCCTAATCAATCGCTTCCAAGTCCAAAGGGTTTCCTGAGACCTGAGACCTGTGACCTGACACCTGAGACCTGCTCTAGTACGCCCATCGCAGCAACGTTGCTCCAGAAGTAAATCCCGCCCCGACTGACGCCAGCAGCACCAGACTTCCCTTCTTCAATCTGCCTTCCTGGCGCGCGGTTTCCATCGCCAGCGGAATCGTTGCCGCGGTTGTGTTTCCGTAACTCTCAATATTGATGATCACGCTTTCGGGACGCATATTCAGACGATCGGCAGTCGCCGTGATGATGCGCTTGTTCGCCTGATGCGGAATGAAGGCGTCGATCTCGCTTCCCTTGATGTTGTTGCGTTTGAGAATCTCTTCGCAAAGCGACGCCATCTTGCGCACCGCGAATTTGAAGACTGCTGCTCCGTCCTGATGAACGAAGTGCATCTTCTTATCGACGGTCTCGTGAGTCGAAGGATTCTGGCTTCCGCCACCAGGCATATACAACGAGCATCCACCGGATCCATCCACTTCGTGCAGAAAGTCAATGAGGCCGAGGGACTCGTCTTCCGCGGGTTCGAGCAGGACCGCGCCCGCACCATCGCCGAAAATAACGCAGGTCGCGCGGTCGGTGTAGTCGATGATCGACGACATCACATCGGCGCCGATCACAAGTACTTTCTTATGGGATCCGGTAGCGACGAACTGCGCTCCTGTCTGCAACGCATAAACAAATGCCGAGCAGGCAGCCGAGAGATCGAATCCCCAGACATTTTTCGCACCGAGCTTGTGTTGGACAAGACAAGCGGTCGAGGGGAAAAACATGTCGGGCGTAACCGTTCCCACAATGATCGCGTCGATATCGGACGCGTCAATGCCGCGCTCGGCAAGCGCCTTCTTCGCCGCCTCGACCGCAAGATCGCTGGTCGCAACACCTTTGTCTGCCAGATGACGCTCGCGGATACCGACGCGCTCCATGATCCACTGGTCATTGGTATCGACAAGCTTTTCGAGATCGGCGTTCGTAAGAAGGCGAGGCGGAACGTAGGTGCCGAGAGCGCTGATCTTAACGCGCTGAAGCTGGCTCAATGAGATCTCCTGAGATGCCTATGCGATATTAAGTGAATTTATTATTTTCAACGATGAGGACGAGAAAGTCTAACTGCAAGGTGTCAGGTCTCAGGTGCCAGGTTTCAGGAAAAACAAAATCAATTTCATTTCATCTTTACGGGTTACCTGACACCTGACACCTGACACCTGAGACCTGCTATTTCATCCGCTCCGCCAGATCCCCAAACAGCGGCAACTCGAAGCGCTCGCCTTGCCATGCCTTGAGCGACAGAACAATCCACAAGAACAACATGGCCAGCGAAACCAGAAGTCCAAACAGCAGAAACACCATGGCGGCAGCGACATTCGAAAGGAAGAGCGCGGCGATGGTCAAAACGAAAAAAACTCCCCAAAGCAAAATACTTTGCCAGGCATGAAAGCGGACGAAGCGATTATTACGAAATGCCGGCAGCAACAAGAGCACTCCGGGAGGAACCAACGGGAGATAAGCGACCACCGCGGCCGCCCGTTCCGCGGGAGGAAGCGGCGTCATCGACCATCCGCATCCCGGACAGAACGCCGCGTTCGCCGGCATCACGGTTCCGCAATGAGGACACTTCACGGAACCTTGCGCCGGATTCGCCGGATCGGTCACCGAACTACTCACCGAACTATTTGGCGGAATATTCGCTGGGCTAGACAATTCGGCGTCCATTCGTCTTCTTCCGATCGCGGCATTCTTCGCAAACGCCGTAGATCTGGAAAGTGTGGCGGGTGGTAACGTAACGGTGTTTGTGTCCGATCTCCCGCTCGATCGCCCCGACTTGCTCCGAGAAAAATTCGACCGAAGCACCGCACTCGGTACACACCATGTGGTGATGACTGCGGCGGTTGTACTGGTGCTCGTAACGCGCGATGCCATCATGAAAAGCGACTTCGCTGGCCAGTCCGCAACCAGCCAGAAGCTTCAGCGTCCGGTAGACAGTGGTGAAGCCGATTCGCGGATCGGTTTTTTTGACCAGTCGATGCAATTCGTCAATCGAGAGATGTTCACGAGTCTCGAGGAACGTCCGCAAAATTGCGTTGCGCTGTTCGGTCTGCTTCAAGCCCACGCGACGGAGATGCTGCAGGAAAATTCCTTCAGCCTCGCGGATGTTCTCCCGCGAGATGGTCGGCTGATCGTCGATTCGTTTCTGCAGCATGTTGGGCGGCGCGACACTTAAGACGACACTCAAGATGATAATGCACGCCAAGGGTTCCCACATGATACTGGGCGAAGCGCGGGTTGCGCCAACCGACTCCCAGCTTCGAGGCCCGATTTGGTCCTGCTTTCTCCTGTGTTTACTACCTGGTACCCCCACCCCCTCCCCCCTGGTCTCCTGGAATCATGGAGTTAGCGGGAATTTTTTGCTTCGGTCTTTGAAAAATAAGGACTTATATCAAAGTATTCTGGAATAAGGACTTAGTTGTCAAAGAGCGCTAAAAATGGGTTTGGGGCAGCTTCGAGGGCCGTCTTGGTTGACGGATACACCTCGAAACTGCCCCAATCAGATTTCTATGGTCGCGCACGGTGGGTTTTAAGTCAATGATTTTGATTGCGGATTTTGATTGCGGATGATTTGTGGCGAGAAGTTAGGCGGCAGATTGGAGGAAGTGCGACCCTTGCAGCAAGTTCTCAAGGTGAAGATCGATGGCGCGCCGCGCAAGAGCCCACTCCGGAGTCGGCGGTGTGGCAGGCCACCCTTCGGCTATCGCTCAGGGCAGGCTTTCTCGAAAAAAAAACGCGAGAAGTGGCGCACCCGGCACCCTCAACCTATTTACACAAGCAGCTTGACATAACCCAATGTGCTGGCTCCGTTGACTCTGCCTTCGCGGCACGCCTAAGATTGCCTCCAGACTTTTGCGCGACCCATGATCGGCCAAACCATCTCGCACTACAGCATTGTGGAGAAGCTGGGTGGCGGCGGCATGGGTGTTGTGTACAAGGCTGAGGATGTCAAACTCGGTCGCTTTGTGGCCCTCAAGTTCCTGCCCGAGGACGTAGCCAAAGACCCTCAGGCTCTCAGCCGCTTTCAGCGCGAAGCGAAAGCTGCCTCTGCGCTGAATCACCCCAATATCTGCACCATCTACGAAATTGATGACCAGCACGGCGAAGCATTCATCGCCATGGAGTTTCTGGATGGAGTAACGCTGAAGCATCGCATCGCTGGGCGACCGATGGACACGGACATAGTACTTCCCCTCGCGATTGAGATTGCGGACGCGCTCGACGCCGCCCACGCTGAGGGTATCGTTCACCGCGACATCAAACCTGCAAATATCTTTGTCACCAAGCGTGGGCATGCCAAGATTCTGGACTTCGGGTTGGCCAAGGTGGCGCTTCCTGCCAGTTCTGCTAGCCAAATGGCCGCACAGAATACTCAGACAGTTACAACTGTCGCCGAGGAACATCTCACCAGTCCCGGATCGGCTGTGGGAACCATCGCCTACATGTCGCCGGAGCAAGTCCGTGCCAAAGAATTGGACGCACGAACTGATCTGTTCTCGTTCGGAGCAGTCATGTACGAGATGGCGACCGGGACGTTACCGTTCCGTGGTGAAAGCACAGGAGTGATTTTTGACTCCATCCTGAACCGTACACCTGTTCCTGCCGTGCGGCTGAATCACGACGTGCCGCCCAAGCTAGAGGACATCATCAACAAGGCTCTGGAGAAAGACCGCAATCTGCGCTATCAGAGCGCGGCAGAGATGCGAGCCGACCTGCAACGGCTGAAGCGGGACTCCGAGAGCGGACACGGTTCTGCGGCAAGCTCGGGCACGGTGGCGGTGGCGAAAGCTCCTGCGGCCCGGGTTGCTAAGGTTTGGAAGATTGCGGTTCCCGTCCTGCTGGTCGCCTTGCTCGTGGCGGGCGGGCTTTACTATCTCTCAAATCAAAGCAAGCGCCTGACCGAGAAGGACACCATCGTTCTCGCCGATTTTGCCAACAGCACGGGCGATCCAATCTTCGACGACACGCTGAAAACGGCGCTCAACGTTTCCCTGCGGCAATCACCTTTCCTGAATGTGCTCTCCGACAGCGAAGTCACGAAGACCTTGCAACAGATGACCCGTCCGGCCGGCACAAAACTCGCGCCTCAGGTAGCCCGCGAGCTTTGCCAGCGGGCGGGCAGCAAGGCTTACCTTGCTGGATCGATTGACAGTCTGGGCAGCCAATACGTGCTGGGATTGAAGGCGGTGAATTGCCAGAACGGAGATGTGCTGGCGCAGGAGCAGGTCACGGCGGCGTCCAAGGAGAAGGTTCTGGACGCGCTGGGCGCGGCGACATCCAGGCTGCGCTCTGAGTTGGGCGAATCGCTGGCGACGGTGCAGAAGTTTGATGTACCGCTGGCGCAGGCCACCACGTCTTCGCTCGAAGCTCTGAAAGCGTACAGCCTTGGCCGGAAGGCGTCTAATGAGAAAGGCCCTGCCGCAGCCCTTGCTTACCATCAACGGGCTATCGAGCTTGATCCGTATTTTGCGATAGGCTACGCGGCAGTCGGCAACGACTACTTCAGTCTTTCCCAGACAGAGCGAGCCACCGAGTACGACACCAAAGCATTCCAGTTGCGGGAACATGCCAGCGCACAGGAAAAGTTGGCGATCACCGCCAACTACTATTGGAGTGTCACCGGGGAACTGGATAAAGCGGCCCAGACGTATCAGGAAGAGATTAAGAGCTACCCGCGGACAAGCAAAGTGTACAACAATTTGGGCACACTGTTCGCCTTACAGGGGCAGTATGAGAAAGCCGCGGAAATCACGAAGCAAGCTGTGCGCCTTGCGCCGGACAGTCTATCTATTATTTACGAAAATCTTGCCAACTACGCCATTGCCTTGCAACGCTTCGATGAAACGCGGCAGATGATTCACGAGGCGCAGGCGCGAAGAGTGGATGATTACCTACTCCACAATGCTCTCTATGCTCTTGCGTTTCTTGGGGCGGACTCCGGAGCGATGGCGGAACAGCAACAGTGGTTTGCGGGCAAGCCTGAGTTTGAGACCTATGGGCTCGCGCTGGCATCTGACACCGAGGCCTATGCTGGACATATGGGTAAGGCGCGGGAACTGACCAAGCGGGCTGTGGAGTCTGCCATCCGGGCCGACAGCAAAGAAAATGGGGCGATATGGCAGGCGATTGCTGCTCAGCGGGAAGGCGCTTATGGCATGGTTACGGAAGCGCGGCAGTCGGCGGCAAAGGCCTTAAAGCTGGCTCCGGCGAGTCAGGGCGTCAGCGTCGAAGCCGCGCTTGCGTTCGCCATAGCGGGCGATACAGCACGAGCCGAGTCCTTGGCCGAGGATTTAGGGAAACGCTTTCCGCTGGACACCCACTTGCAGACACTTTGGCTGTCTGTGATTCAGGCGCAATTGGCGCTGAACAAAAAGAACCCAGGGCTCGCCCTTAATGATCTGCGAGCTGCTTCCCCCATCGAGTTGGGGCAGATCCCGTTCGTCAACAATATCTCCTGCCTCTATCCAGTGTATGTTCGCGGGGAAGCGTACTTGGCAGCCGGACAGGGTAGCGCTGCCGCAACCGAGTTTCAGAAGATTCTCGACCACAACGGCATCGTCTGGAACTGCTGGACGGGAGCGTTGGCGCATCTGGGAGTGGCTCGTGCCAACGCCTTGGAGTCGAGAACCTCGCAGGGCGCCGATGCCGATTTTGCCCGCGTCCGGGCGCTCGCCGCGTATAAAGATTTCCTCACGCTCTGGAAGGATGCCGACCCCGACATCCCCATCCTGAAGCAAGCGAAAGCAGAATATGCAAAGTGCATGCTGAGCAGCGCGTTGTCCAGGAGGGTTGAAGTCCCTCTGGCGCTCAAATCTGAGCGCCGCCGCTGTGAATGGGGTTTTTCCTGCTCGCACTTCCTGAAAGGAGTCACGTCGTGGAACAGTGCGGAAAGCTGTTTAGTCTTCGGTTTGTAGCTTTTGGTTTGGTCGTCATATTGCTTTTGTTGCGAGCGTCACACGCAACGGCACAGGTGAGCAAGGCCAGTGCTGAGGCAGGCCAGGCCACAGACACAAGCTACCTCAAGGAAATGCCGGATCCCGCCCGTGTCCTAGCTGACATTCATGGGTCGAGCAGTCTCGACACCGCCGCGCGCCAAAGGGTTGCCTTGGAGATCCTCTCCGATGTAGTTGAATCGTTCGCGCGCCACGAAGGTTTTAATTTGAGGCTGACGCCGGAAGAAAGGGAACTCAATGGTCGATATAGACGGGCTTCCGGTGATATCATCTCGGCAACTTACCGCACCCTTGACCCCAATGATCAGCAACAAGGCGTCCCGAATTCGCCGCGCATGAAATGGAATCAACTTCGCGATCAATATTGGCGAAACGAGACATTCATTCGGGAATTGCTCCACCGCTATTTATCACCCCGCAACCGCGACCGCTATTTGGAAATCCGCCGTGGACGAATGGCCTCACATGGCACCACGCAAGCCGAACAATCGCTCCCCAGCGTGCTCGCTGGGCGAGGGCGAAGCGGGTCTCCAGGCCACACCGGGACAAGTTTCTTATCCGGGCAACGACATTTCACTCGACGTCAAGAACAGTTGCTGTCCAGTCGGCAGGCACCCGGGCCATGGAAGCAGCCCTTCCTGCAAGGTTTCGTGCTTATCAGCGTCGGATTGTTGATCCTGACACTCATCCTGATGACCCGTAATACCCGTTCTCAGACGATTCCAAAGTTCACCCCCCGACAACATCTGAACTCGCAAGAAACTGTTCTGTTTGACACACGGCCACATTTTATTGCTATCGTGGGACTTAGCCGTGTCATCTGGTTCTTCATCGGAAGCCTGCTGGTCCCTTTGATTGCAGCCGGGATTGCGGCCGGGGCGGGGGGGGCGCCTTTTTGGTACGTGTTGTTCTCCTGGTTCTTGCTGGTCCTCCTCCCCCTGCTGATACGCGTGCTGAGATGGCGCAATGTGTTCTACTCCCTTACTGACCAGCGAATAATGCACGGTCATGGAGTCATAAACAAGTCGTTCAATGCGCAGCAGCTTGCAAGAATAGGAGGGTTGCTTGACGTTAGCACGTACAGAATTACAGGGGTCACCTTTGGCCAGAAGTTATCAGGAAGAATGTTCAACTTCGGAAACATCATCTTCCAAACTAATCATAGGGACATTCGCTGGCTTGGGATCAAAGACCCACTCAACGTCAGAAGATTGATAGAGGAGAAGGTCGCCACGTTTCAGGATCTTGGGGCAAATCAAGCGACGTACAACGAAGCGATAATCAAGAAAGTTGCTGAAGTAAGGACCGAAGAGAGTTTCGGTTTGGTCAGTCCAAAACACGATGTCTCCATTCAGGATAAGGTGGGGGGGGCGAGTTTGCTACAGACTCCGTCTGCATTCCGTTACTGCTCTAATTGCGGACGGCAGAACCCTGCGGAAGCTGCCTATTGCTCTCAATGTGGTAAGCAGGCGGGTGGGCCACTTTAACCGGGAAGCAAAACGCGGGTTTGTCTTTTTAACATTCGACCAAATAACTGGGGGTGCGCCCCTTCTCGCGCTTTTCGAGAAGGGGTCTGAGGAACAGCCGACATCGTTCGGCCTCGCTTTGCGCGGCAGGAGAGAGTGCGTCCAGTCGCCGCCTTATCGGCCACCGATTTTTCATCACATTCAACCGTGACCGCTCTCACAGACGCGCAACTCCGCCAATGCGACAATGACCACTGCTCGGAAAATGATCGGCAAATGACCGGCAAAGCCGGAGCGCTGTCTTCGAGAAGGTCCGAGAAGCCGCGGCCCAGTACTCTTTGATAAACTATGCTGTTCAGCGAATGTGAGCGAACCCAGTGCGGAAAAACGCGCGAATTCCCTTCCAAAACCGCCCCAAAACGGGAATTTAGGCCGAAAATCGGGCTTAAGTCCATATCCATGTAGTTGTTAGGAGTAAGTCCTGTAAAATCATAGCATTGCGCGTAATTGGGGGGGACATAAAGTAATGTACTGTGTAATACCCATCCAGTAAACATCCACAAATGGAGTATAAACCGCCACAATTCGGAGGCCCCTCCAAGGCACGTTTCTCGGCACAAATAAAAAACCCTCTCGACCAAACTGAGAGGGTTTGCGAACCCAAGTCTCACGCACTCTTTCTAGCCCGTGCGCAGTTTCCCGCTTCGCTGCATTACGAAACGGCTTCTAGTGATCGCGATCGTGACCGTTGCCCCGGTCGTGATTCTCATGATCCCAGTGCCCTTCATGCATCTGCCAGCCTTGCCGGTAGTGATCATAGTGAGGATGATTCCAATATGCCCCTTCATAGGGCGGACGATCCCAGCGCCCTGCCACCCACCGATAGCGATGGCCATGCGGGGCCCAGTACCCGTCGACCCAGGCATAGCCCGGACCTGGCTCGGGCCCGCGCTGCTCGTACCGGTAGGCAGGTGGTGCGCCTCCGATGTACACGCCAATCTGTCCCGCAGCGGGGACGGTGAGGGCAGCTGCGAACACTATGCCACACATCCAATTCAATTTCATTTTGTCTCTCCTACGACAATATTTGACTACTATTTCACTACTATCGAGCACTTCGGCTGAAGCTTGAAAAACTTCTCCCGCATCTTATTCATATGTTCAGTCATAGTGTTCTGGTCATTATGTTGGATCTTACGTTGCAGAATCTTTCTGGCGAGTAGCTTTAACTCCCGTCAGGATCCCGAGCCCCACCAGCACGATCCCACCCACCACAATCCAGTGCGTAGGTACGTGCATCAAGCTGGCACCGTAGATGAGCCCGGCAACCACCAGCACAAAACCGGTCAGGTAAATTCCAAATGACATGATGGCTCTCCATTCTGCTTTCCACCGCCCTTCTATCGGGAAGGTAGTTTGTGCGCGGCCGGAATCGCCTTGCCTTCTTCCGCCGTGAGACGAGACGCATCGCAATAGCCGTAACCGTTTAAGCAAGCCGTGTAATTACGTTTGTGTTCCGCATCAGCCAGCTCCTTGGCTTCAGCGGGATTCAGCTTTGTGTAGTCGCAAGGCTGTTGGCCTGACTTACAAGCGGAGATGTTCCGCTGGCGTTCGGCGGCGGATGTTTGTCCGGCTTCCAGCGGGGTGAGTTTGGAGTGGTCGCACTCGTCCCAGCCGTTCTCGCAATTTTGTGCGTTGCGCTTATGTTCCGCGGCGGATACATCGGTCGTTTCCGAAGGCGTCAGCTTGGAGTGGTCGCACAGGCCAACACCGTCTTTGCAGTCGGACACATTGGACTGGCGCCTGGCTACGGCCACTTCCCCGGCTTCCGCCTGGGTTAGTTTGGCATGATTGCAGGAGCCAGCGCCTTCTTTACACTCAGCGACGTTGCGTTGTTTTGCCGCGACCGACCATGCGAGATTCTCGGATGGAGTCAATCGTGAGGGATTGCAAGTCGCGATTCCATCGTTACAGTCTGAAACATTACGCTGATGATTGGCGACAGCCAACGCCTCCGCCTCTGGTCCGGTAAGTTTGGAATGATCGCAGGAATGGAAGCTGTTCCGGCAATTCGCAACGTCGCGCTGATGGCTGGTTCCGGCTACTTCGGCCGATTCCGCCTGGGTTAATTTGGAGCGGTCGCAGGAGGCCCAGCCATTCTTGCAGGCCGACAAGTTCTGCGCCGAGTTCGATGCGCGGTCCGATGACTGTGCAACGAGCAGTACCGGCCACAAGATAATGCAGGCTATCTGAGATCCAAGACATCTCCGCAGGCTGATTTTCATTTTTCGGCCGCCTTTCGGGAATTAGATAAAACTGACCGAAACCGGTACGCGGTCTCGGTCAGCGCAAATCATCTCCAGCTCGCAGATACTTATGAACTTACTTCTTGTCTTCATTGAGTTCTGCGATGTGCGCCTGGTGGCCCGCGTCGGACACAGCCTTCACAAATGCGTCTCCGCTTTCGGGAGTTGATGCCTTGCCCGAAAGAATGTTGCGGAACATCATCTTCTTGCCATAGATGGCGCGAGTCGAGTCGTCGTCCTGCTCCACTACCGCACCTTCCAACGTCAGACCGGCGAATACGCCTTTCGAACGCGAATAGGTCAGTACTTCCGTGTTCATCATCCAGTCAGTTCCGGCGGATGCGTGACGGCCTACCGGGCCCGCTGCCACCGATCCTTCACCGGTGAGTTCGAACTTGCTCGAAAGCAGATGCTGTAAACCGCGGTCGTTCATCACCAGCATGACCAGGTCCACGCCTTCGACTCCGATCTGCAATCCCCAACTCCCACCGCCAACCGAGACGAATGCGGGAGCGCTCCAGCCTTCGGGCGTGCGGCAGGAGGCGACTCCGCGGCCGTGCTTGCCGCCAATGATGAAGCCGCCTTTGATCAAGTTTGGCACTACAAGCATGCACTTTGCACCGGTCAACACTTCCTCGGGGATACCTTTGTCGGGAGTCGCCATTATCGATTGGAGAACATCGACGGATTTTTGCATGCGGTCGACCGTGTCTTCACGCGCCGAGCCTGCCCACGCGAGGGTTCCAACCAGACCGATCAAACTCATTAACAGCAGGGAGACTATCTTTTTCATAAGATTCTTCCTTTTCATCAAAATTCTTCCTTTGGGATGCGCTGAACTAAGAGGGGAGGACTTCAGATGGGCTGACTTAGTTCAGGCAACCTGAAAGAGAAAGAAGAAGTTACTCGTCTCAGCCATCATGGTCGCTCAACCAGCACGAGGATGGCTGGTCTACATTGCTCACTTTTGCCGGTTCATCAAAGTAGGTTTCGCGAAAGAGACTGCCCGGTTCCCGCAATGCTGGGCCGATACTTTCGTGCAGTGTGAGCAATCTTGCACAGAATAACGAGCACTGGCGTGTCATCGTCAAGCTTGGCGGAGATGAGGGATAGGGCTTGAAGGAAGAACACCCTCTAGAGCACTTCGGCCACTTGCCCCAAAGCGGGAACCCATGTCTACATGGGGAGAAAGAATGAAGGGGGATCGGTTGATGGAACGCGCTCTTCGTCGGTTTCGTGATCGTTTTCGTAGGCGCCGCGCCTCCATCACGGCCTCCGTCTCGAAGCTGTTTGCATCAATCACGCCGGCGACTCCCGGTTTCGCATCGCAAAGGATGTGCCCATTTTGCGGGTTAATAACGTCGCGGTCCAAGACCTCGTGCCTGGAATGCGGAAAGTCGCTCGCTCCGGCCCGATGACAAGATAGGTATGACTAAAGATTGGCACAACAAGGTAGATGACTTTGCGGCAACGCTCATTTTGGGGACCCTCATCATGAGCGAAGGAGATCAATAATGCTTTGGACAATTTTCGTTGTGCTTCTGATTCTGTGGCTTCTGGGATTTAGCCTCCACGTGGCCGGCGGTCTGATTCACTTGCTGCTGGTGGTTGCGCTCGTGGTGCTGGTCATTAACCTGGTGAGCGGCAGACGCATGGCATAAGGCCATGGCCTGGCTTTTGAGGATTCCAAATGAAAAAGCAGTACCTGCACCTCTCCGCCTATTCGTGTGACAAGTGTGCGGGCCCGGTCATAGCGGGCTCGATCGGCGTCCGCGAAAATGATATCTCGAAAGAGACCGACATTCGGCAGGTGGGAGCAATCTGCCTGTCCTGCGGCCAACGGCAAAGCCAAGCAACCGGGCCAGGCCTCACCCGCTCCTTTCCACCCATGCTGTGGGAATTCACCAAAGGCATTGGTGCGAGGGCTGCCGCGGTCACATAGGTAGAGGCTGCCTGTGAACCCGCGTCAATTTCAAGAAGCTCGCGTACGCGCGCCGGCAATGCTCAGCGCGATCCCGCCCGCGATCAGCACGACGCTGATGATGGGCGAAACATGCTCGCTGTGACTGGTTTCAACGCCGAGCTTCGCATCCCCAATCTTGATACCCTGCGTCTCGGTGTGGGGGATTGGAACGACCAGCGATGCGATGCCGAGCGCAACCAGGAGCAGGCCGACGAACAGCAGAATCTTCATATCAAGTCCTTAAGTATTGCAAAATGTTATCGCGAAATTGCGCTCCCGCGAGCAGCCTAGTCGTGCAGAACGACACCAAGCAGCGAGCTGTGGACTTGCAACCCGCCTTCCGGACCGCCGGAGTAATCGACAAAACCCAGTTTCCTGAACCGGTTCATGAAAAAGCTCACCCGCGAACGAGTTGTCCCGACCATTTCGGCCAGACTCTCCTGACTGATTTTGGGAACCACCGTCTCGGGCACGCCATCCTTGCCAAAATGAGCGAGCAGAAGCAGGACTCGAGCCAGCCGCTTTTCGCTGGAGTTAAACAGCTGGTCGACCAGATCCTCTTCATAGCGGACATTCCGCGCCAGCAAATACGCCACGAACAGATCGGAAAATGCATGTTCGCGGTGCAGCGCACTCACCATCGCTCTTTTGTCGATCCGCAGAATTTCACAATCGGTCATCGAAGCCGCGGATCCCATGCGCTGGGGCTGACCTGCCAGCGTACCCTCGCCGAAGAAGTCTCCCTCACTTAATATCCCGATAGTGGCTTCCCGGCCGGTCTTGGAAACGACGGTGAGCTTCACTTTGCCTTTTTGGATATAGAAGACCGCGTCCGCGGGATCGCCTTGCGTGAAGATTCCCTGCTTTTTGACAAAAGTCAGGTTCTTCCTGCCCTCGCCAATGGTTGCGAGGAAGGTGTTGGGATCGAACTCGCGGCCCTTCTTATTCGCCGGTGTAGGGGAGGCCATGAACTCCAATTTTAATCCTAAAAGGTAGTGGTTTGTCTCATAAATTTGTGACGCCGCACTGCCAAATTTCTTCTGGTTGGGATTCGGAGAGTGAGCCGTTCTGCACAGTACTTCGACAGAAAACAGGCGAGACTTGAGACTGCAAGGACAATGACTGAATAAGGACTGAGGAGCAGAGGGTCGCGTCCAACCGGGCCGATTGCCTCTCCCTCCTGAGTCGAGAGCTTGTACGAGGAGTCTCCCATGCCCCAGGAAGTTCAAGTCGGCACGATCCTGATGTCGCAATGGCCGCCGTTTCTGGGCCTTCCAAGCGAGGGCCTCGAGAGTGCGCCGTACTCGGGCCGCTGGAGCGTGGTGAAAGCGCTCGACGGCTTCGCTCTCGATCGCAAGATTCGCGCCGCGGGATGGAATTTCTTTTTTATCGCATCGGAAGTGAAAGTAATGTTTCTTGGCTCGTTGGGAGCAAAAAAGATCCAGCATGCACTGCATCGGATCTTAGGCAAGGTAAGTCCGCAACACTTCAATGGTCTCGAAGTAACCGGAATCGTTGCAAAGCGTTTTCTGGGTCTGCCCTATACCATCGTCTCGGCACACTCGCGCCACATTCAACAAAGCTGCTACCTCGATGGCGCCGAGGTCCGGCAATCGGCAGAGCAGGATGCAGCAGGGACCAGAGGTTGAACAAACCCGGTATCGCAGACCCGTTACTCTTGCTCAGCCGCCGGACGGCGAGCTGGATGCGACTCCGTGCGGGGCAGTCCATTATTGAGTTCGCACTTCTCTCGCGGCTTGGCGCCACAAGTGGGGCAACGAACCGCCAAGGCCTCCTTCTCCGTTTTCATGACTCCATAGTGCAGTACCGCCACTGACAACGCTGGTCAATTGTGACCAAAGTGCACTCGGAACTCAGCATTTTTTTTGTGGGGTAGCGCCTGTGGTGCAGACTGTGGTGTAGCGTCCATTTACCACCTGTATCCACGTCCATCGGCATGTATCGGTTCCATAAAAATGCGCATCTAATGAGTGCATGGGAGAGATGATGTCAATCTTCGACGAGCAGTACCGGGTTGTCGCCATCGAAGATGACCGTCTCGTCATTCGGGGGACTCTCAGCGGAGATGTGCTGACCATCATCAACCCCGAACCTGAGACTCCTCTTACCAAAGAAGACTATCCGCTGGGAAAATTGATCGCCCTAACCGATCCGTCCCAAACCCCTCTGAACTAAAAGGGCGCAGCTTAAGCCACCGAGGTGATACGTCGAGCGTCTCACAATGAGAGCCGTCTCATGAGAGACGCCCGAACCGTTCCTCGCCCACTCTGTTTTCAACGACTTATCAGCATCAGCCGTGGAGGAGGGATTGCTCCCAAATAGCAAAGTCCCTTTGTGGGGTACGAGGTGATACCCACGTTCACGCTCACACAGAACGCCCGATGGGTGACGTCATTCTGCCTGTCATTGTGTCTATCGTTGTGCCTGTCAACGCAGGCCTTTGCCCAGGCCCCCGAAACAACCGGAACGCCCACCGTCCCCGTGGTCTCGGGCGGTGTGGCCTTCGTTCCCTTCGTTCAAGGGGGACAGACGACGCTCGTCAGCATCATCTCCCCGGTAGTGCTCGTTCCTCTCGGCGACAACTGGCTGATCGAGTCCCGCGGAGCCTTCGAGGGAGACTTCACCCGTCGCGACGGAACCGGCCCCTTCGGTGGAAAAATTCATAAATCACTCGAATATTTGCAGCTCGACTACATCGCGAATCCGTATTTGACCGTCACTGCCGGACGGTTTCTCACGCCCTTCGGCATTTTCAACGAGCGCCTTTATCCCGCCTGGATCCGAAATCTGCAGGCCGATCCGCTCATCCTTCCCCTGGAGCAGAGTTCGAGCGACGGCGTAATGCTGCGCGGCGGCTTTGCGGCGGCTCCCAACTTGAACGTGAATTACGCGGCTTACTTCTCGACGCTTAGCACAAATGCAACTCTCGCTTCCGACCGCCAAATCGGCGGACGCCTCGGCGCGTTTCTGCCCAAACAGCGCGTTGAAATCGGATTCTCCATCCAGCACCTGTTGCAGGAGAACCATGCCAATCGCTTCGGCGCCCATTTTGAATGGCAGCCACGTTCTCTCCCATTGGATATTCGTTCGGAGTTCGCTGACTCCGAGTCGGGCCGCGGCTACTGGCTTGAGCCCGCCCTGCGCCTGAGTGTGGTTTCCCACGCCCCAGTCTTCGCCCACACGCAACTGGTCGGCCGCTTTCAGCAATTCTTCACCAAGCCCGGTGCGACCAATGATTCTGTGCCAGGCGCCAACACGAAGGAGCCCGAGGTGGGACTGAATTACTACTTTCTCGACGGATTGCGGGCCACGGGCAGCTATGGCCGGCAGCTCAGTTCCGCAGGCAATGCCAATATCTGGACTGCAGGGGTAACTTATCGGTTCGCGTTTCCCCTCGGACGAGGAGGTTACTAATGCGAATCCTGGCCGTGATTCTGATTCTTGCCGCGATCGTCGCAGCGGACTCTGGCAAAAACTCGTCCGCGTCCAGGGGCACTGCTCCTCCGGTCGCTGTTTCGTCAGGCGCTGCTCTGTCAACGGTTGCTCCACCAACCGCAGCGCCCAACAGCACCGCTGTGCGAGTCGAGGGAGAAAAGCGCTTCCGCACGAACTGCGGACGTTGCCACATGCCTCCGCACAAATTTCCGCCGAGAATGATGGCGACCATCGTTCGTCACATGCGCGTGCGAGCCCTGATCACGGATGAAGACATGCGTTACATCCTCGCCTACATGACGCAATAACTAATGACGATGACAATGCACGCCAATCCACATCGAATCCGCGTCACGATTGCCGCGGTGCTCCTCATTGCACTCCTGCCGCTCGCGTCAATCCCGCGATGTGCTGCCCAAAATCAAATTCGCGTGATTGAGATCCTTGCCGACAAAGACAGCCGCTACAAGATTGGCCGGCAAACGAGTCCCACGCTGACCTTCAAGGCGGGCGAAGAAGTACAATTCAGAATCACGGCCAAAAAGGCCCAGACCCTCAACCGGAATGGATCCATTCACGGCTTCGCTCTGATCCGCAAGAAGGATGGCGCGAAGGTCCCGGACTGGGACCTGGAGCTCAAGCCCGGCATTCAGGAATTTATTTTGAAGGTCCCTTCCGAGCCGGGAGAATACGAGATCGTTTGCACCGTGATCTGCAGCGAAGGGCATGAGGACATGAACATGAAGGTCATCGTGATTGCCTAGCATTCACACAGGGAATTCTCATGAAATACTCGATCTTTAGATGCTCGATCGTGCTTGCCGTTTTTGCTGTCCTGGCCACCGGCTTGGCCCACGCCGCGACTTTTCGCGGTGAGATTGGCGACAGTTCCTGCGCTCTCAACGTTCACTCGCTTTCCCGCTCGCACAAGGAAATGCTGAAATCCAAATCTTTTGGCACGACCTCTGCCGACTGCGCCCGGCACTGCGTCGCTCATCAGGGAAGCTCGTACGTGCTGGTGGTCAAGAAAGACGTTTACCGTTTGGATAAGCAGAAAGAAGCTGAAAAGTGGGCGGGACAAACCGTGATCGTGACTGGAGACCTGGATGCGACGAAGAAAGTGATCATGGTAGATACGATCCAGCCCCTGAAGTGAGCCGCCTTTCTTCCTCGCAATACTTCCTCGCGATTTTTCCTGGCAATAGACCGGAAGCGGCCGCGAGAACACTCGCGAGCGGCAGAAACGTTGGCAGCCCGGCAGGGATTCGAACCCCGATACGCAGCTCCAGAGGCTGCAGTCCTACCGTTGAACGACCGGGCTGTGCAAGAATTCTAATTCATTTTGCGGCGACCGCAAAACCGATGCGGCCTCGCGTTTGATGGAGCGACGGGCGTCTCGCGAGCCTGCCCTGAGCGAAGTCGAAGGGTCCGGCAGTTTGGTGGCCGGGCGAGAACGCCCGGTTCTCCACCATTAACCAATCACCCCAGACCCGAGTTAGAATCTGCGCTAGGAGTTGCCATGCCCAGCAGCGGAACTTTTTCCGGAACCATGTCGTCCGGATCTATGTCAGGAACTATCCCAGCCGAAACCGACTACACCGAGATGGCGCGCCGTCCGCTTGAGGCCGAGCAGTGCGCTCTAATCGTCATCGACATGCAGGAGAAATTGCTGCCGCCGATCTGGGAAAAAGAACGGCTGGTGCGAAATGTGCAACTTCTGATTCGCCTGGCTGGAATCCTCAAGATCCCGGCGCTGGTG
>Ga0193751_1000887_pt1 | contig 20603 bp, 29 predicted proteins | sample L1c2metaG_FD_143050 | JGI IMG/M metagenome (GOLD analysis project Ga0193751, IMG submission 143050) | Soil microbial communities from a riparian zone of the East river system, Colorado, United States - L1c2 | ecosystem: Environmental > Terrestrial > Soil > Riparian zone | place: USA: East River... | reverse complement strand
GATCGAATCATCCGGCGACGCTACGTCGAGTGATCCCTTCTTGTGAATCCACGCCACCAAAATCTTCTTGATCTGTGGCAATTATGACTCACTTGTTCTTGGATAAGCCCTTAGTACCGGCGCACAGTACGCGCGGGCTGGATCGGAATCGCCGCCTCACGAGGCGGCCGGGGCTGATCGGAAGGTGGATCGTGAAAACACAAACCGACTATCGCAAGCTCGCCGAGGATTGCGTGCGCTTGGCGCAAACCGCCACAGAGGTTCACCGGGCCATGCTCCTCAATATGGCCAGTACCTGGTTGCACTTCGCGGACAGGGCGGCCCGCGACGACGAATGGATCGTCAACGATCACGCCGCGCGCAACGATAAGCATCCATGAAAGGCCGCCTCAGTTGCGTTGCCGAGTGACCGCTCCTCCCGGGGTCCCCGCCGCTTATTCGCTTGTGGCGGAATTTGACCTTTCGGCGTATGCCTTTCTATATAGGTGCGGGGGCCACGTACCGTGCCGTTTCGAGTATTCTTAGAGAGCGATCAAGCGTTCGGACCCGAAGATCTTAGGGCCATGACGACGGCGTTTGAGGCCGCCCTGGACAAGCTCGGCTTGAAGGATCGCACCGACCCCGCGACCGAGCTGGTCGCGAAGCGGATCATTGCGCTGGCTAAGCAAGGCGAGCGCGATCCTGTGAGGCTATGCGAGGGCGCGCTGCGTTCCTTCGATGACGACGCGGCAGAGGCCGGCTAGGCCGCTTCAGCTGGCGGCCTCTCTGCTTGTCTCACCGTCGCGCGCTTGAAGTGCAGGGGTTCGGAATGAAAACCGTTCAAGAGTACCGACAGCACGCGGAGGAATGCCGCGAGCTTGCCCGGCGGGCGCGTTCCCCCGATGAGCGCCAGGCGCTCATAGAGATTGCGGCAAGCTGGGACAGGCTGGCGGACGGTCGCGAGCGCAAGATAACCAAAGAACGTCCGGCGGCGAAGCGGACTTAGCCCGGGCGCCGCGTTGTAGCGCGGGCCGAAGTTCGAGGTCGGACCGCCGATCCCGAACAGGCGGCGGATGGCCTCGGGCGCGGTGGTGATAGGGGCATACAGAGGCGTATTTTTTCACTGGTACCCGGGAACCCGCCGCGAAAGTTTGCGTTTGAGAGTCGAAAAATGCCTGCGATTGTAAGCGGGTTCTTGGCCTCTGGGTGGGATCATGGGCACGATAGCCGAATTTCGCCGCAACGCTCACGAGTGCATCGAGCTCGCGAACAAAACCGAGAACGAGGTCCATCGAAGGACCCTGCTTGGTTTAGCCACCAAGTGGCTCCAGTTGGCCGGTGCGGCGAGGGATGAGATGGCGCTGATCAGGGACAGCGACAAGCAGCCTTCCGCCTAGGACATCGAGGTCACCTCTTCCCGCCGGCGATCACCCGCATGGCCCGCGCCGGCATGTCGGGCGGCCGGCGCGGCGGCAGGTCGGAAAACCGCGCGCCGCAGCCGCTGCCGCGCGGATCATCGCGCCAGGCGCAGTCCGACGACAGCCGCACGATCAGGTCGTCGAGCAGGATCTCGGCGCCGTACTTCACCGCCAGGCGCGCGAGCCGATAGCGCCCTTACCGCGATTGAGCATCACACGCTAAACATAACAGAGGATACGGTTCTGCGCTCAATCGAAGCCTGTATGGCTGACGTGAACTATACGATCGCAGAGTCCTATACGCGCGCGACGGAGAAAATTTACCGAAAGGGCAATATATTCGCGCCCGTTCTAGCTGCGTGCGCCTTGGCAGAAACCAATGATCTTGGCCAATTTACTGCCGCCGCAGTCGAAGCTCCGCTTAGCGACATCATGGGAGCAACATTTAAAGTTTCGTCGTTCTCATTTCATCTTAATGAAATGTGCGGTTCCGACCGCGGCAACGTTCTAAAGAAAACAGGGTCGAGGCGAACGTTCCAGTATCATTTTACGGAGGCCGCGATGCAGCCTTACATAATCATGAAGAGTTTGAGGGATGGAGTGATCCGGAAAGAGGTGTTTGAGCGTTTTTACGTTAAGCGGCAGAAGTCTCTCGACATCTAGACTTGGTTACTTTTTGCGATGTGTTTTCGTCGCTATGGCCAGAGCCTGGCCAAACCGCGCGAATAATCAAATAACCGCTCCTCTGGTCCTCACGCATCCGGGTGCACCGGCGCCTCCCACTCCCCCCTCTCCCACCGGCTCGCCGCACACGGCTGCATGTCGTAGATGCGCGAGCAGGCGTCGATCAGGTCGTCGTGCGGGGCGAACGGGAAGAATAGCGCTTCCTCGATGAAGGCGCGGGTGACGTCGTAGACGTTCTGGTCCTCGTCGAGGCGCACGATCGGGTGGACGATGCGGAAGCGCTCGCCCATGCGCTCGCAGGCGCGTTGCGCCCGGGTGAGGTCGGGCAGCGGGCGATAGACGATGTTGCCGGGGTTCACCCTTCTGTCTGGCGATCCGTCGCGGACTGCGCTCGCCGACGGATCGCGGGCGGCCCTCCCCGGGCCGCCCAGGTCAGGTGAATTCCCCCCGCCGCGCGCGGCGGCTTCCTCGCGTAATACAGTCCACGTGGCCTTGCCGATGAGGCCGCCGAAGTCGGGGTGATGCACCACCGCCGGCAGCAAGAATTTGCCCGCGCGCAGGTCGGGCTCGAGCCGCTCGACCCGGTCGGGCTTGGCATGGGCGGAGCCGTCGCGCGGGAAGTTCAGCTCCTCGATCGGGAACCAGGCGCGGTCGCGCTGCTGCCACTCGGCGATCACCTCGACGTCGACCATGGCGCCGTAGCGCTCGTAGCCGACCCGGCACGACTGCACGCCCGGCTGCACGCTCCACCCGGCGTAGAGCTGCTTGAGGAAGCGGTAGCGCTCGGACAGCTTCATGCGATGGCGCACGCCGTCGAGCAGGTACTTGTTGCCGGCGGTGTCGATGCCGATCACGGCGATCGCGGTGCGGTCGGAGCGGGCGGCGCGGCTGCCCTTCGACGGGTCGCACAGGATGTAGACGTTCAAATAGCGCGGGCGCACCTCGTAGCCGGTGAGCCATTCGGCGCGGAACACCGCGACGTTGCCGGCGCGCGGATCGAGCAGCATTTGCGCCGAGACGGTCGAGCGTTGCGCCGCCTTGATCTCCTCCCACCGCGCAGGCGACAGCAGGACGGGCTTGCCCGTCAGCGTGCCGTCGTCGGTCGCCGCGTGGATGCGGGGGCTGAGCACCCGGCGCTCGAGGATGATCCCGTAGGTGTCGCCGAAATGGTAGCGCGTGCCGGCGTGCCACTTGCGCACGCCCGCGGTCGAGCCGAGGTTGTCGGACAGCTCCCAGCGGTCGGTGGTCTTCTTGATCTGCTCGGGGGAGCCGACGCTCTCGACCGTCACCACGTCGTCATAGACCAAGAGGCCGTAGTGGCGCGAGGTCGGCTGGCCGTCGACCAGGCCGTGCGCCTCGACCGTCGCCTCCTTGGGGTTCGAGGCGCGCTTGACGACGATGCCCTCGTTCTCCGACCATTTGGGCGCCTCGCGCGCGGGCTCGCGCCACAGCACGTCGGGGAACATGGCTTTCAGGCAGTCGTTGCTCTCCAGCTCGCGCTTGATCTGCACCAGGAAGGCCTTGGCGATCGGCCGGGTGTGGGAAAAGATCGCCACCGTCAGGTCGGGATCGCTCAGGATCTCCTGGATGACGCCGGCAAAGGTGATGATGGTCGACTTGTAGTGATAGCGGCTCCACAGGTCCAAATACCCGTCGGGCGCGCGCTCGACCTCGCGGCAGCGCGCGAACAGCCAGGGATGCCGCATGTCCTTGCGGCCGAGCGGGCCGGACAGGAGAAAATAGCGGTCGTTGCAGGCAAGGAACGCGCGCGCGCGACTCGACAGCCCGGGGACGTGGGCGGCGTACCAGGCGCGGGTGCGGGCGAGATCGAGATGCGGCAGCTCGTCGGTGAGCCAGCCGGCGAGCCACGCGCCGTCGTCAGCGAGATAGCGCGTGCCGCGCAGCGGAGGGTTCATGACGATCAAGTAGGGCGCATTAGCGTAGCGTAATGCGCCACGCACCAAACGGCGGATTACGCTTCGCTAATCCGCCCTACGGCTGTCGATCAGCCCACGCCGCGATCGCGTCGGCGAGCGGATCCGCCGGACGCGGTCGCGCGGCCGCCGTCTCCGGGGCATCGCGGGGCGTGGCGTCGAGCAGGACGGCGCGCTTGTGCAGGCCTTCGATCGTCGCGGCAAAGCCGGCGGCGGCCTTGTCGAAGAACGCCGCGATCTTGTCGGGCGCGGCGTGGAGCGTCCCTGCCCCGTCGCGCAGCAGCGCGTCGGCCCCGCAGGCGAGCGCGGCGAGCAGCTTGCGGCCGGCGTGGCGCGCCAGCGCGGCATCGTCCAGCGCGTCGCACGCCGCCAGCGCGGCCGCGATCCGCTCCCGCTGCCGGGCCTGCTCGCTCGGAGCCGACGGATCCTGCCCGGCGGCTGCCGGCGGCCCGCCGGAACCGTCGATCGGCAGGCCTTGCCGCGGGGTCGCAGCCGGTGTGGATCGCATGGACGAATCCCCGATGTCGCCGCCGCCGTCATCGACGGGACGCGCGGGTGGGCGTTCGATTTGTTTGGAAGGCGCAGGTGCGAAGGTGGCACCGTGCATTTCGGAAGCTCGCAGATTGGCGGCGATCCGTCAAAAGGGGTGCGTCAATTTGGCAGATCCCGGCCGACAACCGCCGGGCGACAGGCGCTCAGTCCGTGCGCGGCAATGCGCGGATTTCCACCGTTCCGCCGGCCGCAAACACCGGGTTGCCGACCAGCAGCGATTTCGCCTGCTGGAGGCTCTCGCTGTCGACCCGGATGAAGCCGGCGAGATGACGCGTCAGCGACGCGGGCGCGCCGCGCTTGCGCAGGCAGACGCCGGCGCCGATGGCGCTGCCGCCCTGAAGGAATCCGCCTTGCCGCAGCCGGCGCAGGTACGGCTCCCAGTCGCTCGCGTCATCGACGGCGTCGTCGTGCATCAGAAAGATGTACTCGGCCATGACCGGTCACCCATCGGCAGGACACCCGCTCCGCAACTCCTGCTCGTCAATCCCTGATCTTGGCAGCGTGCATTTCGGAAGCTCGCAGATTGGCCGCCGCCCGTCAAAAGGGGTGCGTCAGTTTGGCGCGCCTCGCATGTTATCTCATTGGTAACAGGATAATTTTGCCCATGGGAACCCAGCCGCGCAGGCCTCGTTGTCATTACTCGAAACATCCAACGGAGGCTGGACATGACATCACTCGGCAAGATCCTAACGGCGGCGGTCATCGGGGCCGGAGCACTGGCTTTGTCCGCTGCGAGCGCGTCGGCAGCGATCGTCTGCAGCGAAAACGTTTGCTGGCACACCCACGAGACCTACCAGTACCCGGCGGACGCCCGCGTGATCGTTCACCCCGACGACTGGCGCTGGGGCCCGAGCGAGCACTACACGTGGCGCGAACACGAAGGCCGCGGATATTGGCGTGGCGAGCGCTGGATGGAGGACTAAGTCGTTCCGTTCCACAGGCCGTCGGCAGCGGACGGTCTTAATGCCAAGCCGGGCTGCTGATTGAGGCAAAGGCCGGCGGCCGGCCCCCCGCGCGGGGATCGGCCGCCGGCTCGAGGTCATGGGCGACGGCTGAGCCGGCGGCAAATGCCGGCCGCGTTCTCCGCTCTATTCATGGAGCATGATGTTTTCCGAAAACCGGTACCCACTTTTCGGCATCATGCTCTAATATTTTCAAATATTGGGATCTTCGGCGTCGTGGGCGTGGTCGATCGCCGCGCGCAGCCGAACATCGAGCTTACCGCGGTCGAGGATCACCTTCTGCGCATGCACGTCCTTGACCGCGCTCAACGGCACGACAAAGTCGCCCGCGTTCTCCACATAGATCACCAGCTCGCGCCGGCCGCGCGGCGCCACCTGGCGCACGGCGCCGAACGCCTTCTCGCCGTCATGGGCGAACACTTCGAAGCCTTCGCGGATGTCTTCCATGCGCGCGGAACCTCGCTACTTCTTGGCCGGCAGCGTGCCGGTGGGGAAGAACGTCTCCATCCAGCCGACTTTCCAGCCGCCCGCTTCCTTGTACATCAGGACGGTCATCTGCTGGCCGTCCGCCGTCAGCTGGACCGCGCCGTCGCCGCCCGGGGCGACGCCCGGGTTCATCGCCACCTGCGCAAAGCGCTCCGGCTTGGAGGAGGTGCGGAAACTGTCCCAGAAGCCCCGCTGGATCCGATCATCGTTGGCGTCCAAAAGCTTTCGCACCTCGGCGGCGGTCAGGTTGGCGGAGTTCGCGATGTTCTGCGCCACCAGGGTCTGGGTTTTCGCGCTGAAGGCGGACCAGGCCGTCGCATAGTCCTTGGCGGCCACGGCCGCGAAGAAGGCGCGCAGCGCGACCGCCGACTGCGCATCCTGGGCGCCGGCCGCATGCCAGGGCGACGCCGCCGCCACCAATGCGACCAGCACGAACGCCACGCGCACGGCCTTGTTCACGTCGTCCCTCATTTGCCGCCGGGGTGTCGGGCTTCACCCATTGACGCGAGCCGGCGCGCGCAAGTCAAGGGAGTGACCCGGGCTTGGCGCCGGGCGGCGCGTTGTCGCCGCCCGGGTCCGGGCGTATAGGGTCGCGATGATCGACCAGCCCGCCGCCGGAGCGCCGCCAGCGCCCTCGGCCGATCAGACCGCCGAATGCCCGCGCTGCGGCAAGCCGCCGGCGCTGTGCGTGTGCGAGGGTATCGCGCGCATCGACAACACGGTGTCGCTGCTCATCCTGCAGCACCCGCAGGAGCAGGATCGCGACCTCGGCACCGCGCGGCTCACGGCGCTGCATTTCACCAACGTGCTGCTCAAGGTCGGCCTGTCGTGGCCGAGCCTCACCAAGATCCGCGGCCGCCCGACCGATCCGCAGCGTTGGGCGATCCTCTATCTCGGTTCGGTCAGGGCGGCGGCGCTGCTGCCCGAGCGCGACATCGTGGTGGTGAACAAGAACGGCAACGCGGTCGATCATCAGGATTCGGCGTTGCGCGGGATCGAAGGCATCATCCTGCTGGACGGCACCTGGAGCCAGGCCAAGGCGCTGTGGTGGCGCAACGCCTGGATGCTCAAGTGCAAGCGCGTCGTGCTCGGGCCGAAGCGCCCGTCGCGTTACGGCAAGCTGCGGCGCGAGCCGCGCAACGACGGCCTCTCGACCATCGAGGCGGCGGCCATGCTGCTGGCGCGGCTGGAACGCAAGCCGGAGATCGAGACCGCGCTGCACGCGAGCTTCGAGCGCCTGCTCGCACGCTATCGCGCGACGCGCCCGGTCGCGCCGGCACGGCGCCGACGATGATGGCGTTTTCTGCTTGCGTGCCGGGCGCACCGGGTCGGCGGCACCCGGGTGCGCCGGCCAACGCCTTGCCAACCGCGCAGGAGCGGACGTCTCACAGGGTGCGCCCATAGGGCCGAGCTTGACCCATCTCGGACATCGCAGCTTGGTGCTCGCGCTTAAGAGTCCGTCTCGAAGATCATTTCGCGTGGGGCAGATTGACTGCCAAAGAAGAAGGCCCCGGGGGGTACCGGGGCCCTGATCGCTGAAGTGAAGAAGCTGAAGCTTGGACGATCAGTATCTCGCGACGACCGGTCCGCCCCAGTCGAACCTGTAGTTCACGCCAACCTTGACGATCTGCTTCGTGTCGCTGACTGCAAAATTCTGGATCGGCTGCGGCAAAGGTGGCGGTGAGGTCGAGGGATAGGCGATATTGGTGGACCCGAAGTTGATGTAGTCGTACTCGACCTTGAAGCTCCAGTTGTTCGTCCACGCATACTCCCAGCCCACACCCAGCAGCAGACCCGCCCGCGTATTGTTGAGGGTTGCACTGCACAGCCCCGCCGGTGCTGCGAAGCATGCATGAATGGTGGGAATGTCGTCGTGGGTTTCCGTGTACTGGAAGCTGCCAACGGCCACGCCGGCCTTGCCGTACAGCAAGCTCCGCCCCCACGCGTAGCCGAGACGCAGTGCGACGTCGCCGTCCCAACGGTTCCTCGATTCGAAGCGCGAGTACTGTCCAGGGTCGGCGAAGTCCTCCGGGGCGGTAAACGATCCCTTCATCCCTGACCACCAGGCCTCAGCCTCGACGCCGACGACCCAATTGTTCGCGAACTGATTGTTGCAGCCAACCTGGCCGCCGACCACGCCGCCATTGGTATTGTGGTCGAAGGGGCCGAATTCGGCCGGAAACCCTTCATTTTCGGTCGGGCCGGACGCGATGGCGGTGCCGAAGTCGTTCCGGTTCCTGCCCCAGCCGTATCCGGCATGGGCACCGATGTAGCAGCCGGTCCAGCTGAACACCGGCGCAGCCACCATCGGCGGCGCCTTGACGGGCAGATCGGCCGCCCCGGCCGAACCGACCGCGGCGAACGCAAGAAGTGCGGTGCTCCCCAGCATGAACCTGTTCATGACAGTCCCCCTGCAGCACGCCGGCACTTTTGCCATATCGGCTGCGTGCAAAGCTTGACCAATTCAACGCTGGTGAGTCCAGGAGAATCGTGGAAGTTGGAGCCCCTTCCTGATCGTTTCTTCATGCGCGTGACTAAAAAGACACACTCTCGAATCCGCCATCCGAGTAACAGGCGCAATGTCTGCTGCTGGCACTTTTCGGACGTGCCGGCGGCCCCGACCAATGGCCGTGCTGCCGGGCTATTGCCGAGAATATCCGCTGGCGGTGAACCGCCTCACACTCGATTTTTCCCAGCTGCGCAATGGTGACCGCACGCAGAAGGCGGGACGACCCTGCCTGTTTTTGCAGCAAAGGGAGACCGACCATGTCCGGCAGGACGATGCAGGATGAAACGAAGCAAATGGGCTGGCCGATCGATTGCCACTGGAGCTTGGCGGTTGCAGCGCTGATTTTGACTGCTATCGCAGCACTCCTCTTCTGACAGGCTTTTTCCGGGAAATGCTCGAAGTCCCTTGGCGCGGCCGCCATGGGCTTCACGGGATACCGTTCGTTCGGCGCGGTTTTGGCCCGACCACGGGGGCCGAAAATTCTTTCGCGCAACTGTGACCTGCGTCACAGGTGCGCGCTCCCCGCTCGAGCTAGTCTTTCCCTCACAGGTCAACGCAAGGGGTGCCGCCATGACCGCTCACACCAACGCGCGCCGCCCACGCCGCACGCTCGCACTGGCACTGGTTGGAGCGCTGTCACTGGCCGGAGCGATCGGCGTGATCTCGTCGGCCAAAGGCAGCAGGCAGGAAGCGGCCGCGGTTGCTGGCGGCCCTGGAATTGATATCGCCACCGCATCCATGCTGGTTCTTGGAAGATAACGATATCGGGAGCATCCGACTTACAAAAAAGATCCACAAATATAAAAAACAATCAGGATCTGCCGCCATCGCACAGCGACAACGGCGAGCAACAACGCGACGCGCGCGATTCCGGCCGGCTCCGGCGGACGGACGTGAACGGCGGCGTCAGCGTCCCGCCCGCCGTTCGCTCCATCCCTTGGCGAGCGCGGCCTTGACGACGGCGGCGTCGAGATCGGCGGCGGACACAGGCCCGCGGGCGACCGCGACCGCATGGCGAACGTCCGCGCCGGCGTGGTCGCGGCCGAAGCCGGTGAGGCCGCGGACGCTCGGATCGCCGCCGTCGAGCTGGAATGAATCGAGCGTGGCCCGATTGTCGGCGAACCACCGCGCCAGCAGGTCGACCAGCGCGCTGGCGAGCGGACCGGCATCGGCCGGACGGCGCGCCGCGGCTTTCGCCCTGCGTTCGCGCGGCGCAGCGGCGAAGCCGAACGACACCGCCAGCCGGCGCAGCAGCATCTGCAGGTCCTGGTGCAGCAGCGAATTGATCTCGCGATCCTCGACGCAGACCGTGAACAGCGCGTCGCGACCGGTATCCGGGATGCGATCGACCAGGTGTTCATAGGCCCGGCGCGCCTGGCGCACGCGGTGCTCGAAGCGCTTGGCGAGGTTCGCGTCGGCGCGCACGTGCGCGTCCGGCGTAAAACCGAAGCCGCGTTCGTAGGCCGGGCTCGCGCAGGTGCGCCGCGGCGCGCCGCTGAGCCGCTCGTAGCGGCCGACGATCTCGCCGACGCGAAACCCGGCCTCGACCTCGGCGTCGGTCAGGATGCCGAAGATCGACAGCCGGCCGAGCACGGTTCCGGCATAGGGATGCGCCCCGCCCTTGACGGCGCCGTCCTTGATGCGCCGCCACAGGGTGGGCGCGCGGACGTCGCCCTCGTCCCTGGGCTTGATCTTGCCGCCGGGATAGCGCTCCCCGGCAAGACGCGGGCGGCCGCGGTACCCCACGTCAGGACGCCCCGGCGGCGAGTTTCTTCCAAACGTGCGCGCTCAGGCCGCTCTGGTTGCGGCGGCGCTCGCCGGTCTTCTCGATCAGGCCGGCGTGGAAGAGCTCGGAGACGCGCGGGCGGACCGCGAGAACGCTTTCGTCGAGCGCCGCCGCGATCTCGTCGGCGGTCAGCCCCGCGGGCTGCGCGGCGATCACGCCGAGAACGACGCGGAGCAGGCGTTCGGTCCTGCTGGATTGCGTCCGCCCGACCCGGCGCCGATCCGCGCCTGGTTCGCGCGACGCGACGGCCGTGACCCGGGATTCACCCGAAGAGAGAAGATCTGCTGCCATGTCACCACATCCGTTCGTCGTCGCCGGTCTCGGCGCACAGCGCGGCGGCCGAGGAGCAGCCCGACCGCAGCGGCGTCGCATGGAACCAGCGAATCATGCGGGTTGCGGCGGACGCCGCCGCCGGTCCCCTCGCCCGCTCGCTGCCGCGCGCTATTTCCCGCCGCATGGCGGCGCAGAACGCCCGGTCCATGCGGATCAGCTCGACCCGGCTCCACGGCAAGGTCGCGTCGCATTCGTTCCGCGCCCGCACGCAGGTCCGTTTGTCGGGATTGAGCTCGAGGTAGACGGCGTGGAACGGCACGCCGCGCGCGCGGGCAAGGCGCGCGTAGAAGCCGTGCGGCGGCTTGGCGGGCCTAGCCGGCATGGCGCGTCATCCCCCTGGCCGCGGCGGCCGGCGTTTCGGAACGTGTGACGGAGTCGAGGTCAGCTCCCTCCTCCACGGGAACGTCCTGCGGCCGGCGCCACAAATCCGGGCGCAGCACGCAGGCCGGTACGGCGCCGCGCGTGGCGCGATGAATGGCGAGCGCGAGGCGGGGCGACAGCCGCCCGCTCGTTTTCGCCTGCCAGATTGCCGGCTGGCTGACGCCGCAGGCCGCCGCGAGCTTCTGCTCGCTGCCCTTGAGCGCGATTGCGCCGGCGACGGCGGCGCGGACCGGGGCGGGGTCGAAGGCCGTGGGCGTGCTCATGCCGTCCACCGTAAACACTCAAAGTATTTTTGTCAATACTAAAAGTACGACCAATGTGATTTGCCTTCAATAACAACTGGTGTTATACGCTCCGGTTATGCTGGCGGGCTGCCGCCGCAAACGCGATGAACCGGAGCGACTTTGATGAAGATCGGACAGAAGATCCGCCGCCGACGGGAAGAGCTGCGGCTGAGCCAGGCCGACCTCGGCCGCCAGGTCGGCGTCTCGCAGGCCACGATCGACAAGATCGAGGCGGGACAGACGGCGCGCTCGCGCTACCTGCCCATGGTCGCCGTCAAGCTCGGCCTGCCGCTCGAGGAGATCGATCCCGGCCTGGCGGCGCTCAGCGCGGCCGGCGCGCTCACGTCGCCGGTCATTCCCGGGATCGAGCTGATCGGCGACCGCGATTTCCCGATCTACGCCTCGGCCGAAGGCGGGCAAGGCCAGATCATCGTATCGACCGATGCGGTCGACTTCATGCCGCGCCCCGCGCCGCTCGCGCACGTCAAAGGGGCCTATGGGCTGTACATTACCGGCGAATCCATGGTGCCCGAATTCGAGCCGGGCGACGTTGCCATGGTCAACCCACACCTGCCGCTCGTCGGCGACGTGACGTGCATCTTCTACGGCGAGCGCGACGGCGCTCCGCGCGCCACCATCAAGCGGCTGATGCGCCACACCGCCGACGTATGGCATGTCAAGCAGTGGAACCCGCCGGAGGGAATGAAGGCGCAGTTCACCCTGTCAAAAGCCGATTGGCCGCTTTGCCATCGGACCCTGGGCAAATATTCGCGGCGCTGAAAAGCCGCTTCACCTGGGCGGAAGTACCGATGCGACGGTCGCCCGCGCGTCCGCGCCGGCGGCGATCTGCGCCTGCACGGCGGCGGCCGCGGCCAGCATGACCGCCCCGGTCACGAGACCGAGCACGCATCCGAACAACCCGAGACTTCTCTTGTCGGCCATTCCGCGCCCCCGAACGCAAAACACGCTCACGACCCTGTCGCGACGCTATGATGGTTCGGGGGGCGGCACTATTGTACAGTGGTAGGCACCCAATACCGATAGAGAGCGGATGGCCTATACTTTGGTTCAGCTGCAGGATCCCCTGGGAAGGGCAGCGGGATCCCGATTTGCGCGGCGCGGCTTGAGGGGGCGTTTGTGACGAGCTTCGCCGGCATGGCGGCGGGCGGACAGGCGAGAACGGACGGCGTGATCCTTCCCGAGGAACGCCTGCCGGCCGCCCAGATGGTCGTCGTCGGCCTGCAGCACGTGGTCGCCATGTTCGGCGCGACCGTGCTGGCGCCGATTCTCACCGGCTTCGATCCCAACGTCGCGGTGTTGTTCTCCGGGATCGGGACCTTGATCTTCTTCGTGGCCGTCGGCGGCAAGGTGCCGAGCTATCTGGGCTCGAGCTTTTCGTTCATCGCCGTCATCATCGCGGCCACCGCCTATTCCGGGCAGGGTCCCAATGCCAACCTCGGCGTAGCGCTCGGCGGCATCGTCGCCGCCGGCGCGCTCTACACCTTGATCGGGGTCGCCGTGACGCTCGGCGGCCACGGCTGGATCGAACGGCTGATGCCTCCGGTCGTCACCGGCGCCGTCGTCGCCGTCATCGGCCTCAACCTGGCGCCGATCGCGGTCAAGAGCGCCTCCGGCGAAATATTCAATACCGCCATCGCCATCTTCACGGTCGTCGCGGTCGCCGCCACCGCGGTGTTTGCGCCGCGCGCGTGGCGGCGGATTTCGATCCTGGTCGGGGGCGGCGCCGGATATGCGGGCTATTGCATCCTCGCCAACGGGTTCGGAATCGGCCAGCCGATCGACTTCGGGCGGATCGCCGCCGCCGCCTGGCTCGGCGTCCCCGATTTCTCCCTGCCGGTGTTCGACCCCAGGGCGATGGCACTGATCGCGCCGGTCGCCATCATCCTGGTTGCGGAAAACCTCGGGCACGTGAAGGCGGTCAGTGTGATGACCGGCCGCAACCTCGATCCCTATCTCGGCCGCGCGTTCATCGGCGATGGCCTCGCCACGATCGTGGCGGGCTGCGGCGGCGGCACCGGGGTGACGACCTACGCGGAAAACATCGGCGTGATGGCGGTCACGCGAATCTATTCGAGCCTCGTCTTCGTCATCGCGGCGCTGTTTGCCGTCGTGCTCGGCTTTTCGCCGAAATTCGGCGCGCTGATCCTGTCGATCCCCCGGCCGGTCATCGGCGGATTATCCATTCTCCTGTTCGGGCTCATCGCGGCGACCGCCGCCCGCATTTGGGTGGAGAACAAAGTCGATTTCTCGCGCGCCGGCAACCTCGTCACCGTAGGGACCAGCCTGGTGGTGGGCGCCGGCGATCTCGCGCTCAACCTCGGCGGATTCACCCTGGGCGGCATCGGCACCGCGACGTTCGGGGCCGTCCTCCTCAATCAACTGCTCAACGCCCGATCGCGCGCCGCCGCGAGGGCGCAACCGGGCACCCCGTGGGCGACCCATGCCGAGCTCGCGCGCGTCGCCCAGCTCACCACCATGGAGGAAGTGGCCGCGTCGATCGCCCACGAGATCAAGCAGCCGCTCACCGCGATCATCATGCACGGCAATGCCGGCGCGCGCTGGCTCGCCAACGTTCCGCCGGGCCTGGACGAGGCCATGGCGGCGCTCAAGCACATCGTCGCCGACGGACATCGCGCGAGTCAGGTCATCGACAGCATGCGGGCGATGTTCCGCAAGGATGGCGGCGAACGGGCCGAGCTCGACCTCAACGACTTGGTGCGCGACGTGCTGGCGCTCCTGCGCGAAGAATTGGACGCGCACGGGGTCACGGTTCGTCTCGATCTGGCCGAGAACCTCCCACGCGTGTGGGCCGATCGCGTCCAGCTGCAACAGGTCGTGCTCAACTTGGTGACCAACGCGATCGAGGCCATGGGAACCGTGCCGGATCGCGCGCGCGTGCTGCAAGCGACGACGACGGTCGAAGCGCCCGCCCATGTGGTGATGAGCATCGCGGATTCGGGAATCGGCATTGATCCGAAAAATGCCGAGAAGCTGTTCGCTCCGTTTTTCACGACCAAAGCGCGCGGCATGGGGATGGGGCTTTCCATCTGCCGATCGATCGTCGAAACGCACGGCGGGCGGCTTTGGATGTCGCCCGGCGCACCGCACGGCTCGGTGTTCCACGTGCGCCTGCCCATCGCCGTTGCCGACAAGACGGATTCCGGCGCCTGAACGTCGACGACGCGCACGCAGGGCGCAACCTGCCCCGCCGGCCGGCGACCGGCTGCGGTTTGACGGTAGTGTCCTAATTTGAATTTTGGCCGCCATCGATCGCCCGGAAAGCCCGCCGCCGCCGCTCTGGGGTCTCGATCGACGAAGCCGCGTCCACAAGCTGTTCAAGCGACCGAAGCCGATCGGTTACCCCGGCCGCCATAGCAGGGGTAACCCGCAAGGTCTTATGCAGCCGGACTAGATTGTAGTGGGCGAAGTGCAGGGCAACAGCCGCCTGTAGGTTTTCCAGCTTCTTTGCTGAAAGCATTAGTCAACCGCGTGAACCGGCGCATGCTCATTCGCATCGCCTGTTTCATTCGGACGAACGACCAGATTTCGTCGACCTGGATACGCTGGCAGGGCAAATCGCGCATTTGTTCGTTGGCAAGCGCAACGCAGCCCTCCCCGATCTCTACCATCAGGCGCATGATGGTATCGCGGTGCGTATCTGTCATCCGTTCGGTTGAGCGGATCGAATTGCCCTCGACCAAGCAGTTGATGACCTGCGTACGGCGGGCGAGAAAGCTACGGACGCGCTTTTCGACCGGACAGACCAACGCGGAGGCTGGGAACGCGCCATGATCCGGATCGCTAAAGGGCGGGCGGAACAGCTCTTATCCTTGCAGAGAGCCTTTAAAAGACAGCTTTGTAATTCCTCAAGAAACTAGATTTTCTCCATCGCTCAGACAGTTATAAGGGCAGCGTGGTTGACAGCGGTCGGGGCTTCGCATATGAACGCAGAGGAGCCGCCAAAAAGGCGGGCCGCGCGAAAGTCTACCGATAGTCCACACTTGGTTTGGTGTGGGGCGCTGTGAGAGGCCTAAGCGGAGCTTTGACCGATGCAGTCCAATCCCGGAGGAGGCCCAGCACTTCGACCATTCAACCTCAATCCAGCGAACGAGCCTGTGAGCGAATTTCTCGTTCGGCGCGAGCGTGAACTAACCCAACAGATTGACGCGCTTCGCGGCCAAATCGCTCCTAAGGAACAGGAACGCGAGCAAATCCGCACAGCCATGCGGGCGCTTGGTTTGCTTACAGCCAGTCCTCTCGCCTCAGTTCTAGCCACTGCACTAAGCGATGGATCAATTCCGGCAATTGCGCCGAACAACAGCGGCCACACGCCGCCTAGCCTAGGAGAGTTGCTCAATCCCACTCTCACCATCAAGCAAATGATTCTTCATGCGCTGATAGATCACTTCCGCGAAGGAGCAACGCCTTCGGAACTGAGCGGTTACATTAAAGTCGCTTATGGCCGGGAGGTTGATCGTAATTCTGTCTCCCCTCAACTCGCCCGACTTCGCGAAGAAGGACTCGTTGTTCAACCCGATGGGCCGCCAGTGCTCCCCGGCAGATGGATAATTATGCCGATCTCCGATGAAGAAGTTGGCCGCGAGATTGAAGCAAGGGGGTTGATGGGAAAGATAACCACGGAGCGAATGCGAGCGTTCCTACTAAAGGAAAGAGTTGGGCGATGACGAATCGGGCCACGGAGAGTGTCGCCCTCCGTGGCCCCAGCCCTTAACGGCGGGTGGTGCCCGCTAACCCTAGACCGGGATCGCGCCCCGGAGAAAGGCAGGTGCTTAGTGCGAAAAGACCGCGCGTTAAAAGCGTAGTGGCAGTCCGTGCCATCGGGAGTAAAAACCGCCCCGGTGGTGCGGCTGTCGCCATTCCGATAACACATAGGTAGACTTACGTCCAATTTGCAGGGCCAATTCATGATCGAGCTTGAGATCGATCAGTTAAGAGAGGCTGTCGAGCGCATGCACGGCGGCAAAGCCCGGTTGCTCCAATCCGTTCAGGTCAAAGAGACGCACCAGGGCGCGACCGTTTGGGAAGGCGTGGTCCACGTACTCGAGCTTACGGGACACCCTACGGCCACCCGCGCCTATGCGTGGTCATCGCCGATCGAGGGAAGCGACAAGCGGCGGTTCTTTGCCGTCCTGCATCAGCCGCCGGTTACGTCGCCAGTGGAGGCTGTGCGGGCGGCGATTGTCCAAGAACATCGGAGTAAGGGATGATGGCCGTCCGTTGGGGACGCGGATTTTTCCGCCTCTGGGTTGCTGTATCTGTATTTTGGTTCATCGGGACAGTCATTGTAGCCTACATGGACCCGGGCATCCCGTCCTTGACTAAAGACTGCACCGTACTCATGGACTTTACCCGGGATAGCACGGGCGAGAAACTTGGTGCTGCCGACGTGGCCGCCTGCGAAGTGGTTTGGCGGAAACAGCGTCTCAAATTGGCCGCCACCGCCCTTGGTCCCTCAATAGCCGTACTGATCGTCGCTCTAATTCTGGCCTGGGTAGGAGCAGGCTTCACTGGCCGTCATTCTGAGGGTCCAAAATCAAATTAGGACACTACCGGTTTGACGATCTTCGGCGATTGCGGTCAAATCCGGCGCTTCCGCCGTTCTCACAACGCAGACATCACGGCCATGAGCCAGTTCTGGTGCCGACTTCTCTTTGTCATGGCAACGCTCACGGCCGCGAGCGAGGCCGCGCGCGGCCAGCAACGCCCGACCCTGCACACGGGGGAGTCCTATGTCGAGGAGGTGACGCGCGCCACGACCCTCAAGGTCGACGATCCAATGGAGGTGTTTTCCTTCGTGCTCGGCAGCCTGCCGGATCGGGTCAAGGTCTATCCGACCGAGAACTATTATTACTTCAGCTTCTTTCACAACGGCACGCGCTATGCCGGCAACATCAGGATCGAGCCGAACGACAGCGGCGGCCAGACCGTGCATTTCACCTATTACCAGGATGCGGAGGAATGGCACGAGGAGGTCAAATGGACCCACATCGTTCTCGACGCCGCGCACAACGTGAACGTCGAGAAGCTCGACCGCCTCGTCTACCGCATTTCCTACCAGGGCAAGAGCGTCGTTTTTGCCCTCAATGACCTGTCGGGAGTGAAACCGCCCGCGCAGGCAATCGGCTCGGACGAGAAATTCATCGGGCCCATATTCGATGAATCCGGCATCCGCTTTTTCCTCGTGTACAATTCGAAACTACGGGACTTCCACTATGTTCTCGATGAAACCGAGCGTGTCGGCGACGAGTTTTTCGCCAGCCCGCGCACCGACCGCATTCTCGTCGGCCGGCGCACCGGTTTCGCGTTCTACCGCGACCACCATCTCGATCGCAAAATCCTGATCGGCGTCTACGAGAGCAATATGCGGCTGAACACGTACTTCGACGGGCCGTTCGATCAGTTGCCCGACAACTTCATCGAAGGCGAGACGCTGCGCAACGCGATACTGGAGGTCCAGCCCGGGCTCAAGGGCGCGATCGACCGCTTCGGCAGCTCACCGAGCGGCGAGGTGCGCTTCATGATCGATCCCTATCTGCCCTATCGGCGAATTGACGAGCTTTATCCCTATGACCGTTGCGCGAGCAGGAAGGTCCGCGCCGCGTCCTACTATGACTGCTTCGTGTTCACCAAGCTCGGATTGGGCGGCGATCGCGACCCTGCCGCGGCAGGCGCGAAAACCCGCGTCCCCAGGCCGCGCGGCCGCGATGCTTCAGGCAGACGGCATTAGACTTTCCGATTCAATCGAACCGGAAAGCGATCTAGAGATATCGCCAATCGTTGTCGGCAAAAGGTCCGGCGCAGGAGCCAAAGCGCAATGAAAGCCGGCAAGGTCATCTAAGGAAAGAAATAATCGAAAGGGCACTTCCGGTGCACATTCGCCCACGGCGCCGGAAAGTGCCCTGAAGGATCCGGACCAGCCGCTTTGCGGCCGGCCCGGTTGACGAGGTCGGCTCTGCTGCTAGCAGACCCACCAGCAGCGCCACGGATTGCACCGACGGCATCCGCCGCGCCCGCCGCTGCCCCAGCGCCAATGGCCGCCGCTGCCCCAGCGCCAGTGCTGCACATGGGTCACGTTGTCGATGGCGGAAGAGGCTTGGCCGAGTGGCGCGACATTCAACGGCGCGGCCGACACGCCTGCCACGCCCGCAAACCCGATCGCGGCAGTAGCCAAGACAGTTAAGACAACTTTTCGCATTGAACGGCTCCTGTGTTGCTTCCACCCAACGCCAGCTTTGTGGCGCCCGGCAACCATACCACACTTCGACACCAGTAAAAGACGTATCGGTGCGTGCGCGATCAACCGCCGACACCTCCCGCAGTTCCAATGAACATTGTAGTTAATTGGCGGACAGCGCGTTTTTCGTGCCCTTTCGATTCAAACACCGCCGGCAGTGCCCGGTCACGATCTGCAATGCGCCGACATCGACTGCGCGCGTCCCGGTCGTGGCCATGAACCGGCGGCGCCTCCGGCGGAGTCTGTAAGGTTCATTAAGGAACATTCATCGGTACCTGTGAGCGCCACCCCTCCTCGTCCGATGGGCATAGCCGACAACGGCGCAAATGCGGACAGACTTGGCCTTCGGCCGAGCTATCATTCCTGAAGTGTTCTACGGAAACCATTTCGATCCACGTTCCTACCATAACTAATTGATTTTGAAGCCATATATCTTTACACTTAAAAGGCTTGACATAAATACTATTAGTGTCATAATGTATCCTCTCTCGGGAACCGTCTGTCATGAGCAAGCGATTCTGGGCGCGGAGATGGGGCGAATTTCCCCGGATCGAATACATGGCCTGGTACAACCTGACGCGCCGCTGCTGCGATGCGCGCCATCAGGACTTTGCCCGTTACGGCGGCCGTAGCATCCGCGTGTGCGAGCGCTGGCGCTTCGATTTCATGGCGTTCCTGTCCGACATGGGGCCGCGCCCTTCCCCGGCCCATTCGATCGACCGCCGCGACAACGACGGCGGCTACGAGCCGGGCAATTGCCGGTGGGCGACGCGGTCGCAGCAGCAACGCAACAAAAGTCGCGTCCACCACGCGGTCGGCGCCTATCGGCGCCACGACGGCCAATGGCACGCCTGCATCACCATCAATGGCCGCAAGGTCTCGCTCGGCCTCTTCAAGACCGAGGCCGGAGCGAGGCTCACCTATCGCATGGCCTGCGTCCACGCCCGCGTCATGGCCGACCTCGCCGCTGCCGCCTTGCTCCCGCCCCTGCCCTCCCCGGGTGGGAGCGCCGGTGTTTCGGGTCCGTTGCGGCCCGGGGCACCGGCACCCGGCGGCTCGGTCCCGCGACGACGCGCCAGCCGCAAACCATGGAGCTGACATGCCGCGCACCCTCGAGGCTGCCCATCATGCCCTGGTAACGCGGCTCGCCGCGTTACGCGTGCCGCACATCGTCGGGGAACCGGACGGTGCCGACATCAGGAATCTCGCCGACCACATGATCGAGGTTGCCGACGGCGTCGACGCCTACGTGGCGGCGATCGGCCGCGAGCTGACCGCAAACGCGCCGTGCGCCGTCGACACGGACCTGTTTGCCCGGCCGCTGTTCGCCGCGATCGATGGGAATGCCCTGTTCGAAGCGCACCGCGTCGCCGACCGCATTGATGCCGAACGGCGCGACGCCGCCCCTGCTGCGGGCGGCAAGGGCCTGGTCCCGGCGCTGGTAGATGTCTCAGTTTAAATTTTGAAGCTGGTCAATTGGCTGCCAGAGGCATCCTCTACCCCCGATAGGTCCGCTTTTCATCCGGTAGCGAACCACAGGGCAGATGTCCGATGGCTGGCACGAAGAGGCTCTCGGCCTCGTCGGCTCGGTTTGGCACAGCTTGGATGGCCGGCCCTGAAGAATTCTCTGCTGGTTCCCCGCGCCTCGGAACAAAATTTATTTGACGCGGTTGGACCCGGCGCGTCACGCGAGTCGCACACGCGATTTTTTCAAAAGCTCGAATGCGGACGAGCGGCTGTGACATTTCAGCAACGGATGCGGAAAATCGCGGGGCTTCGGGTGGATGGCTCCGTGATGCCTACTTTGTAAAGGTCTATTGCGGGATGAAGGTGTTGCCGCGTTGGGAGGTTCAAATGCCGATGGCAATTCAATACCGCGAATATGCAAATAAGTGCCTGCATCTCGCGGAAAGTGCGCCGCCGGTTGATCGAGCGCATTTGCTTCGGGTCGCTAGAACTTGGCTTCAGATTGCGGCCCAGACAGAGGCACAAGCAGATTCGCTGAGCGACTCCGATTCG
>Ga0193751_1000886_pt1 | contig 20618 bp, 16 predicted proteins | sample L1c2metaG_FD_143050 | JGI IMG/M metagenome (GOLD analysis project Ga0193751, IMG submission 143050) | Soil microbial communities from a riparian zone of the East river system, Colorado, United States - L1c2 | ecosystem: Environmental > Terrestrial > Soil > Riparian zone | place: USA: East River... | reverse complement strand
CGGCGGATGGAGTAAGCGCCGGACCCTTTTTGGAAGCGATCATCATCAGACGAACCGTGATGATGCGGAGTTGGATCCAGCCAGCGACTCGGCCCGGATTCGCGCTTTTTTTGTTCACCCCGATTGGGCTCGTCGTGGGATTGCCCGGGCCATTCTGGCGGAATGCGAAGCGATGATTCGTGCTGGCGGCTTCCGTTCGATTGAATTGGCCGCGACTTTGCCGGGCGTGCCGTTTTATGCGGCGTTTGGGTACGCGGCAGGCGAGAAATCGGAAGTTCCTTTGGTTAACGGTGAAACATTGGCGGTGGTGCGAATGATGAAGAACATCTCCTAGCCGGTGGGGCGAGACTCTGTCGAGCCGACTAATTCTTCACCAGCGAAGTTCGTTTAAGGTTCCTTGAAATTTCCAATCTTCGGGCCCTGCCACGAGGCCTGCTCTGACCGGATTGGCTCGCATGTACGCCGATTTCTCCTGATAATTCTCTTCTCTGCGTAGCCGATGGTGGAAACCACGCGATTGGAAACGCGGCATTTCAGGTCCACCTATCCGGCGATAGCAGCGTTTCCAAAAGGCAATCCAGTTTTCGATCGTGCAGTCTTCATCAGCAGGCGCACAGAAAAGATGAATGTGATCTGGCATGACGATGTATGAGCCAACGAGCCAAGCGTCGGCCTCCCGAAATGCCTGAAGCAGGGTTTCATGAACACGAGTATTAGCCAGATCGCGTGCGGGTCTTTCGGCGCAAACGGTTAGGAAGACGATTGTCGACTGGCCTCGGAAGATGGAAACACCCGTGGCTGGATTCTCACGTCCGGTGTGTTCGCGCATTTTGTAAAATAATTAGTCGGCTCGACGGAGTCTCGCCCCACCGGCAAGGGTCTCTACAACTCTGGCGGGACCACGCTGGGCGGTATGACTTCGGGCTCTTTCGAGTCCGGCACTCCCGACGTGGCCATTTCCGGCTGCTTGATCCGGGTGGACATCATCATGGCAATGAAAAGCAGGAGCGCGGCGAGGAAATAGGGCGCTCCCGGCAGATGCACAGGAAGCTTGGGGTCGATGAACCAGCGGAACGTTTGCGAAAACAAAACGGGGCCGATGATGAAGGTGATGGAGCGGAGGCTTTGCAGAGCGCCTTGTAATTCCCCCTGTTCGCGCTCGCTCACGCGGTGAGTCATCATGGACTGCGCGGCCGGCATGGAAACGTTCCAGAGAGAAATAATCGGGATTGAAGCAAGAAAAAGCGCGCCTGTCCGGGCCAGGCCGGCTGTGAACATACCGAGTGCGCCAAAAAACTGCCCGGTGTAGAGCGTTCGACGTTCGCCCAAACGTTTGACCATTCGCCCGGTTAGGCCGCCGGAAACCACGGCCGCGCAAATACCCACCACCATGAAGGAATAGCCAATCCAGGCCTGGTTCCATGCGAACCGATAGATGGCGTACAGTGTCCAGATGCTGAATACATTATGCGCGAGGTAGGCGAGAAATTGGATAGTGGCGAGGCGCCACAGCTCCGGATGCGAACGAAGGAGAGTGAGTGAGCCGACCGGGTTGGCACGACGCAAGGCAAAGCTTTTCCTCCGAGATCGGTCGAGGGACTCCGGCACGAAAAAATATCCCCACAACCAGTTGGTTAGGCTAAATCCCGCCGCCACCCAGAAGGCCAGACGCGGATTGGCCTTGCTCAAAATCCCGCCAAGCGCCGGACCGAGCGTGAAGCCGAGGCCAAAAGCGACACCAATCATTCCGAAGGCACCGGCGCGCTTTTCCCTCGGCACCACATCCGAGATGTAAGCCATCGCGGTCGGAATACTGGAGGTGGTAATTCCGGAGATAATGCGTCCGATAAAAAGCCAGCTGATGCTCGGCGCCAGGGCCATGACGACGTAATCGAGCCCGAGACCAAGGTTGGAGAGAAGGATAATGGGACGGCGCCCGAAGCGGTCGGAAAGCACGCCGAGCACCGGCGAACAGAAGAACTGCATCAAGGCGAAAACGAGCGCGAACCAGCCATTCCAATTTGCGGCGCTGGTCATCTGGTTGCCCAGAAAATCGAGAATCAGTCTCGGCAGGACGGGAAGGATTAATCCCATGGCCAGGATGTCGAGCGTGACGGTGACGAGAATGAAAATGATCCCGGCCTTGCGTGATTTCACCGGTCAAAGTTGTAATGGGGAGCGCGGGTCCGAACAAGAATGATCAACCGGTCCGCGTTCTGCTGCCCGAAGAAGAGATGCGCAACGAGTCCGCTGATTTGCATTTGTTTGGCCAAACCGTAGATAAAAATATGCGCGCACATAAAAGGGCCGCCGGCCTGAAAGAGTGGCGCGTTTTTTTGTTATGTGCGGCGCCATTCCTCATCACGGCCGCGACGAACGCTCAGGATCTTGATCGATCTGACGCCCCTACTCCCGAGGGGACCGCGGCCAGCTTTACCGCGCAACGCATTGCCACGGGTTTGACGCAGCCGGTCTTCGTGACGGCTCCTCCGGGTGACACGACTCATCTATATATCGTGCAACAGAATGGCGTGATCCTTGGACTCGACCTGGCCACGAATGCCCTGAGCACATTTTTTACTGTGACGGGCTTGACCAGTTTTTCCGGCGAACAAGGCCTGCTCGGGATGGCCTTCGATCCGAACTATGCAAGCAACGGAAAGTTCTATCTCGATTTTACGGTTCCGGGCGGGGCCTTTGGCAACGGCGTTACGCACGTTTCCGAATTTCAAGCGACGCCGGTCAAAAAGAAGAAGAAACACAAAAAGAAACACCTGTCGACCGAGCAGGTCTTACTCACCTTTAATCACCCGCAAACCAATCATAACGGAGGCTGGATCGGCTTTAGTCCGCGCACCGGCGATGCCAACAATCTTTACATTGCCACGGGCGACGGCGGGAACAGCTACGATCAAGGCCCCGGTCATCTCGAGCCGGGTGGAAATGCGCAAAGCAATACGACCTTGTTAGGCAAGATGTTGCGCATCCACGTCGATCCGAACACGGCCGGGGTGACGATTCCTTCGAACAATCCCTTTTTTGCTTCGGGAACTTTCCGTCGCGAGATCTGGGCCTACGGATTGCGTAACCCGTTTCGGAACAGCTTCGACCGCCAAACCGGGCGGCTCATGATCGGTGACGTGGGGCAAAGCACGCGCGAGGAAATTGACGCGCAGGAAGCGACAAACCCGGGGGGAGGAGAGAACTACGGCTGGCGCCTGCGTGAAGGCAAAATCATGGCGCCCGGGGGTAGTCCGCCGGTGGGAGGCGCTGCGCCGCCCGGATCTGTCGATCCGATTCTCGACTATGACCGGTCCGTGGGGGGCACGGTCATCGGGGGTTATGTCTATCGCGGAACACAGATTCCAGCCTTACAGGGGAAATATATTTTCGGCGATTACCTGGCCGGAAAGATCTTCGCACTCGATTACGATGGGACCACCGTTTCGAATTTTCAGGATATCACCTCGATGTTGTTTCCAACCCGGACAGGTGGGTTCACGCTGTTTAATCCGGCTTCCTTCGGCGAGGACGCGAATGGCGAGCTCTACATCGTAGATATAGGCAACGGTTCGATCTACAAGATTGTGCCGTAACGGATTCTAGCAGTTCCGGGTAGCGCGCTCGTCTCGAGTGCTGGCGAAGACGTCTCGTCTTCGCGAACTTTGAACGGGAAAAGACCGTTTCGGCGGGACCCCTAAACCAGCACGCGAGACGCGTGCGCTACCCGGAGCAGAGACACGCTGGGCAACCGCGCGGACGCCTTGCCTGCAACCGTGCCGCTATCTACGTTACGTATTCAAATGTCGCCTCTTTCTTATCGCTCGCCAAAAACTGAAGTGCGAGAGAGCCCGATTCACGGTCGCGGACTATTTGCCAGGGCCGACATTGCGCGGGGCGAGGTCGTGGTTGTGAAGGGCGGACACATTATTTCCGCGGTTGAAAAAGCTGAAATCACCGCGGCGCTCGGACCCGTTGAAATCCAGATTGGAGAAGGACTTTTTATCGCGCCGGTGACGGCGGACGAACGCGAAGCGTCGATGCTTTATTCGAACCATTCATGCAATGCGAATATGGGAGTACGGGGCGAAATTACCTTTGTGGCCATGCGCGACGTCGCGGCCGGCGAAGAATTGACGCACGATTGGGCCATGACCGACGACGACGATTACTCGCTACCCTGCAATTGTGGTGCGGCCCAATGCCGGGGCACACTGACTGGCAAGGATTGGCAACGTCCCGATCTGCAAAAGCGTTATGCGGGTTACTTCTCTGCCTACCTGAAGGAAAAGATCGAGAATCGCCAATGAGATTTTCCGATGTACACCCCGGCATTTAATCGCGTGCACGATCGCAAGAAGATCAATGCATTTATCCACGCTTATGGATTTGCGGCCATCATTACGCAGGAGAATGGAGCGCTGCAGGCGAGCCATTTGCCTGTTTTGCTCGACGAGGAAAGGGGCGATCAGGGCGTGCTGCGCAGCCACATGGCGCGGGCCAACGAACAATGGAAACAGTTCCATGCGGAGCAGGAAATTCTCTGCATCTTTCAAGGGCCACACGCCTATATTTCGCCTTCCTTCTATGTCATGCAGCACACGGTGCCGACTTGGAATTACGCCGCCATCCATGTTTACGGCCGGCCGGAAATTGTGGGTGACGCAGAATTGAAGCAGATCGTCCGAGACACGACTTACAAGTATGAGTCGGGCCGCGCTGCGCCCTGGTCGATCCCGCTTTCTGATTCGGAAATGGAAGCCATGTGCAAGGCGATTGTCGGTTTTAAAATCGAGATCAGTCGCGTGGAAGCAAAGTTCAAGCTGGGTCAGAATCGATCGGCCGAAGATCGCGCCGGTATGTTGGAGGCTTTGCAAAATGCGGCGGAATGTGGCAGTCGCGAGCTGGCTATGTTTACGATGGAGCAGTTTATGAACGAAAAAGAAAACCCATGAAACTGGCACATTCTCTCGCTGCCATCGTCGGAGTGGCTGCATTGATCGGCTGCACAGAAATGGAGGCGGCCCCGCCTCCGCCGACCATGCTGCCGGCGAAAGGCTCGCGCTTTAATTCGGTCGGGCGGGTGTTTTTGCATGCTGGTCGACCATGCGCTTCCCAAATCATGTTCGATTTTCACGGGAGAGGGGTCATCTGGCTGGCTGCTCCCAAACGCGAGACCGCTCTCCTGACCGAGGCCGCGAGACACAAGCAGAAGGTCCATGTCTCCGGCGTTTGGAGGCGCGGCGCCAGCGCTGGTTGCGCTTTTGTGGAGGTGACCCGGGCCGCAGTCGAGAAACGGATCCTCGGCATCTTTTAGCCTAACGAATGGAATGGTTTGGTAATCCGCAGGCTTGGATCGGTCTGCTTACCCTGACCCTGCTCGAGATCGTCCTCGGCATCGACAATATCGTTTTCATCTCCATCCTGGCCGGCCGTCTTCCGGTCGCGACACAGGAAAGAGCGCGTCTCACCGGGCTTGGGCTCGCCATGTTCGTGCGCATTCTTCTGCTCCTTTCCATTTCCTGGATTATGCGCCTGACTCATCCGCTTTTCTCCGTCGGCCAGTTCCACGTTTCCGGTCGCGCCCTGATCCTGGTCGCGGGCGGGCTTTTCCTGATCGCGAAAAGCACGCGCGAAATTCATCACAAGCTCGAGGATGAAGACGAGCACGGAACGGTTCGCGCCGCGCCGTCGTTTGCGAGCGTCCTGATCCAGATTCTCATGCTGGATATTATTTTCTCGCTCGACTCTGTCATCACGGCCGTCGGCATGGTGGATGAGATCCCGGTCATGATTATTGCCATTGTGCTGGCGGTCGCGGTCATGATGATTTTCTCAGCCCGGGTGAGCGCGTTTATCGAGCGGCATCCCACGGTCAAAATGCTCGCCCTCAGCTTTCTTCTCCTTATCGGAATGAATCTGATTGCCGATGGATTCGGATTCCATATCCCGAAAGGCTACACGTATTTCGCCATGGCCTTTTCGTTGGGGGTGGAAATGCTGAACCTGCGGCTGCGGAAAAAGAAGGCGTAGAAATAGCGATTCTCGTTGAGCTCGCAGGGACCGCGCGCTGCGCCGTCCGCTCCGTGCGCGCAGCCCCCTCGAAACGCCTCGACAGAGCAAGGGCGACTACAGCCCCGTCCCTCCAGGTAGGGATGTTTCTCCGAAACGTCCCACTTATTTCCGAATGGGAAGCTGGCTGCATCCCCTGCAGAAAGATTATTCGCGGGACGGCTCGGAGAGCCATCCCTACCTGCGGCGATCTACCTGCGCATGTTCAAACCACGCAGATGCTCGCGAACCCTAATACCTGTAATGCTCGGACTTGTACGGTCCTTCGACCGGCACGCCGAGATATTCCGCCTGCGCCTTGCTCAACGTGGTCAGTTTTACGCCGATCTTCTGCAGATGCAGACGCGCCACTTCTTCATCGAGCTTCTTCGAGAGGACATAAACGCCAACCTTGTACGTGTCGCGGTTGTTCCAGAGATCCAGCTGCGCGAGCACTTGGTTCGAGAAGGAGTTCGACATGACAAAGCTGGGGTGACCCGTTGCGCAACCCAGGTTTACGAGCCGGCCTTCGGCCAGCATGAAAATCTCGTGCCCATCGGCGAAGGTGTATTTATCGACCTGCGGTTTGATATTCGTGCGTTTGACGGATTTGGCTTCGTTCAAACGGTCCACCTGAATTTCGTTATCAAAATGCCCAATATTCGCGACGATGGCCTGATCCTTCATCCGCTCCATGTGTTCCAGCGTGATGATATCGACGTTGCCGGTCGTGCTGACATAAATGTCTGCCCATCCCAGCGTATCTTCCAGGGTGGTGACCTGGTAGCCTTCCATGGCCGCCTGCAGCGCGTTGATCGGATCAATCTCCGTCACTACCACCCGGGCGCCTTGTCCGCGAAGCGATTGCGCACAACCCTTGCCCACATCGCCGTAACCGCATACGACCGCGACCTTGCCCGCGATCATGACGTCGAGCGCGCGATTGAGTCCGTCGACTAACGAGTGACGGCAGCCATAAAGATTGTCGAATTTCGATTTCGTGACGGAGTCATTCACGTTGATGGCCGGGACGAGCAGTTTGCCGTCCTGAAACATTTTGTAGAGCCGATGCACGCCGGTGGTCGTTTCCTCGGAAACACCGCGCCATTCCTTGACCAGTTCGTGCCAGCGGAAAGGATTTTCGCGCTGCACTTCAAGGAGTAGATCCTTGATGACCTGTTCTTCCTTGTTGGAAGACTTGCTCTTCGCCCAGTCGCTTCCTTCTTCGAGCTCATAACCTTTGTGAATGAGAAGAGTGGCGTCGCCGCCGTCGTCCACGATTAATTGTGGCCCTTTGCCGTCGGCAAAGGAGAGCGCCTTGTAGGTGCACCACCAGTATTCTTCCAGGCTCTCACCTTTCCAGGCGAACACCGGCACACCGCTTTCGGCGATGGCGGCGGCGGCGTGATCCTGCGTCGAGAAAATATTGCAGCTCGCCCAGCGCACGCTCGCTCCGAGGTCGGCCAGCGTTTCAATCAGGACCGCGGTCTGGATCGTCATGTGCAACGAGCCGGTCACGCGCACGCCCTGCAGCGGCTTGTCCTTCGCGTACTTCTCGCGGATCGCCATCAGACCGGGCATTTCCTTTTCTGCGATGGAAAGTTCTTTTCTTCCAAATTCCGCCAAACTTATGTCGGCGACTTTGTAATCTTGTTTTGTTGTCGGTGTTGTTGTCGTGCTCATGGATTTTTTACAGATAGATTTCGTCCGCAGATTTCGCAGATTTACGCAGATTCTCAGAAAGGTTTAGAACGAGTCGCTTGTGCTCGAGACTGGCGGCTCCAAAATTCAACAGGAGGCCGCGCTGCAAACCGGTTGCCTTTAGTTCGTTGATGAGTTGGGCCTCATCTGCACCGGTCAGGGTGGCGATTGCCTTTGTTTCAACGATAATAGATTCGAAACAAACAAAATCCGCGCGGTAAGCGCAGGTAAGAAGTCTGTTTTTGTATCGAACGGGTAACGCGACTTCTGCCTTGAAGGGGATTCCTTTGTCCTGGAATTCCAGTGCGAGCGCTGTTTGGTAAACCAATTCAAGAAATCCGCGCCCAAGTTCGCGATGAACTTCCATCGCAGCTCCGATAATCGCGAATGTTTCGGGATCCTTCTGCATTTCAGAAATCTGCGTAAATCTGCGAAATCTGCGGATTATTTTGCCGCCTTTTTAAGTTCGTCGGCCTTATCGGTTTTTTCCCAGGTGATGTCCGGGTCGTCGATCTTGCCGAAGTGGCCGTAGTTCGTCGTCTTCGAGTAGATGGGCCGAAGCAAATCGAGTTGCCGGATGATGTCGGCCGGTTTGAAGCTGAAGACGGATTTCACCGCGCGTTCGATCGCTTCTTCGTCCACGGTGGCGGTGAGAAAGGTATTAATGTGCACACTCACCGGCTGGGGGTGACCGATGGCGTAGGCGAATTGCACTTCGCAGCGCGTGGCCAATCCGGCGGCGACCACGTTCTTGGCCACCCAGCGTCCCATGTAAGCGGCGCTCCGATCGACCTTGCTCGGGTCCTTCCCGGAAAAAGCGCCCCCACCATGGCGTCCCATGCCGCCGTAGCTATCGACGATAATCTTGCGACCTGTCAGGCCGGTGTCGCCCTGCGGTCCGCCCACTACGAAGCGGCCCGTCGGATTGATGAGAAATTCGGTCGCGCCATTCAACATGTCTGCTGGCAGCACTTTGCGGATCACTTCTTCAACGCAGAAATCCTTGATCTCGCTGTGTTTCACATCAGCAGCGTGCTGGGTTGAGATGACGACGTTCGAGATCCCGACCGGTTTGTCGTTTTCGTAAATAACCGAGACTTGCGACTTCGCATCGGGGCGAAGCCAACCGCATCTGCCGCTTTTGCGAATGCGGGTCAATTCGCGTCCCAGACGATGCGCAAACATGATCGGCGCCGGCATCAATTCCGGTGTTTCGTCGCAGGCGAAACCGAACATCAATCCCTGATCGCCCGCGCCCTGTTCGGCGTGGCCCTTGCCTTCCGCTTCGGCCTGATCGACGCCCTGCGAAATGTCGGCCGATTGGTCCGTGATGATGTTGGTAATGAAAACCTTGTTGGCGTGGAAAACGTCGTCCTCATGCACGTAGCCGATTTCCTCGATCGCATCGCGCACGATCTTGTCGATGTTGAGAATGGAAGTGAGCGACTTGCTCTCCTTCTTCAGTTTCGGAATCGTGATCTCGCCGCCGACGATGACCATATTGCTTTTGGCGTAGGTCTCGCAGGCCACGCGACTATTTTTATCCTGCACCATGCAGGCATCGAGGATGGCGTCTGAAATGGTGTCGCACACTTTGTCCGGGTGACCTTCACCGACGGACTCGGAAGAAAAAATGAAACGGCGAGACATGGGATTAGAGCGTGGAAAAAAGTTACAAGAGTTAAATGGTTACAATGATCAAGGCGCGCTGGGCTGGATCGGGCGCCGCTGGAACATTGTAGCAATGTCACGAACCATGTTCAATCAACATATTGACGAATCATGATACGTCGATATATCGTACTGGGTCCCCATGGCGTCAACCATTAATTTACTGCGCTTGCTGGCCGATCCCACCCGCTTGCGCCTCCTTCTCCTCCTCGAGGAAGAGGAACTCTCCGTGGCTGAACTCCAGGAAATCATGGGCATGGGGCAATCCCGCATCTCCAGTCATCTCGCCCAGCTGAAACGCGCCGGCGTGGTGGGCGACCGGCGTTCCGGCAAGAATGTTTATTATGGAGAAGCCAGGCCGGCCGGACGCAACGGCTCCTGGACGCAGGTTCGCGAAATCGTGCGCGCCCTGGCGCATGAACTTCCCGAAACCGCGCGCGACCGCACGGCGCTCAAGCTCGTCCTGCATAAACGCGCCGACAAGGCGCGCGAATATTTCGACGAGCTCGCTGGAAAATTTGGGCGCAGCTACGTGCCGGGACGTTCCTGGCAGGCGCTCGCCCACACGCTCATCCGTTTGCTGCCGCCTTCTACCGTGGCCGATCTCGGGGCCGGCGAAGGCACGCTTTCGCAATTGCTCGCCGAAAATGCGCACATGGGTTCAAAAATCTCGAGTACCGCCTGGGTGATATTCAGGATCCGCCCATCGCCAAGGGGAGCGTCGATCTCGCCATTTTCAGCCAGGCCCTGCATCACGCCATCCGGCCGGAACGCGCCATCGCGTCGGCCCACCGCATCCTGCGCAAGAATGGACGGATTGTGATTCTTGATTTGCTCAGTCATCAATTTGAAAAGGCGCGGGAACTATATCTCGATCACTGGCTCGGCTTCAGCGAAGTGCAGCTGCACGACCTGCTCGAACAGGCCGGATTTCGAAATATCGAGGTGCGGGTGGTCGCACGAGAAAAGCAAAGCCCGCATTTCCAAACAGTGTTTGCGACGGGGACAAAGTAGGGTTCTCTGCCGGTAGGGATGTCTCTCCGAGACGTCCCGAATATTTTTGCGCGGACAAAAGAGTAGGCGCTTCGGAGAAGGATCCCTACCTGTAGGAATCGGCGGTCATAGACTGCCGCTACAGAAGAATCGGTGTTTCGCGCACGGCGTTTTCGAGTCGCTCTGCGCTAGCTGTGGCGGCGGTCTGTGACCGCCGGTCTTCGATTCCTCCTCGGTTTTCGTCATCTCGAGTGTTTAACTCGGCATATGCAACGCCATTTCTCTGTCCTGGCACTTTTTTGGGCCCTGTCGCTCTCCACCAGCTGGGCGGCGCAGCCGGCTCTGACCATTTATAACCAAAACTTCGCCGTCGTCCGCGATACTATCCCGCTCGACCTCAAGGCGGGTGTGAATGATGTCCGGTTTAGCGATACGACTGCGCACCTCGAAACCGATTCGGTCATTCTGCGCGACCCGGCTGGCAAGATCGCTCTTCAGATTTTGGAGCAGAGTTATCGCAATGATCCGGTTTCACAGGAACTTTTGCTGTCGCTCTGCGAAGGCAAGACGATTGATTTCGAAAACGATGTCGGCGGCGGCCAGAAAAAGCTGGTGCCGGGAAAGATCATCCGCAGCGGGTATGTGCCGCACGCGCAACAGGCGATGAACCGGTATGGGCAGGCCTATTACCAGTCGCAAATGGCCATGGCTTCATCGACGAGCCAGCCCATTATCGAGGTAGATGGGAAACTACAGTTCTCGCTTCCAGGCAAACCTCTTTTCCCGTCGCTTGACGATGACACGATCCTTAAACCGCAGATTGCCTGGAAGCTGAACAGTGACAAGGCGTCGAAATTCGAAGGCGAACTCGCCTATGTCACGGGTGGAATGACGTGGGAGGCGAGCTACAACATCGTCGCGCCGGAGAACAGCGATCTGCTCGACGTGATTGGCTGGGTGACGATGGATAACCAGAGTGGCAAAACGTTTGAAAACGCGCGCATCAAATTGATGGCGGGGGACGTGAGCAAGATTCAGCAGCGTGCCGATTACATGTTTAAAGGAAATGAAGAGCTCGCGGTAGCGGCGGCTGGCCCGGCTGCTCCGGTCAGTGAAAAAGCGTTCGAGGATTATCATCTCTACACGCTGGCACGACCCGCCACGCTGCACGACCGCGAGACGAAGCAGGTGGAGTTCATCCGCGCCGAAAAAGTGCAGTCGCAGAAGGTCTACCTGTATGACGGACTGAAGATCGATTGGAACCGCTGGCGCAGCTACGGGATGGAAAACATCCGCAACAACCAGGAGCTTGGCAGCGAGATGAACACGAAGGTTGCGATCATGCGCGAGTTCAAGAATTCGGAAGCGAACCATCTTGGGATGCCACTGCCGAAAGGGCGTGTTCGCTTTTACAAACAGGATAACGACAAGCAGCTCGAGTTCACGGGTGAAAACACGATCGATCACACGCCGCGTGACGAAACGATCAGCATTTACACGGGCAACGCTTTTGACCTGGTCGGAGAACGGCGCCGCACCAATTTCAAAATCGACTCAAACAATCACTGGGTGGACGAGTCTTTCGAAATCAAACTGCGCAATCACAAGAAAGAACCGGCCGAAATCCGCGTAGTGGAACATATGTTTCGTTGGTACAACTGGGACATCACAGAGAAGTCGGACACTTTCCTGAAGACGAATGCGCAAACGATGGAGTTTCGCGTTCAGCTGAAAGCGGACGAAGAAAAACCGATTCACTACACCGTGCACTATTCGTGGTGAGGCGAGCGCGCAGTCTCATCCCTCTGCTCTGTCTTGCGGCGGGCTCCATTTCCGCGGTGGAACTCGATCAGACGAGCTGGATCGATGCACTCCAGGACTCGACCGGATTGGTCTGGGGTGTGACCGAAAACGGCGACATGTTGTTTACGAACTCCGGTTCGGGGTGGGAGAAGGTGGGCTTCTACTGGGCGGGCGACAGGACGCCCGGGGTTCCCAAGGCGATCGCGCGAACTCCGGGTGGTGCGGTCGTTATCTTGTGGAATAACGAGTACCCCGGGGGGGAGAGCGAGCGCCACACCATAACGCAACATTGCGGTCGGGATTCGCGTATTCTCGGCGAATTCCAGGCAAAACTCGAAAGCCCCTCCATCTTCGCCGATTCGAAGGGAAATTTCTGGATCACGCATCAAGGTCACGAAATCTATCGATTTACACCGGGGAATCCGATCGAGAAGGTTTACACAATCGGATCAACTCAACTCAGAACCGGCCGCGATGCGGAGTTCGTGTCTGAACTCTGGTTGACTGCAATGATGCCAATGGAAGACGAGAGCGGCACGATTTGGTTTTGGTCGGACGGACGTTCCTGGGATGTGCTGTCGCTGGCTACGCTCCTTGTCTACAAAGACGGGAAATTCTCCTGTCCGGTTGCGGAAGGGCTCCCAAGCATGAGCGAATGTTTCTATGCGGTGCGCGAAGACGGTTCACATGTTCTCGCGGCTTTCCGAAAAAATGGGATCTACCGACTCGACCTGCAGACACTCAAGGGGTCGCTCGTTCTTAAGTCTGATCCCGATCACTTTCGCGCGATCAAAGACATTATTTGTACTGATGGGCGAACTTACGTCTGGGCATGGGGACGGCAATCGGGAGCTGCCTTGTGGGTTCTTTCCGGAAGCGATGGAGCTACCCGACTTACCGCCTTTAGCGATTATGGCACAGACGCGCCGATTCCCGCTTTGCGATTGGGCGACGGCGTTGTCTTCGGCTCAAACCTCAGTGGATTGATTTTCGTTAGGGGACCGGAATTGGCCGTTCAAACCTATGATTCGCGAAACCGGTTTCCTCTTTCGAAGGCAACTCGCCTCTTCGCCGTCGGGCCAAAGGGTATTCTGGCCGTGAGTGATCAGGGCAGCGCGCTGGCTCCATTTCCGCCTTGGGCACAGCCTCCTCAAAATCCAACCGTCGAAATTGCGGACATTAGTGAATTGCCGATAAAAGATAAACGCGGCCGTCTTTGGGCAAGAAGCCGGGTGAACGGTGAATCGATTAAGGAATGGGATGGCAAAAACTGGAGGGCTTACCCTTTGCCTCCACATCAGGAGGTGGTCGGGCCGCTCTTGCTCGACAATCACGGACGCGTTTGGGTGAACGGCTACGAGCGAGTTTTCATTTTTGATCCGTCTAACCAGCAGTGGCAAATAGAAAAAGGAATGCACAATGCGCTGGAGCATGCGCTCTCGGCCGACCGGAATTTCTCATTGTCTGAAAACGGAGCGTGGCACGGAACCTTTAGCGGGGATGGACGCGTTAGCTTCCGCGACGATACCGGCGTAACACTCGAATATTTTGACGGCAAGAAGTGGCAGAAATGGACATCCGGCGCCATTTCGTTTGCTAAACCGGCCTTCCACACGAATGGGCAGCTGACTGCGTCGAACAACGGCACGAACTGGCATTTCGAGGGAAGTGATTGGGTACAGGAGCAGCCGCCGCCATTGCCTACGCCTGCGATGCCGGTCTCGGACGGCTCGTGGATCTATATTAAGACCATGAACCAAACCATGGGTTGGCCCTTTGCCTCGCTCCCCCTCGACGAAACAGGAAGCGCCTGGCTGGCTGTCGACCACAAATTGTATCGGGCGCGCCGCGGTTTGGCCGTTCCGATCTTCGGCGAAGATGAACCCAATCCTTTTCTCGATGGACGTTCTCTTAGAGGCGTGATTCTCGACTCTTGGGGAAACGCTTTTCTCGACACGAATCCGGGCGAATGTTTTTTCCTCAAGGCGAAAGCGCCGCCGCCGAGCACGAGTTTGAGGTTTTCACAGGAGGCCGATGCCATTCATGTCGAAATGAATGCACCCGGCTCAGGCAGACATTGGTTTGAATGGCGTTTGGATGGTGCCGAGTGGAACAACCCAACCGAACGCGCGCAGCTCGACCTCGCTGATCTTCCGAATGGCAAACATTCCTTCGAAGCACGGGCGTTGGATGAGCGGCTGCAGATTGATCCTTCACTCGCCAAAAAAGATTTCGTCGTGAAGGTCGATCGCAGGAAGCAAGTCGCGCACGCGATAAAGTTATTGCGATCAGATAACTTTGCGGAGCGGGAGGAGGCGGTTCGTGCGCTCGTCCACCAACCAATCCTCGCCTTGCCACTGCTCCGCAAAATGAGGAAGGATGCGAGCGAGGATCAGCGCTGGTGGATCGAGGCGGCGATTCAAGAAATTGAGCGCCATACTACAAAGCAGACCGGGTCGGGTTCTCATTGATTCTTCCCGACCGGGACAAAGCAGCGGAGCTTATCTTCCAGAACACGGCGACAGAGCGCCGTGGCTACAGCAAGCATCGCGCTGTAGCCACATGTTTCTCTTCTGGAGGGCGCCACACTATTTGCACCTTAAATTTGGGACACGGCGGTTGCCCGCGAATTACGCAAATGGACGCGAATCGTCGGATCTGTTTCAAAAGTTTTTCATTCGCGTTTATTTGCGTGATTCGCGGGTGAAAATTCGGATGAGGCGGAAGAAAATTCTAACCACGGATTACACGGATCTCACGGATAGGGATCCGCGAGTTTTCCTCGTCCGTGAACCCCTGTAATCCATGGTTATGATTCTTTCCGTTTAAGGGGACTTCGCCCTTTCTATTTGTCGGACATGGCTCGCCATCGCCGACCAGACCGTTTAATCTTCAACATCAGGGCGGAAGCAGTGTCTATTGAGCATCAAGCTTGAACCTGTGTCCGCGCCTGAACCTAAATCTCTCGATATGAGCGGCTTTTTCGAGGAAGTGAAGCGACGCAAGGTTTATCGCGTGGCCGCGGCCTACGTCATCGCCGCTGGTGGTATGATCCAGTTGGCTTCGGCCGCCTTCCCGGCGTGGGAGTTGCCGAATTGGGCCCTGCGCCTTGTCATCGTTCTTTTACTCATTGGATTTCCCATCGCGCTCATCCTCGCCTGGGCCTTCGACGTGACGCCGAGTGGAATCAAGGCAACGCCGCCCGTCTCGAGCGTGGCTGGCTCGGGCCGCCGCCGCAATATCATCATGCTTGTCAGCACGGGCGTGCTGGTCTCGGCCGTCGCCGGATTTTTTCTGCTGCAAAATGCGGCGGCGCATAAGATCGATAAATCGATCGCCGTCCTGCCCTTCGAGAATTTGAGCGACGACAAGGAGAACGCCTATTTTGCCGACGGCATTCAGGACGACGTCCTCACGAATCTGGCCAAGATCGGCGACCTGAAGGTCATCTCGCGCACGTCGGTGATGAGTTACAGAGGGAAGCCGAGCAGTGTCCGCGAAATCGGCAAGGCTCTCGGCGTTTCCGCCATTCTTGAGGGAACCGTGCGCAAGGATCGCAACAGCAATCGCGTGCGCGTGAACGTGCAGCTGATTAATGCCGGGAACGACGAGCATATCTGGGCCCAGGAATACGATCGCGATTTGACCGACATGTTTGCCATTCAGACCGATCTGGCCCAAAAAATCGCGGACGAACTGCAAGCCAAGCTTTCGCCGTCGGAGAAGGCGCAGTTAACGCGCAAGCCAACGGAGATCGGCGAAGCCTATCTGGCCTACGTGCAGGCGCGCAATCTCTACGTCCCGGAAGATTTCAGCAAGCTCAAGGAATCAGAGCAACTCTACGAGCGGGCCTTGCAACTCGATCCAAAGTTTGCGCTGGCCGCCGCCGGTCTCTCGCGAACGGAAAGCTGGATCTTCCACACCCACGATCCGACGCCGGCCCGCGAGGAAAAAGCGCGGGTCCTGGCCGAGCGCGCCCTGAAATTGCAACCGGATCTGCCGGAGGCGCATCTGGCCCGCGGATTCTCTTATTACTATGGCGGCAACGATTACGATTCGGCCTTGCGCGAATTTGAGACCGCGCAGCGTGGACTTCCCAATGCGGCGGAAGCGTATCTCGCGATTGGCGCCATCCAGCGGCGGCAAGGGCACTGGGCGGAGTCGACCGCCAACCTGGAGAAGGCGGCCAGTCTGAACCCGAAGGACTCATGGCCATTGCAAAATCTCTTTTTCAATTATCAGATGACGCGGAATTACGAAGCGGCCGGCAAGACGCTTGATCGCGCCCTCGAAATCGATCCAAAATCGCTCACGCTCTCTGAGTTAAAGGCCAAGCTGGCGCTCGATGCGCACGGCGATCTGAGCGCATTCGTCAAATTGGTCGATGCCTTGCAAGGGATGCCGGTCGACGCCGTGCAACACGAGACGATCGCGAACATGCGCGTTTACATGCTCATTTTGCAGCGGCGTTTCGCCGAGGCCCTGAGCGCGGCGGAAAACCTGCCGGAACAACATCAGGGCGGGGAAGAGCCGGCTGGGTTGGCCGGTAAGTATTCCATTATAGGTGCGATCAAAAAAAAGCTGCGTGATGAGAGCGGATCACGGGAGGCTTTGCTCAAAGCGAAAGCGACCATCGAAGAACAGCTCCGGATTGCGCCTGCCAATTCGACGCGTCGCTGCCAGTATGGTCTCGTCCTCGCCTGGCTGGGCGAAAAAGAAGCAGCCATCACCGAGGCCAGGCGGGCCATGGATTTACTACCGGAATCGAAGGACGCGTTTGGGGGACCGGATCTCACCGAGGTTGCCGCCCAGGTCTATGGAATCGTGGGTGAAAAGGAACAGGCCTTCACTTTGCTTGATCATCTTCTCTCCGTGCCGAGTGCGGTGACCGTTCCCAATCTGAAGATCAATCCGTTATGGGATCCATTGCGCGACGACCCGCGTTTCCAGGCCTTGCTCGACAAATACGGTGGCAAGGCCTAACGAGCCGCGTCCGCAGCCTGCCTTTTCCACTTATGATGTCGCGATACGCGCTGGTCGCTCTCTTTCTCCTGACCCGTTCGGCTTTGGCGCAGTGGGTCGAAAGCGGGGCGCACAACGAAATCTCGCCTGTCGCCGATCTGATCCATCGTCATATCGAGATGGAAGAGGGAAAGACAGGCGAGTCCGCTTCGCTCGAGCTTGCTTTGTTTTCCACGAAAACTCTGGGGCTGCGTCTCATCGATAATCCGGATGGCGCCTCCGATCTGGCCTCAGCGGCCGCGCGACGGATTTGCCTGGCCGGTGTGAACGGCGGCTACTTCGATCCAAACTTCGCGCCACTCGGGTTGCGTGTGGTAGATGGCAAAGTCGTTAGGCCATTGCTGCGGGCCCGGCTCATGACCGGAGTGCTCCTCTCCGCGCCGGGCGCGATCCGGATTTTACGGGTGGGGGAGTACACGGCTCGGCGCAAAGCGCTTGCGGCAGTGCAATGCGGTCCGCTCCTGGTGGATGGGGGCACGCCGGTCAAAGGCCTCGATCGCACCCGGACCGCGCGCAGGACCTTTGCGTTCGTGGCGGGCGATCGGGCCGCTCTCGGGCTTTGTTCTGAAACCTCCTTGGCCGGGGTTGCCCAGATCCTGTCCGCGCTGCGGCTGGATAACGGCGCCAAAATCAGCCGGGCGCTCAACCTGGATGGCGGTTCTTCCAGCGCATTCTGGTTCAAGCGCGCGGACGGCAGCGCTTTCACAATCTCGGAGATGAAGAACGTGCGCGATTTTGTCGGCGTGGTTCCGCGCTGAACTTTTTGGTAGGGCGAGACTCCGTCGAGCCGATCCCATTCCGCGGAGCACACCAATTGTGGCCGCGTCACGTTGGGCAAAGACACGGCAGCAGAGTGCCGTGGCTACAGTCTGCGACGGCGGGACGGAGTCTCGCCCTACCAACTTTTCAGAGTCTGCGTAATCTCTTTATATATGATGCGCACATTTGGCCGGTTCCGATTGGGTGATAAGGTTTTCTACGGCGAACTCATCGGCAATGAAGTGCATGCCCTTGAGAATCCCTACTGGATCGATATCGACCCCGCCGGTGAAGTGACCAAGCTGGACCTTGTCGAGATAGAGGTACCGGTGGCGCCCTCGAAGTTGATCGCGGTCGGACTGAATTACGCGGATCACATCGCGGAAATGAAGCGGACGCCGCTCGGCACTCCCCTCATCTGGTTCAAGGCCCCCAGCTCGCTGCTTGCGCATGGAGGCACGATTGAGATCGCGTTTCCAGAGCATCAGACTGATTTTGAAACGGAGCTGGCCATTGTCATGGGAAAAACGGGCAAAAACATCAGTCTGGAGCGGGCACTCGATTACGTTTTCGGCTACACGATCGGTCTCGATATCAGCGACCGCGATCTCCAGAAGTCGGAGAAGCAATTCGGTCGCTGCAAATCATTTGATACCTACACGCCGATGGGGCCCTTCGTGTATGCGGACGTGGATGTGAGTGACATTCCAATACAGCTTCGGCAAAACGGCGAAGTGCGGCAGAGCGCTCGCACTGGCCAGATGATTTACCCGGTGGGCGAGATTGTGGCCTTTGTCAGCCAATCGCTCACTCTTTTGCCCGGTGACGTGATTCTGACCGGAACCCCATCGGGGGTCGGACCGATCAGGTCGGGCGATAAATTGGAAGCGGTCATGGCGGACTGGCCGCCTCTGCGGCTCGAAGTGTCCTGATGGGTCGGAAAAGGCGCATTTTGACCGCTTTTTAGCGTTGGATTCGAATTGATGTGCTTGTCCTACATCCCACGGGCAGAGATAATTCGAATTAGATTAGCGGGCTTCGCTAAAGTGAAGCGCCGCAAACAACAATGAAAATTTTAGCTGGACTCAACGCGAAGCCCTTTGGGATAAAGATGGGTCCCAGCTATGGAGCTGGTAACTGAATCTTGGCCGCATTATGAAAACACTACTCACTCTTTGCCTCAGTCTCATCGCCTTGTGCGCGTTCGCGCAGAATAAGCCAGCCACTCCACCACCACCACCACCTCCGAGCGCTCCCGCACCGGCTGGCCCAAATGCGGGGGCTCCGGCCAACCCCGGTGCACCCGGCAATCCGACGGCGGCCCCCGCCGCTCCCGGTGCGGCCATCAATCCCCCTCCCGCAAATGCGGGCGCTCCGATTCCGCCTCCTCCGCCAGCTGGCGGCGCACCTATCACGGCCCCGGGCGCCTCCGTGGCTCCCGGAGCTCCGGGCGTTGGTGCCGCACCAGGGGCCAGCGTGAATGCGACCCTGAGTGGGAGTCTGACGCCGGCTCCATCGGCTTCGGCTTCCGGGAGTACGCCCCCCATGATCGAGCCCTCCAGCGGAAATTGGTTTATCGATAAGTTCCGTAAGGGCGGGCCGATCATGTGGCCCATTCTGATTGTCTCAATCATTGCGCTGACCGTGGTCATCGAGCGTATTTTATGGTGGACCGGTCGCTGGTTCCGTCGCGATCCCAAGCGGATCGAGAAAGTTTTTACGGCGGTCGAGGTGGGCGATGTGGCCGAGGCTTCCCGTCTTTCCCGCGATTCAAGGGATCCCGTTTTGCGCATGATGTGGAATGGTCTGAACCATCAGCACGCTTCCCTGCAGGGAGCACTACAGGTCGCCGCCGGCATTGAGATCAAACGCGCCGGCCGGTTCCTGGTTGTGATGGACACGTTGGTGACCCTCGCCCCCTTGCTGGGGTTGTTAGGCACGATCACGGGTTTGATGAAATCGTTCGCCTCCCTTGGAAACGAAGAGCTCGCGGTCAGCGCCGTGACCGGTGGTATCGCGGAAGCGCTCATCGCCACGGCCTGCGGTCTGGGTATCGCGATTTTTGCGCTGATTCCCTTTAACTTTTTCACTTCCCGGGTGTCTAACTTGGAGTTCGAGCTACAGATTGGAGCGACGAATCTGGAGGTCATGCTGGAAGCGAATGCAAAGGCCAGACGGGAAGCAGAAGCAACTGCGACCACGACGCGCTAAGGCTTCGAACGGGTTGCGGCTAAGCCGACGAATGAGCAGAAGGACAGGCAAAACAGATCGATGAAATTAGGAACGCCAATTCCGCACAAAAAGGCGCGGATCGAGATCATTCCTTTGATCGACATCATGTTCTTTCTGCTGGCCAGCTTCATGATGGTAAGTCTGAGCCAGGTCCACATGAAGGGAATCAAGGTCACTCTGCCCACTGGACAGTCGGGCGAAGTGCAGCCCAAGAATGAGTACATCAGCGTTTCGGTGGATGCGGCTGGGAACCCCTTTTTCGATAAGGAGGAGATGACCTACGACAAACTGACGGCCCGTTTAAAAACGGTTCACGACGAAAACCCGGAAGCGAAGGTTTTCGTGCGCGGAGACACAAGCACGGTCCATGGAAACATCATCCGGGT
>Ga0193751_1000885_pt1 | contig 20625 bp, 18 predicted proteins | sample L1c2metaG_FD_143050 | JGI IMG/M metagenome (GOLD analysis project Ga0193751, IMG submission 143050) | Soil microbial communities from a riparian zone of the East river system, Colorado, United States - L1c2 | ecosystem: Environmental > Terrestrial > Soil > Riparian zone | place: USA: East River... | reverse complement strand
TCAGGCTCTCGGGCCTTTGAGCGCGAACGGGCTCAGATCCAGCGACGGGCGGTTGGTGAGAACCGCCCGTTCGCACATTCTGGCAGATTTTGCGGACACAAGAGCGCGATATAAGCCGTAAACCATTGCGCGGGGAATGCCGGGTGTCTCCGGTGTGACCGTGGTGACTACGCTCGTATGCTCAATTTTATTTTGCATGCGAGGCTGCGGGCGCATCGCGCGCCCGGCATTCCCTGCGCCCTCTGTTCTGCGGAGGGCCGGACATCGAAGCAAAACTCGCGCGGATCGTGCGGCGAGATCGCGGACGTGCGTCTCGGCGTCATTGCGAGCGCCAGCGAAGCAATCCATTTCGCCGCACAAAGAAAGAATGGATTGCTTCGTCGCGTTGCTCCTCGCAATGACGGCCTGGAAGGGCGTCGCGCACTAGCTGTTTGAAATTCGAATCTGTATTGGTGAGCAACGCGACGACGTCATTGCGAGGAGCACTTGCGACGAAGCGCGTAGGATGGGTGGAGCGCAGCGATACCCATCGCGTCGTCTACGAATAAGGCGATGGGTTTCGCGAACGCTCAACCCATCCTACGGCTGCTACGGCTACTAGCGACGTCATTGCGAGGAGCACTTGCGACGAAGCAATCCAGATTATCGCGGCCGTGGAATTATGGATTGCTTCGCTTCGCTCGCAATGACGGCGAATTGGCTGTTTGAAGTTCGAATCTGTAGCGGTAACTCAACGCCGTCATTCCGGGGCGCGCGTTAGCGCGAACTACGATGTGCAATTGCACATCGGAGAATCTCGAGATTCCGGGTTCGCTCGCTCCGCTCGCGCCCCGGAATGACAGCAACAACTACAGCTTCAGCTCCCAGGTCTCGCCGACCAGGCTTTGGCCGAAGCTGCGGTGCGGCTCGCTGGCGACCTGCACGAAACCGGCATCCTGATAGATCTTGCGGGCGGCGAGCAGGATGCTTTGGGTCCATAGCGTGATTTTGCGATAGCCGCAGGCCTTCGCAAACGCGATGCATTCTTCGACCAGCCGCTGTCCCAGTCCCTGTCCACGTCCGGCCGGATCGACCAGTAGCAAGCGCAATTTGGCGACGTCGTCGCTGTCTCGCACCAGAAGAACCGAGCCGACCGGGGCGCCGTCGCGGTCGGCGATCCAGCAGCGCTCCCGCGAAGCATCGAACGAGCCGAGAAATTTTGCGACGATCTCCGCGACCAACGCTTCGAAGCCGGCGTTAAAGCCATATTCGCTCGCATAGAGCGCGCCATGGCTCTGCACCACCCATCCCATATCGCCCGGGCGCGGTTCGCGTAGAGTAGCGGGCGCGGTGCGGGACGGCCCAAGCAGCCGCTCGATCGCGGCCATCGCGGCGATCAGACGCTCGCGGTCGCGTTCGCCCAGCGTGGCGAGCATCTTTGCCACCTCATCATGCGAACTGCGATCGAGTCTGGCGAACGCCTGACGGCCCCTCGCGGTCAGGCTGAGTTGAAATTGCCGCCGGTCCGCCGGCAATGGCTTGCGGGTGATCAAGCCCTCCTCATCGAATTTCTGGACGATGCGGCTGAGGTAGCCGGGATCAAGACCCAGTTCGGCTCCGATCGCTTTTGCCGAAGGGCTTGGCCGGTTCGCCAATTCGTACAACACCCGCGCCTCGCTCAGCGAGAACGGGCTTTTCAGGAGCTGCTGGTCCAGAAAACCGAGCTTGCTGGTATAGAAGCGGTTGAAAGCGCGTACCGCCGATATCCGGTCGTCGTCATCCGGCTGCGACATGGCCCACCTCGATATTTGCCATTGTCAAATAATTATTTGACTTTGGCAAGTATCCACTAGAGCATGATCCGAAAAAGTGGGTACCGGTTTTTCCTCGCGACAAACGCGGAACGCGTTTGCGCGGAGATCATGCTCAAACAAAAGGATCTAGGCCACGATGATCCGGCTGCGCAGCACGGTGCGCGAGGAGCGGCCGAGTTGCCGCAACAGCCTTGCTTCGGAGCGGCGGGCGTTCGGCGCATAGCCGCCGAGCCGCTCGTAGTGGTCGCGCGCGATCAATAGTCCCTGGTCGGCCCAGGGCCCCGCGATCATCCGCGCGATGAATTTCAGTCCGTCGCGCAGCCCGGCCTCGGCATAGGGCGAACGGGCATAGCGGAAGATGCCGGCGCGGGGACGGCCTGAGTCGGAGACGCGCTGGATGAACTGCGCGGTCTCATCGATCCAGCCGGTGTCGAGCACCGCGCCCGCATGCAGGAACATCAGCCAGGGCGAGCGGGCCTTTTGAGCGCCTGCCGCCAGCGCCGCGGCGTGCGATCCGTCAAACGCGAGATATCGACAGCCCGCGACATCGGCGACCCGCGCAATCACGCCAGTGCCGGCCCGGTCGACCAGCAGCACCTCACGGACCACGCCCGCGGCAGCCCCCGGCACCAGTGCCGCAAGCGTTGCGACGGCCGGTTGCTCGGCGCCTTCGGTGAGGATGATGACGCTCAGCATTGATGGATCTTCCACGCCTCAACATCGAAAAAGCGCTGCACTGTTAGCATCTTGTCACATTCAAATCAGCCTGCTGAGTGCAGCTTTTTGCGGCAGGGGCGCGGCTTGCGCTGACGGGATGGCCCAGCATTTGGCTGGGGACCAAAAAAGAATGTTCTTGATTTGTTCTCAGGCCATACTATGTTCTGGTGATGAGCCGAGCATCCTCAAATGCCCTCAAGCACCCGCCGGTCACGGCGCCCTCCGAGCCGGCGGGTGCGCTTTCGCCTTTTCCCGAGCTTGCGGTCGCGATCGAGCGCGAACGGCGTCGCGGCCGCGGCGCGCAGTCCAACGCCAGCGGCCGCTTTGAAGCCGAGGCGCGCGTGGCGTTCGACGATGGCTGGCAAAGCCTCGATGAATTGCCGCCCTTCAAGACCACGGTGGCACTCGATACCGCGCGGAAAGTCATCACCCGCAACGATTCTCCCGATATCGGCTTTGACCGTTCGATCAACCCCTATCGCGGTTGCGAGCATGGCTGCGTCTATTGTTTCGCGCGGCCGACGCACGCTTTTCTCGGCCTGTCGCCGGGGCTCGATTTCGAATCAAGACTGTTCGCCAAGCCCGACGCGCCGCTTCTGCTTGAAAAGGAACTGGCGGCGGAGGATTACGAACCGCGCATGATCGCGATCGGCACCAACACCGATCCGTATCAGCCGATCGAGCGCGAGCGGAAGATCATGCGCGGCGTTCTCGAGGTGCTGGAGCGTGCCTCGCATCCGGTCGGCATCGTGACAAAATCGGCGCTGGTGGTCCGCGATATCGACATTCTGGCGCGGATGGCCAAGCGCAATCTCGCCAAGGTGGCGATTTCGGTGACCACGCTGGACGCAAGACTGGCGCGCACCATGGAGCCGCGGGCCTCGACGCCGGCGCGGCGGCTTGAGGCGCTGCGGCAATTGTCGCAAGCCGGGATTCCGACCACCGTGATGGTCGCGCCGGTCATCCCCGCGCTGAACGATACCGAGATCGAACGCATTCTGGATGCGGCGGCCCATGCCGGCGTCAGGGAAGCGAGCTACGTGCTGCTGCGGCTGCCGCTGGAAGTACGCGACCTGTTTCGCGAATGGCTGATGGCCAACTATCCCGACCGCTATCGCCACATCTTCACGCTGATCCGCGAGATGCGCGGCGGCCGCGACTATGATTCGCAGTGGGGCACGCGAATGAAAGGCACCGGGCCGATGGCCTGGATGATCGGACGAAGATTCGAGATCGCCTGCGAAAAACTCGGGCTCAACAAGCGGCGGTCGAAATTGACCACCGATCATTTCGCCCGGCCGAAACGCCGCGGGCAGCAGTTGAGCCTGTTCTAGGGGCGACCAGATCATGATGCATTTAAGTTGAATCGCATCATGATCTCATGTCTTTGTTTGAGCATGATCTTTTCGGAAAACCGGTTTCCACTTTTCCGGATCATGCTCTCGCGTCGGCGGCTTCTCTGCAGGCGTGAACTGCGGTATGGCGGCCCGATGAACGATCAATCCTCGCCAAACCCGCAGCCGCAGCCGATCGTGATCTTGACGACGCCGCGCCTGATCCTGCGCACCGCGACCGAACCGGACATCCCGCTCATGCACCAGCGGGTTTTGGGCGACAGCGAAGTGATGCGCTACGTCTTTCGAGGCGGGCCGATGACGGCGCAGCGAGCCGAGCAGGTGATGCGAAAGTTTTTCACCTTCGGCGACAGCCTGACGGGAATCGCCGTTCTGGCCGACCGTCCGACCGGCGACCTCCTCGGTTTTGCCGGCCTGTTCCCGTGCGAGGCCTTGGGGGTGGAAGATCTGGAGATCGGCTTTGTGCTCGCGCGACAGGCCTGGGGCAGGGGGATCGCCAGCGAGATCGGTGAGGCGCAGCTCGCCTTTGGATTCGAGCGGCTCAACTGCCGGCGCCTGCTGGGGCTGGTCGACCCGCGGAACCGTCCATCCATTCACGTGCTTGAAAAACTCGGACTGCGCTATGTCAAAGACATCACGGAACCCGGCCGCGCGAACCGCAGCGTCTATTGTATCGAACTCCACGACTGGCGCGCGAGTGGACGTGAACAGCGGGCATAGCTCGATTTTTTCCGTTGTGCGGCGGCGCTTGCTTGCGCACGATCCCTTCCATGATTCGGGACAAGTCCGCCAAGAGTTCAAGCCGGCTGCCGAAGGGGGTGATCGCGGTCGCGCCGCCGAGCTTTCGCCGCGAGCGCGCGCTGATCAAGCGCGGCGTCTGGCCGGTCGCCGGCTGCGACGAGGCCGGGCGCGGCCCGCTGGCGGGACCGGTGGTGGCCGCGGCCGTCGTGCTCGATCCGAAGCGGATTCCCAAGGGCATCGACGATTCCAAGCGGCTGACGGCGGAACGCCGCGAGGAATTGTTCGAGGAAATCTGTGCGACCGCCTCATTTGCGGTCGCCTTCGCTTCGCCGGCGCGGATCGATCGCGACAATATTCTGCGTGCGTCGCTGTGGGCGCTCGCACGCGCGGTGCATGCGCTGCCGGAAATACCCAAGCATGTCTTCGTCGACGGCCGCGACCGGCTCGATACGTCTTGCGAATGCGAGGCTGTCATCGGCGGCGACGGATTGGTCGTGTCGATTGCGGCGGCCTCGATCATCGCCAAAGTGACGCGCGACCGCCTGATGTGCGCGTTGGCGCAGGATTGCCCGGGCTACGGTTTCGAATCCCACAAGGGCTACAGCGTGCCCGAGCATCTCGAGGCGCTCGACCGATTGGGTCCCTCCGTCCACCACCGCAGCTTCTTTGCGCCCGTCCTTGCCGCGCGGGAAAAACATCAGCCGTGGACGGTCAAGCGCGAAGCCGACCTGTTCGCGCTGGAAGGGGCGGCGGCGACCGAAATTTCTGCCGTGGTTTGACGCGGTTGCCTCAGCGCCTCGCGCGCTCTATCAAACCTCTCGGATCAAATAAGCCGGCTTGCACGGGCCTTCGGACGTTTCATGCGTTTCACCTCCCTGGTTATCGAACTGATCCGCGCCCGGCCGCGGCTGGTGGTCTGGCTTGTGGTGTTGGTGCAGGCGGCGCTCTGGCTGTTGGTGCCGATGCTGCTGTACCGCAGCCCTCCGGGCGACCTCGCCACCGTGCTCGCCTATGGCCGGGAATACCGGGTCGGAACCGATCTCGGCCCGCCACTGGCGTTCTGGCTCGCCGATGTCGCGTTTCGCGCCGCGGGCAATCACGTGTTCGGGGTCTACCTGCTGGCGCAGCTTTGTTCCGTCGCGACGTTCGGGACGTTGTATCTCTTGGCGCGCGCCGTGGTCGGCGGACAGCAGGCGGTGCTCGCGGTTCTCCTGACCATGACGGTCCTGGCATTCAGTTCGCCCGGTGTCGAGTTCGATCCCCTGGTGCTGGCGCGCCCGCTCTGGGCGCTGTTGCTGTTGCATTCGTGGCAACTCATCGGTCAGAACCGGCGCAATGCTTGGTTCGCCTGGTCCATCGAAGCCGGGCTCCTGTTGCTGACGACGTCCGCCGCGATCGGCCTGTTGGCATTGGTCGCCGGATTTGCCGTCGCGACCTCTCGCGGCCGGCGCATCTTGAGGTCGTTCGATCCGCTGATCGCGCTGTTGGTGATTATCGTGCTGGCGCTGCCCTACATCATCTGGCTGATCCGCGCCGATGTGCTTGTCTCGCCGCATTGGCCAGCGGTCGCGGATCTCGGCGACAGGGCGCTGCACTGGGGTGGACTGCTTGGCGGCCTGTTGTTTGCGATCACCGGGATCTTGATACTCGCGGCGCTCAATTCGGGCCGGTTTGGCCGCAACCCGGAAGAGGCGCCGGTGATTTTTCGTCCCCCCGTCGATCCCCTGGCGCGCGATTTTGCCTATTTCTTCGCGATCGGTCCGGCGCTTGGGGGAAGCCTGATTGCCGGCCTGTTCGGTCTCGACCACGTCGTGGGCGGTGCTGGCGTCGCGCTCACGATGTCGGGACTGGCGACGATCGTCGCGGCTGGCGATCTGATTCATCTGCGCCGCCAGCGGGTGCTGCGTTCGGTCTGGGCGGTTGCCATTGTCGCCCCCGCGTTTGCGGCCATTGCGACGACGCTATTTGCGCCATGGACCGGAAGCGGCGAGGTGGCGACGTCGTTGCCTTCGGCTGCGGTCGCGCGTTTTTTCGACGAAAGCTTCGAGCGGCGGACCAACCAGCGGCTCCGCGCGGTGAGCGGCGACGCCCAGCTTGCGACGTTGGTCACGTTGAGCCCCGCGCGTCCCCATCTGTTTCTCGCCGCGACGCCGGAACGCACGCCGTGGCTGAATCTGGCCAAATTCAACGAAACCGGCGGCGTCGTGGTCTGGCGCGCTTCCGACACCGCCGGCACGCCGCCACCCGATATCGCGCAGCGGTTTCCGGCACTGGTGCCCGAGGTGCCGCGGGCTTTCGAATGGCTGGTGAATGGCCGACAGCCGCTTTTGCGAATCGGCTGGGCCATCGTGCGGCCCAAGGCGCCGTGAGCTGGGCGTCATTCCGGGATGGTCCGAAGCTCCAGCGCTTTGGCGATGGCGCGCAAATCCTGCCATGCCATGCGCTTGTAGGTCGGCGAGCGCAACAGATACGCCGGATGGAACGTGGCGATGGCGCGGATCACCCGCGTGCCGGTGTCGTAGTCGAACCAGCGCCCGCGGGTTTTCATGATGCCTTCGCGCGTCTGCAACAAGGTTTGCGTGGAGGGATTGCCGAGCGTCACCAGCACGTCCGGATTGACCAGTTCGATCTGCCGCTGGATGAACGGCAGGCAGATCTGGGTTTCCTGCGGCGTCGGCGTGCGGTTGCCCGGTGGTCGCCATGGAATCACATTGGCGATGTAGACCTTGCTGCGATCGAGCCCGATCGCCGCGATCATCCGGTCCAAGAGCTTGCCGGAGCGCCCGACGAAAGGCAGGCCCTCGATGTCTTCCTCGCGTCCGGGCGCCTCGCCGACGAACATGATGCGCGCGTGCGGGTTGCCGTCGGCGAACACCAGGCGCGTCGCGGTCGATTTGAGCGCGCAGCCGTCGAAATTCTCGAGGAGGCCACGCAGCGCCTCGAGCGTCGGCGCGGTCCGCGCCGCTTCCCGCGCCAAGGTGATGGCGGCCTCCGGCGCCGGCGCGGCGTCGGCGAGAATGGCCGGTATCGCGGCGGGTACCGGCTTGACGGGCCTTGCCGGGGTCGTGTCGTCAGGGCCTGGGAACCTAGGCACGGCCGCGATGTCGGGATCGGAAAGCCGGTTGACCGGTTCTTCGGTCAGCGCGCAGTCGACCCCGGCCTCCAGATAAAAGGCCAGCAATTGCTGAACGGTAGGCGTAGGATCAGGCGTCATGGAACGATGTCACGGGCATTCTTGCAATCTAGTGTCCCGAATCCGAAGTTCGCACTCCTTGCAGCACCCACCTTTGCGAACTTCGGATTCGAAAGGACACTAGAAATCTATGATTCTAGTGTGGTTTTGGTTCAGAAGTTCTCATGACGGACCAGCCCCACTGGCGATGAGAACTTCTAACCACCACACTAGGCCGGATTGCGCCGCAACGAAACGCCCCAAGCCGCATTTCCATGGTTGTTCTTCCGGCAAAAATCGGAAACAAAGCCCCTTGTGGAAGGTTTCTCAACCGCCCCCCGAGATCAGATCATGAGCACCGAAGAATTACCGCCGCGCGAATCCATGGAATTTGATGTCGTGGTCGTTGGCGCCGGGCCGTCGGGCCTTGCCGCGGCGATCCGGCTGAAGCAGCTCAATGCCGATCTCACTGTGGTTGTCGTCGAGAAAGGTTCTGAGGTCGGCGCGCACATTTTATCCGGCGCCGTGATCGATCCGGGGGCGCTCGACCAACTGATTGCGGACTGGCGTGAGGATGCCGATTGTCCGCTGAAGACGCAGGTTAGTGGCGACCGGTTCTATTGGAACACGGCCGGCGCCGCGATCCGGTTGCCGAACATCATGATGCCGCCGCTGATGAACAACCATCATTGTTATATCGGCTCGCTCGGCAATGTCTGCCGCTGGCTCGCGCGCAAGGCCGAGGCGCTCGGCGTCGAAATCTATCCCGGCTTTGCCGCGACGGAGGTGCTTTACGATGAAAAGGGCGCGGTGCGCGGGATCGCGACCGGCGACATGGGGGTTGCCAAGGACGGTTCGCACAAATCGTCCTACACGCGCGGCATGGAACTGCTCGGCAAATACACGCTGTTCGCCGAAGGCGCCCGCGGCAGCCTGACCAAGCTGCTGATCGCGAAATACTCCCTCGATGCGACGAGCGAACCGCCGAAATTCGGCATCGGCCTCAAGGAGGTCTGGCAGATCGACCCCGCCAAGCACCGCAAAGGTCTGATCCAGCATGCGTTCGGCTGGCCGCTGAACAATTCAACCGGCGGCGGCGCGTTTCTCTATCATTACGATGACAATCTGGTCGCCGTCGGCTTCGTCGTGCATCTCAATTACGACGATCCTTATCTGTCGCCGTTCGACGAGTTCCAGCGTTTCAAGACCCATCCGTCGATCAGGCCGGTGTTCGAAGGCGGCAAGCGGCTTGCCTATGGCGCCCGCGCCATCACCGAGGGCGGTTATCAGTCCGTGCCGCGCCTGAGCTTCGCGGGCGGTGCGCTGATCGGTTGCGCGGCTGGATTTGTGAACGTGCCGCGCATCAAGGGCGTTCACAACGCCTTAGGCAGTGGCATGCTGGCGGCCGAACATGTCGTCGCAGCACTCAGGGCCGGCCGCGCTAACGACGAACTGGTCGATTTCGAGAACGCCTGGCGCACCTCGGCCGTGGGCAAGGACCTGTATCGCGTCCGCAACGTCAAGCCACTGTGGTCGAAATTTGGCACCGTTCTCGGCGTGGCACTCGGCGGGCTCGATATGTGGTGCAACGCATTAGGCTTCTCGCTTTTCGGAACGCTGTCGCACGCAAAACCCGATCGCAAGACGCTCGATCCGGCGAAGGCCCATGTGCCGATCACCCCGCCCAAGCCGGACGGCAAACTGACCTTCGACCGCTTGTCGTCGGTATTCCTCTCCAACACCAACCACGAAGAAGACCAGCCGGTTCATCTGAAGGTCACAGACCCGAACCTGCAGAAGACCTCCGAGCACGATGTCTATGCCGGACCATCCAACCGCTATTGCCCGGCCGGGGTCTACGAATGGGTGGAGGAGGCGTCAGGCCCCCGCTTCGTCATCAACGCGCAAAATTGCGTCCACTGCAAAACCTGCGACGTCAAGGATCCGAACGGCAATATCACCTGGGTTCCGCCCGAGGGTGGCGGCGGGCCCAATTATGAGGCGATGTAACCACGATTGCGTGACCGCGCACGGCCCTCGGCCACGATACCGCCATACTGGAAGCGTTTTGAGACGGGATTGGCGGCGACCGGCGCGTTCCTGCCAATCGTTTCGTCACCCCGTATCCTTGCGGTCGATCGCTAAAAGCGGCATTGTCACATGGCTTGATGCCGCCTGCTGGGTTTGCATTCGAGATTGATCAAAGATCCTGCCGTAAATCCTTGAGCTTAAGGCGAACCGTGATGCTTTCCATTCGTTTCAATCGTTGGACGATTGCCGCCGCTGCCTTCACTGCGCTGGTGCTGCCCGGCCCGGTTTCGGCGCAGACGCCCGCGCATCCCACCGACAGCTCCGCGCAATTTCCCTCCAGCCATGATCTGAAATCGCTGACGATGTCCGGCAGCTATCTGGCCGCCCGTCACGCCAGCGTCGAGCGCGACGCCAGTTCGGCCGCGACCTTCTATCGCTCGGCGCTTCGCGGCGACCCAAAAAATAATGAATTGCTGGATCGTGCTTTCATCTCCTCGCTTGCGGATGGCGATATCGACGAGGCCGTCAAGCTCGCCGACCGCATCCTCGCGGGGGACAAATCCAACCGCGTCGCCCGGCTCGTCATCGGCGTGCGCGATCTGAAGCAGAAGAAGTATTCAAGTGCGCAGGCCAACATCAATCAGTCGATACGCGGGCCGATCACCGATCTGGTCGCCACGCTGTTGTCGGGCTGGGCCAGTTACGGCGCCGGCGACACCAAAGCGGCCGTCGCCAACATCGACAAGCTGACCGGCCCGGAATGGTATCCGATCTTCAAGGATCTGCACTCCGCGATGATCCTGGAGCTGGCGGGGAAGGAGAAGGACGCCGGCATGCGGCTTGAGCGCGCCTACAAGCTCGAGGACTCCATGCTGCGGGTGTCCGACGACTATGCGCGCTGGCTGTCGCGCAACAAGGACGCGGCCTCGGCGGCGGCGGTCTATGAGGCATTCGACAAGAAGCTCCCGCGGCATCCGCTGGTCCTGGAAGGCCTGCGCGAGACCAAGGCCGGCAAGCGGCTGCCGCCGCTGGTCGATTCGGCGCAGACCGGCGCCGCCGAGGCACTTTACGGGATCGGCGCGACATTGACGCGCCGTGGCGGCGAGGACCTCGCGCTGGTCTATTTGCAGCTCGCGCTGTATCTCTCGCCCAGTCATCCGCTGGCGCTGTTGTCACTGGCCGATCTCTACGAGTCGGTGAAGAAACCGGCGATGGCGATCAAGGTCTATGAACGCATGCCGGTAAGTTCGCCGCTGCGGCGCAATGCGCAGATTCAGCTTGCCATCAACCTCGATGCCGCCGACCGCAGCGATGAGGCGATCAAGATTCTGAAAAACGTCACGACGGAAGCCCCCAAGGATCTTGAGGCCATCATGGCGCTCGGCAATGTCGAGCGCGGCCGCAAGAAATTTTCCGACTGCGCCCAGACTTACTCGCAAGGGATTGACGCCTTGCCGGCCAACAATGAAAAGTCCAACGCGGTTTACTACTACTATCGGGGTATCTGCGAGGAGCGCTCCAAGCAGTGGGGCAAGGCCGAGGCGGACTTGCGCAAGGCGCTCGAGCTGCAGCCCGAGCAGCCTCACGTGCTGAATTATCTCGGCTATTCGTGGATTGATCAGGGCATCAATCTGGACGAGGGCATGAAGATGATCAAGCGCGCCGTCGATCAGCGCCCGGATGACGGCTACATCGTGGACTCGCTCGGCTGGGCCTATTACCGCATCGGCAATTACGAGGACGCGGTGAAGAATCTCGAGCGCGCGATCGATCTCAAGCCCGAGGACCCGACGATCAACGACCATCTCGGCGACGCCTACTGGCGCATCGGCCGTACGCTGGAAGCCAAGTTTCAGTGGGCGCACGCCCGCGACCTGAAGCCCGAGCCGGAAGATCTGCCGAAGATCGAAGCCAAAATCGAAAATGGGCTTCCCGACGACACGTCCTCGGCAGCCTCCGCCGACAAGAAAAAAGAAGACGGCAAGGGCGGTTGATCGAAGGTTGATCGCCGATGCTCATTGAGGACGCGCGTGCCAAGGTCAACCTGACGCTGCGGGTGGTCGGACGACGTGTCGACGGCTTCCACGACCTTGAAAGCGTGGTCGCGTTCGCCGATTGCGCCGACCGCCTCAGCCTGGTTCCCGGGTCCGAATTGCATCTCGCAACCACCGGGCCGCTGGCGCAAGCCTGCGGCGAGTCCGCCGACAATCTCGTCTTCAAGGCCGCCCAGCTGCTCGGCGAACGCGTCGCGGATCTGAAGCTCGGCGATTTTGTCCTCGACAAGGTGTTGCCGGTCGCCGCTGGCATTGGCGGCGGCTCGGCTGACGCCGCGGCGGCGCTGCGGCTATTGGCGCGGGCGAACGGCCTTGCCATCGACGAGCCCCGCCTGATCGAGGTCGCAAAATTGACCGGCGCCGACGTGCCGGTTTGCCTCGCCTCGCGCGCCTGCGTCATGACCGGCGTCGGCGAAACGCTGCTGCCGCTTGTTTTGCCGAAAATGCCTTGCGTGATGGTCAATCCGCGCCTGCCCGTGGCAACCAACGACGTTTTTCAAGCCTTGGGTCTGCGCAATGGCGAGCTATTGGTCGGCGCATCCGACGTGCTTCAGGCCATAGCCTGGCCGGAACAAAGCGCGTCGCTCGAAGACTGGGTTGAAGTGCTGGCTGCGGGTTCCAACGACCTCGAAGCGCCGGCGACGCGTATTCAGCCCGTGATCGGCGAGGTGCTCTTGGCGCTCAACGCGACCAACGGCGCTTGGTTGGCGCGGATGTCGGGGTCGGGCGCGACTTGCTTTGCGATCTACGAGAATACCGCCGAGGCGCAGCGCGCGGCGCAGAAAATTCAGCTCGCACACCCGCAATGGTGGGTGCATGCGGGGGTGCTGAGCTAGCCAGACCGCGCTGTCGTCACCCGCGAAATGCGGGTGACCCAGTATTCCACAGACCTTAGGAATTCAATCGAGAAGCCGCAGCGCACTTGGATAACCCGCTTTCGCGGGATATGACGATCTCGTGGTGCTGTGAGGTCTCGGCGCTTAATGCGATCTCGCCAGGCAAAACGCCACGACCTGCTCGAGCGCGGCCTTCATGGGCGAGGCCGGAAACAGCGCCAGCGCGTCGACCGCCATCGCGCCATAATGCTGCGCGCGGTTGATGGTGTCTTCCAGTGCGCGGTGTTTCGTCATTAGCCCGACGGCATGATCGAGATCGCCGTCGCCGATTTCGCCGCGCTCCAGTGCGTTGATCCAGAACGTGCGCTCGACATCGTTGCCGCGGCGGAATGCCAGCACCACCGGCAGCGTGATCTTGCCCTCGCGGAAATCGTCACCGACGTTCTTGCCGAGTTTGGCGGACTTGCCGCCATAGTCCAGCACATCGTCGACCAGCTGGAATGCGATGCCCAGATTCATGCCGACGGAACGGCACGCGGTTTGCTCGGCCTTGGGGCGATTGGCGATCACCGGACCGACCTCGCAGGCCGCCGCGAACAGCTCGGCCGTCTTGCCGCGGATGACCGCGAGATATTCATCCTCCGTGGTGGCGGTGTTCTTGGCCGCGGCGAGTTGCATGACCTCACCTTCGGCAATGGTCGCCGCGGCGGATGATAAAATGTCGAGCGCGCGCAGCGAGCCGACCTCGACCATCATGCGAAAGGCCTGGCCGAGCAGGAAGTCGCCGACCAGCACGCTCGCCTCGTTGCCCCACAGCATACGCGCCGACAGCTTGCCGCGCCGCATTTCGCTTTCGTCGACCACATCATCGTGCAGCAACGTGGCGGTATGCATGAACTCGACGGAAGCCGCGAGCTTGATATGGCCGTCGCCGGAATAGCCGGTCAGATTGGCCATCGCCAGCGTCAGCATCGGGCGCAGCCGCTTGCCGCCTGAGGAAATCAGGTGGTTTGCAACCTCCGGGATCATGGTGACTTCCGAGCCGGTTCGCGAAAGGATCGTGGCGTTGACCCGCTCCATATCGGCGGCGACAAGCTGGACCAGCTGATCTATCGATGCGTCCGAGTGGCTTTCGAAGGGTACAATAACCGCCACGCTGGTCTCCACATTTGCCCATTTGACCATATCCTCGGATATAACAATAGAAAGTGCGGGCTGGCGCGGCAAGGGCACGAAGTTCACAACACGCTCGCGGCACCGTCAGGTCGGGTCGACGAAAGGAGAGCCAAAAGTGCGGGAATTGGTTCGGACCAATGATATTGTTCTGGTTTCAGCCATTGGCGCGCTGCTCGACGGCGCCAATATCCATCATCTGGTGCTGGATCAGAACATGAGCGTCATCGAGGGCTCGCTTGGTGTCCTGCCGCGCCGGATACTGGTCCATGACGACGACAATCACGAGGCGCGCCAGATTCTCCGCGATGCTGGCCTCGCTCACGAGCTGCGGACCGATGACTGAACCATGCCACGAGTTCACCGAGGATGCGTTTCTTGGCGGAAAGCTGTGGCTGCGGCAGCCGAAATCGGGTCACCGCGCCGGTCACGACGCTATCTTGCTGGCGGCTGCGACCCCGGCGCGCTCAGGCGATCGGGTGGTTGAATTTGGCGCTGGCGTCGGCGCCGCCGGTCTGGCAGTCGCCAAACGCGTGGCCGGGGTCAAGCTCGTTCTGGTCGAGTTCGATGAGGGGCTGGCGGAGCTTGCCCGCGGCAACGCCGTCTCCAATGCGATCGCCGCCGAAGCAATCGTGCTTGATGTGACCTCTGCGGCGCCTGCGTTTGCGGCCGCAGGCTTGGCTGCCGACAGCGTCGATGTCGTCCTGATGAATCCGCCGTTCAACGATTCGGCGCGGCATCGCGCCTCACCCGACCAGGCGCGCGCCTCTGCCCATGTCGCTACGCCTACAACGCTCCAAGGCTGGATTCACGCAGGCCGGCGAATTCTGAAATCTGGCGGTGTCCTCGCCATGATCTGGCGCGCGGACGGGATTGCCGAGGTGCTGGCGGCGCTCGATCGCGGTTTTGGCAGTCTCGCGATTTTGCCGGTTCACGCCGATGTGACATCACCGGCGATTCGCGTGCTGGTTCGCGCCGTCAAGGGTGGAAAGGCGCCTACCCGCATGCAACCGCCGCTCATACTCAATGACGAGTCCGGGGAACCCCATCAAAAGGTGCAGGATATCCTGGCCGGCAAGGGGATATTGCCATTGGCGATACCCTGAATATCGCCCCGCATGCGCGCTAGGGCTATTGCGGAAGCGTCTTTGAGTTCGGTTTGGGTGCCGAAGTGAAGTGAATCGCGGTCAAAAGGATACCGATCAGCATCACAAGCAGATAGATTTTCATGTCTTGCCCCGCCGCCCCGTTGCAACCTAACTACGCCCGAAGTGCAAATGCGTTTCATCAGTTCAATGACAGTCGGGTGATAAAAAATGGTTAATTTGAGGTAGCGGCATGGCGCAACAATCTAGTGATCAGCGATGGCCGGCTCTGATCGAAAAATTGATGGAATGGATTCCGGCGCGGCTGCGGCGAGGTACCGCGGTGGTGCCCGTGGTTCGTCTGTCTGGTCTGATCGGTGCGGTGACGCCGCTGCGGCCGGGAATGTCGCTGGCGGGCGTCGCCAGAACACTTGAGCGCGCTTTTGCGGTAAAGAACGCCAAGGCTGTGGCGCTGGTGATCAATTCGCCGGGTGGCTCGCCTGTGCAGTCGCGCCAGATCTATTTGCGCATCCGCCAACTCGCCACCGAAAAGAAGCTGCCCGTGCTGGCGTTCGTCGAAGATGTCGCGGCATCTGGCGGCTATATGATCGCGTGCGCCGGCGATGAGATTTTCTGCGACCCTTCCTCGATCCTGGGTTCGATCGGCGTGGTGGGTGGCTCGTTCGGATTTCAGGAATTGATCAAGAAGGTCGGCGTCGAGCGGCGGCTTTATACGGCAGGCGTCCACAAGGCGATGCTCGATCCATTCCTGCCGGAAAACCCCGACGATGTCGCACGCGTGAAGGCGCTTCAGCGCGAGATCCATGCCATCTTCATTGCCCTGGTGAAGCAAAGCCGGGGCGCGCGGCTGAAGGCCGCTGACGATGTCCTGTTTACCGGTGAATATTGGGCGGGAGAGACCGGCGTGTCGCTTGGGCTAGCCGATGCGATCGGCGATCTGCGTTCGACGCTGCGCGCCCGCTACGGCGACAAGGTGCTGACCCCGGTGATTGCGCCTGCGACCGGGATGCTGTCCGGCCTTTTGGGGCGCCGATCGGCGGGAACGCTGGCCTCGCTCGAGGGGGTTTCAAGCTTGCCGGAGGAGCTGATTTCGGCGCTGGAGAGTAGGGCAATTTGGGCTAAATTCGGGTTTTGAGGGCGCCTCGCCCCGCGCCATATGGTCCCGGGGGCATGCAATTGCGGGCAAGGCCGGTTTGCGCGACAATGAGAATCGGGGCGTGACGAATGAACGAGGATCGACCGATGCCGCCGCTTATCGCATTCGCGGGCGCCCTGGGTGGGCTGGCCGTGGTCCGCTGGGCTTACCGGACAGCCCTGAGGGTCAATAGGGAATTGGAGGAAGCCCGTCTCGCGCGGGTCGCGGAAGCCGCCTCAACGCGCGAAATTCCGACGCTGCGACGGGACCCCAACACCGGCGCCTACCGCCCGGGCTGATCCTCATCCTCATCCTGAGGAGCAGGCGCGAGCCTGCGTCTCGAAGGATGGGCCTTCATGGTTCGAGACGCGCAAGATGCGCTCCTCACCATGAGGAACAGGCTTTTCGGGACTGCCATCGCCTTGATTCCGCAGCCCCCCGCCGATACGGTCCCGCGCGCTTCGAGCCTGATCCCGCGATGACCTGACCCGACGATGGACGCCCTGCCTCCGCATATGCGCCCGGAACGCTCGTTCCAGGGATTGATCCTGACGCTGCAGCGTTATTGGGCAGATTACGGTTGCGTGATCCTGCAGCCCTACGACATGGAGGTAGGCGCGGGTACGTTTCATCCCGCCACCACGCTGCGTGCACTTGGCCCGAAACGCTGGAACGCGGCCTATGTGCAGCCGTCACGGCGGCCGAAGGACGGCCGCTACGGCGAAAATCCAAATCGCCTGCAGCATTATTACCAGTTTCAGGTGATCCTGAAGCCCTCGCCGCCGGACATCCAGGAGCTCTATCTGAAATCGCTCGCGGCGATCGGCATCGACGCGCACCTGCACGATATTCGCTTCGTCGAGGACGACTGGGAAAGCCCGACGCTCGGGGCCTGGGGCCTGGGGTGGGAATGCTGGTGCGACGGCATGGAGGTATCGCAGTTCACTTACTTCCAGCAGGTCGCGGGCGTCGAATGCGCGCCGGTCGCCGGTGAACTCACCTACGGGCTCGAGCGGCTTGCGATGTATGTGCAGGGCGTCGACCGTGTCTATGATCTGAATTTCAACGGCCGCGACGGCGCCGAGAAGGTCAGCTATGGCGAGGTGTTCCTGCAGGCCGAGCAGGAATATTCGCGGCACAATTTCGAACATTCCGACGTCGAGATGCTGTTCGAACAGTTCAAGATGGCGGAAGCGGCCTGCCGGAAATATCTCGAGGCCGGCTGGAAGGACGACGGCAACCGCAAGGAGCACCTGATGGCGCTGCCAGCCTACGATCAGTGCATCAAGGCGAGCCATGTCTTCAACCTGCTCGACGCTCGCGGCGTGATCTCGGTGACGGAGCGGCAGAGCTACATCATGCGCGTGCGCGAACTCGCCAAGGCTTGCGGCGAAGCCTGGGTGCATACCGAAGCGGGCGGGGCGGGTTTGGATGGTCCGAGGTGAGCGGGATTTCGTGTGGGGATTTGGCGAATGCTAACCTGCTCCCCTCCCTCCACCCGCCGAAGCCCTTGGGCAAAGGCGGATGGCGGGGAGGGGTCGGGGGTGGGGGGTGGATGCCACAAAGAACACCGCGCCTTATCGACAAGCGTGTTCCGCGCGCCCGGGCGCTTCGCCGCGACGCGACCGAAGCGGAAAAAAAGCTTTGGCGACATTTGCGACAACTACCGTTTAAGCCGCATCACTTTCGACGTCAGGCAACGATTGGTCCATACTTCGCTGACTTCGCAAGTCATGAACTGAGAATAGTCATCGAGGTCGATGGCGGCCAGCATTCCAATAGTGCATCGGACGATACAAGAACGCAGTACCTTGTAGCGAGCGGCTATCGCGTATTGAGATTCTGGAACAACGAGGTTTTGCAGAACATGTCAGGTGTTCTTGCGATGATTGATTCAGCAATCGACGCGGATAGACCCCCCACCCCCGACCCCTCCCCGCCGCAAGCGGGGGGAGGGGAGTAGCAAATGCCTGATCTTCTTCTCGAATTGTTCTCTGAAGAAATTCCCGCGCGGATGCAGGCGAAGGCGGCGGACGATCTGCGCCGCATGGTCACCGACCGGCTGGTTGCCGAGGGGCTCGTCTATGAAGGCGCCAAAGCCTTCGCGACGCCGCGGCGGCTGGCGCTAACGGTGCATGGCCTTCCGGCGCGGCAAGCCGACCTGAAGGAAGAGCGCAAGGGGCCCCGCGTCGGCGGGCCGCAAGCCGCGATCGCGGGCTTTCTCAAGGCAGCGGGACTTGCTTCGCTCGATGAAGCAAAGATCCAGCGCGACCCAAAGAAGGGCGACTTCTACGTCGCACTGATCGAGAAGCCCGGCCGCGCCACGTCGGAGGTGCTCGCCGACATGCTGCCAGTCATCATCAGAACGTTTCCGTGGCCGAAGTCGATGCGCTGGGGCGAACGCTCGGCGCGACCCGGCGCGCTCTCCTGGGTGCGGCCGCTGCACGCGATCACCGCTACCTTCGGACTTGAGACTGAGGAACCCGATGTCGTGAAATTCGCGGTTGACGGCCTCACAGCTGGCCAGACCACGTTTGGCCACCGCTTCATGGCGCCGATGCCGATTTCGGTGCGCCGTTTCGAGGATTATGAGGCGAAGCTGCTGGACGCCAAGGTCGTGCTCGATCCCGAGCGCCGCAAGGACACCATTCTCACAGACGCCAGGCAGTTGGCCTTCGCGCAAGGCTTCGAGTTGGTCGAGGACCAGGGGCTGCTTGACGAGGTTGCCGGGCTGGTCGAATGGCCGGTGGTGTTGATGGGCTCGTTCGACAAGGAATTCCTGTCCATCCCGGGCGAGGTGATCCGCGCTACCATCCGCAACAACCAGAAGTGCTTTGTGGTTAGGGATCCCAGGACCGGCAAGCTAACCAACAAGTTCATCCTCACCGCCAACATCGAGGCGTCGGACGGCGGCAAGGCGATCGTTGCCGGCAACGAACGCGTGATCCGCGCGCGCTTGAGCGACGCAAAATTCTTCTACGAGACCGACCTGAAGACGAAGCTCGAAGCCCGGCTGCCGAAGTTCGCCAATATCGTGTTTCACGAGAAGCTCGGCACCCAGCGCGAACGGATCGGGCGGATCGAGCGGCTGGCGGCCGAGATCGCGCCGCTGGTCGGCGCCGATGTCGAAAAGACAAAGCGCGCCGCGTATCTGGCAAAGGCGGATTTGCTGACGGAAGTGGTCGGCGAATTCCCGGAGTTGCAGGGCCTGATGGGCAAGTATTACGCGCTGGCGCAAGGCGAGGATGCTTCCGTCGCCGCGGCGAGTGAGGAACACTACAAGCCGCAAGGGCCGAACGATCGGGTGCCGAGCGATCCGGTCAGTATCGCGGTAGCGCTCGCGGACAAGTTCGATACCCTGGTCGGATTCTGGGCGATCGACGAAAAACCGACGGGAAGCAAGGACCCGTATGCCTTGCGCCGTGCGGCGCTCGGCGTGATCAGGATCATCCTGGACAACAATCTGCGGATCAAATTGTCGGGTCTTTTGGTGAGCCCTGTCATGCGCGTGCTCGACAAACATGTGCTTCTCACAGACCTTGAGCAACACAGGACGATGCGTTCCCAGCTTTGGCAGGCGCCGGCTTCTCATGAAGCCGTGTTGGCGATCCTCTCAAAACTCCTGGATTATGGCGTGAACCCCAAATGGCTCGTCGAGGAAAAGCTGGCGAAGCCCATCGTCGAGCTGCTCTCCTTTTTCGCCGATCGGCTGAAGGTCCAGCTCCGCGAGCAGGGCGCACGGCATGACCTCGTCGACGCGGTGTTCGCGCTGGAAGGCCAGGACGATCTGTTGATGGTGGTCCGCCGGATCGAGGCGCTCGGTAGATTCCTCGACACCGACGACGGCAAGAACCTGCTCGCCGGCACCAAGCGCGCCAGCAATATTCTCAGCATCGAGGAGAAGAAGGACAAGCGGACCTTCGATGGTGCGCCCGATCCTGCGCTCTACAGGCTCGACGAGGAAAAGACGCTGGCAAGCGCAATCGACCAGGTGAAGGGGGAGGCGGCTACAGCCGTCGCGAACGAGGATTTTGCCGCCGCGATGAGCGCGATCGCCAAATTGCGTCCGGCGGTGGATGCGTTCTTCGACAAGGTCAAGGTCAATGACGATGATCCAAATGTGCGCGAAAACCGCTTGACCCTCTTGAACGAAATCCGCGCGGCCACCCGCACGGTCGCGGATTTTTCGAAGATACAGGATTAGCATTCGTGCCCCGGATGCTGCGCAGCGCCACAAGCGCGTTCACGCGCGTCTTCGACGAGCTATTGCGATGCGCTGCTGATCCGGGGTCCATCGTCGTTGGGTCCCGGCCCTGCGGCGCGCCGCGAAGGGCGCTGCACCGCGTCCGGGACACGATAACCAAACAAGAGCCCCACCCGGGCGGGGCTATCGAATGCACACATCTTTGTTGCAGAGATTGGCGGAGACTGATTCCCTGGTGGGTGTCGGATTCGCGGAGGGCGGTCTTATGTCGATGGAGATTGGACTGGGACGATTTGGCGATCGTCGCC
>Ga0193751_1000884_pt1 | contig 20626 bp, 15 predicted proteins | sample L1c2metaG_FD_143050 | JGI IMG/M metagenome (GOLD analysis project Ga0193751, IMG submission 143050) | Soil microbial communities from a riparian zone of the East river system, Colorado, United States - L1c2 | ecosystem: Environmental > Terrestrial > Soil > Riparian zone | place: USA: East River... | reverse complement strand
AACGTTGCGCGTGATTCCCGTGACACTGGCGTTCTTCCAGAGCCTGGCGCCGTGATCGCTGGCCCAGGTCATGAAGCCGATCATGGCGCTGTAAGGGTCGACGAATCCGTCGGTCGAGCAGAAACTGCCGCCGACGATGTCATCGCCACGGAGCTGCGGGAACTGGCTGCGGATTTCATCGCCGGCGACGAGGCGCACGTTCTTCAGTCCCATGGCAATTTGCTTTCCGTAGTTGGCACGCAGGTAGGCCATATGCTTTTCATGGGTCGCGCAAAAAAGGTATCCCTGCGGACGGTAGTCGCACGGGTAGCCAAGACGCTCTTCGAAGCTCGCATAGAACGGGATCGAGTAAAGCGACATCTGGATGTTGACCGGCGTAGAAAACTGGGCACGCACGCCGCCCATGCTCTTGCCAGTGGATCCCTTGCCCTGCGCGGTCTCGCGCTCAATTACGAGAACATTTTTGCATCCAGCCGCGACGAGGTGATAGGCGACGCTGGAGCCGACAATTCCTCCGCCGATGAGAACGACGTCTGCGGTGTGCATTGGCCTTCGTGACGCGTCAGGAAAATGCCGCAGTAAAGCCAACCCCAATCAGCACCACGATGGCGAACCAGCCGAACACCACGGCAAATGCCGTACCGGTTTTCACCTTGCTGATACAGGTAATCCCGATCGCGGCCAGGATCATTGTCCAGATGGCAAACACGTCAAACGGCGACAATAGGCTGTACAGAACCGGATTCGCAGCCGGATCGACGAAGTACCCGGGATTGGTGGCAACGGGATTCTGAAATGTGAAGGCATCGCCGGCAACTCCGGCCAAAAGCGACACGATCGCCAGGATCGCTTTCAAAATGCCGGGCAGACTTGAATAGATGACGAGAGCAAAGAGCGTTTTAAATTTCACTTCGGCGCTCAAGCCAAACTTGAGGGTCGCGAAGAGGACCGCTGCCACGATAACGTACCAAAGCAAAATCAGAAGAAAGAACCCGTACGAGATTGCCTTGGTGACCACGGTCCGCCCCTGCATGTTCTTCTCGCGCTGATCGGCGGGCAGGCGCTCGACCTGATCGGCCTGCTTGGGCTGAGCTCGAAGCAGATTCTCCGCGATCTTGCGAAAACCGATTTTCTGGTCCGCCACATACACAAAAGCAAGGGAAACGATCGCGGAGATCAGAATTGGCGCCCACCAGTTAGCGTTCCTCCGGAGGTCGGTAAATGTCTTGCTGGGCGCGAAAAAAACATTGATGAGGCGCTGCCCTTCTGAGAGGGGCGCTGGTTCCTGCGCGAGCTGCGGTGGCTGCGATAGCTGCGACGGTACGGAAGGATTGGTGGCCATATCCTCTCCCTGAACAGGAGGAGATTGTAGTTTCCTCCCAGCGGAAGAACAACAGGAGCAACAAAATACTTACGACACAGCCATCTCCGGAGTGGCCGCCAGCAGTTTGCGCGTGTAAGCGTGCTGAGGTTGAGTAGTGATCTGCTCTGTGCTCCCGATCTCGACGATCTTGCCCTGATACATCCCGGCAATGCGGGTCGAGAGGTAGCGCACGACCGGCATGGAGTGCGAGATGAACAAATAGGTGAGGCCGAAGTCGCGCTGGAGTTGCTGGAGAAGATTCACGATCTGCGCGCCGACACTGACATCGAGAGCAGACACCGGTTCATCGGCGACGATAAACTTCGGCCGCAATGCGAGAGCGCGGGCTATACCGATGCGCTGGCGCTGGCCTCCGGAGAATTCGTGCGGATAACGGGACAGAGCGGATTCATCCATTCCAACGGCACGCAGAAGCTCACGCACGCGCTGGCGGCGGACATCGCGGCCGAGGCTTTCATGCATGATTTTTTGATGAAGAATAAGCGGCTCGGCAATCACGTCTTTTACCCGGTAACGCGGGTCGAGCGAACCGAACGGGTCCTGAAAGATAATCTGCATGTCGCGGCGAAGACGGCGTAATCCCGGGCCGTTCGCTTGCAGCAGATCGATGCCATCGAAAAGAATGGCGCCCGAAGTCGGCTCGATGAGGCGAAGAATGAGGCGTCCAAGCGTGCTTTTGCCGGAGCCGGATTCGCCGACCAAGCCGAGCGTTTCTCCTTTGTGGATGTCGAGGGAGACATCATCCACGGCACGGACTTCGCCCACGCGGCGGCTGCCAAACGGAGATTCGGCGAGATCGAAAATCTTGGTCAGGTTGCGGACTTCGAGCAGAGCCACGGGGTCAGAGTAGCAGCGGATTCCACTTTTTTCACCCCGCAATCATCGGCACAGCCGCCAGCGCTGCAACCATTCCTATGGTCCGGGCGCGGCTGAAGTGCTCGTGTAGAAATATGCGAGCAAGCACAACGGTGACGGCGGGGTAGAGCGAACTCAGCACGACGGCATCGTCCAAGCGTCCGATTTGAGCGGCGCGGATGAAGACGGCGCTGCCGGTGATGTCGAGGCTCCCGGCAACCACGGCAATGGCCAGCACCGGCGCGGGCACCGTGCGGAGGTATCTTCCGAATAAAACGATAGCTCCGGTGACCAACAGCGAACCGACGCGCGAGCAGCCCGAGGCCCACAATGCCGAGGCGTCGCCCGCCTGGTGAATGCAAAGATAAAAGCCAGCAAAGCCGATTCCGGCGAGCATAGCCATGCCCAAACCTTCAGGGCGCCCAGTATCATCTTCGGCGCGTGAGATGAGCCAGACACCGATTCCAGCGACAACAAAACCGAGCGCGTGCCGATAGCCCGGAAAGCCCTCCGTAAAGGCGGTTACGATGGTCGGTATCGCGGCACCCACAACGGCCGCCACCGGCGCGACCAGTCCCATATTTCCGCTGGCCAATGAACGATAGAACAAAGCCAGAGCAGTGCCCCCGACAGACCCGGCGATCAGTGACCAAACCAGGCTGGCGTTTCCCGGAAATGGCGCGCGGGTTATCAGCGCAAGCGTGCCCATCAGGACCATGCCGCTGATGTGCACGATGGCGGTGAACAGAAACGCGTTCGCGCGGCGTGCGCCCACTCCACCCAGGAAATCGCTCGCGCCCCAGACACCGACTGCGGTCAGGCTATAAGCAGCAGGAATGTATTGAGCTGCAACGGACATGGGAGTTTGAGATTAGCACGCACGTAGGGACAGCCGCCCCCGGCTGTCCAGCCGAGCGCAGTTCGGCAGCTAAGCGGAAACCGCCTCCGGCTGCGCTTTCCCCGCCAGCAGTTGACGCAGCACGTATTGGAGTATGCCTCCATTGGCATAGTAGAGAGCTTCTTGCGGAGTGTCGATGCGAACGATAGCCTGAAATTCGGCGGCTTGAAATTGCGCCGTCTTCCCACCTTTTACGCGCACCGTAATTTTGCGGCCGGAAGAGAATTTCTCCACCACATCGCGAATTCCCGCGATCTCGAATACTTCTTCGCCAGTCAACTTGAGCGTCTCGGCATTTTCTCCCGGCAGAAACTGCAATGGCAGAATGCCCATGCCGACGAGGTTGGAGCGGTGAATGCGTTCGTAGCTTTCCGCAATCACGGCGCGAACGCCGAGCAGGCGGGGTCCCTTGGCCGCCCAGTCACGCGAAGATCCGGAGCCGTATTCCTTACCCGCGAGAATCACGAGTGGCACTTTTTCAGCGTGATACTTTTCGGACGCGTCGAATATTGACATCTCGGCACCATCGGGCAGGTGGCGAGTGAATCCACCTTCGGTGTTCACCATTTTATTGCGCAGGCGGACGTTCGCGAACGTGCCGCGCACCATGACTTCGTGATTGCCGCGACGCGATCCGTAGGAATTGAAATCCGCGGGTTGCACGCCGTGAGCGATTAGATACTTGCCGGCCGGGCCGTCTTTCTTAATGGAGCCCGCTGGTGAAATGTGATCGGTTGTAACGCTATCGCCGAGCACGGCCAGCACGCGCGCGCCCTTGACGTCCTCGATCGCGGACGGTTTCAGCGCCATGTCATCGAAGTACGGCGCCTGACGAATGTAGGTGGAATTATTTTCCCAAGCGTAAGTCTCGCCCTTCGGAACGGGCAACCCGCGCCAGCGCTCATCTCCCGAGTACACCTGGGCATAGCTCTTGCGAAACATCTCGGATGTAATCGCGCTCGCCATCGCCTGTTCGACTTCCTGCTGCGAGGGCCAGATGTCGGCGAGGTAGACGGGCTTGCCATCGTTGCCTTTTCCGACAGGATCTTTGCGCAGATCAACATCGATGCGACCGGCAAGAGCGAAGGCCACCACCAGCGGCGGCGACATCAAATAGTTGGCGCGAACTTCGGAATTGATGCGGCCCTCAAAGTTGCGATTGCCGGAGAGCACCGAGGCGACGACCAGATTTTTCTCGTCGATTTCTTTCGAAACTTCAACCGGCAGCGGACCGGAGTTTCCGATGCACGTAGTGCAGCCGTAGCCGACGATATGGAACTTCAGCTTCTCCAGATACGGCATTAGACCGGCTTTTTCGAGATAGTCGAGGACGACTTTCGATCCCGGAGCGAGCGAAGTCTTGACCGTCGCGGGAACTTCGAGACCGCGTTCCACGGCCTTCTTTGCGAGCAGTCCCGCCGCCAGCATCACAGATGGATTGGAGGTGTTCGTGCAACTGGTGATCGCCGCAATCACCACGCTGCCGTGTTGCAGCGCCACATTGCCGTTCGTCGGAATGTGTTCGTGGACGTTCGGATCCTCGACGCCAACGGCCGTCGGACTTCCACCCTCTTGTTCCCAGCGATTGACTTGCTTGAGTTCGTTCTGCTTCGCGGCGACGGCGTTCTCGGACGGAGCGGCAGCAGCGGCCTTTGCCTTCGGCTTAATCAAGGATGGCAACGCCTGCGCAAACGACTCGCGTGCCTGTGACAGTACGACTCGATCCTGTGGGCGCTTGGGTCCGGCAAGACTCGATTCGACCGTGGTGAGATCAAGACTCAGCAGCTCGGAGTATTCGGCCTCGGGCGTGTTGGCATCATGAAAGAGTCCTTGCTCGCGAGCATAGGCTTCGACCAGCGCGATCTGCTCGTCACTGCGGCCGGTGAGTTTCAGGTAGCGCAGGCTTTCTTTGTCGATCGGAAAGATGCCGCAGGTGGCGCCATATTCGGGAGCCATGTTCGCAATCGTCGCGCGATCGGCGAGTGGCAGGTCCTGCAGGCCTGGGCCAAAGTACTCGACGAACTTCCCAACAACTCCGTGCTTGCGCAGCATCTCGGTGATGGTAAGAACGAGGTCGGTTGCAGTTGCACCTTCACGCAAGCGTCCGGTGAGCTTCACGCCGACGACGAGGGGGATCAGCATGGAGACGGGCTGTCCCAGCATGGCGGCCTCGGCTTCGATGCCGCCTACGCCCCAGCCCAGCACGCCGAGTCCGTTAACCATGGTGGTGTGCGAGTCGGTGCCAACGAGCGTGTCGGGATAGGCGATGCGCTTCCCGCCTTCTTCGTGTACGAAAACCACGCGCGCCAGATATTCGAGGTTGACCTGGTGGACGATGCCGGTGTCCGGAGGCACGATGGCAAGATTGCGGAAACCGGTCTGTCCCCAGCGCAGAAACGCATAGCGCTCTTTGTTGCGTTGGAATTCAAGCAGCGCGTTCACATCAAATGCTTTGGGTGACCCAAATTCGTCCACCTGCACCGAGTGATCGATGACCAGTTCGGCGGGCTGCAGCGGATTGATGAGCTTCGGGTCGCCTCCCAGGCGCTTCATGGCATCGCGCATGGCGGCAAGATCGACAACCGCGGGGACGCCGGTGAAATCCTGCAGCAGCACGCGGCTGGGCGTGAAGGCGATTTCTTTTTCCGGCTTCGAATTCTTGTTCCACGCCGCGAGCGCGCGAATTTCCTCCTTCGTCACGTTGCGCCCGTCTTCAGTCCGCAGCAGGTTCTCCAGCAGAATGCGCAGCGAGAACGGCAAGTGTCGGGTGGATATGCCCTGCTTGTCGAGAGCGTCGAGCCGGTAGAGCTCGTATTCTCTGTTGCCGACTTTGAAAGTTGCGCGGGCGCCAAAACTATTCGATGACATGACGGCCTTCCTTCAGCAGGTCCGGCGCAGGCCGGAGGCAATGCGGACTCGTAACTAATAGTGTAATTCGTTTCGAATGCTCGTGTGGAGACTGCGCGTAGAGACTGCCCGTGTGGTGACGGGGCTCTGCCCCGTCCAAGCCGAGCGCAGCTCGGCCTTGCCCACTGCACCATCGGGCAACGAACGGCGAGATGCCGAACGCCGCGCTCATTGAGTTAAAGTAAGAGCCAACCATAATGCAGACATTAGGCCATATCGCGCTGGTCGTGCGCGAATACGATGAAGCGATCGCATTCTTCACTCGCACGCTTAACTTCAAGTTGATCGAAGATACTCGTTTGAGCGAAGACAAGCGCTGGGTGCTGATCGCCCCGCCGGGTTCTCAAGGCACAAGCCTGCTTCTGGCACGCGCAGCAACGCCCGAGCAAGTGAGTCGTATCGGCAACCAGACCGGCGGACGAGTCTTTCTTTTTCTGCACACCGACGATTTCTGGCGCGACTACCGTGAAATGACCGCACGGAACGTAAAGTTCACGCGCCGCCGAGCGAAGAAGCCTATGGCACCGTCGCAGTTTTCGAAGACTTGTACGGCAATCTGTGGGACCTATTGCAGCTAAAGGCAGGGAACGTCCGCGCTGCAGTCCAGCCTTGAGCCGCCAACGATTCAACCGGGCTTTGGCTGTCGACTGTCATAATCTTCATCTTCCCAAGAGGACTACCACCGAATTCTGCGCGGCAGCAAGTAAGTAAATCCAACGAACCCTTCCCATCGCGTGGACGTTCCGGTCAGCCCCCGGTTGAAGCCGCCGTCGAGAACAAGGTTTCTCCGCACGTTGTAGTTCAGCGCCCACAGGTTGCCCGCTGCGTTGCTGCGCAAAAATGGCTGAGTGAAATGCCATATCTCTCCGGACACGCCGAACTTCCTCCCCAACGGATGGGAGACTGAGAGCGTCTGCCCGAACTGGGCCCGGTGAATCGCAGTCTCAACTACTTCATTGAACACAAAGTTTGTGTCGTAATGGAAGCCTTTCACGTCGGCACTGGCAAGAAGGAGTGCGGAGTTTCTGGCACTGCCAAGATCGAGATCGGGCGCGTCTCCACTGTAAACTCGATGGAAATAACTCACCGCAATTGTCGGCCGTGTCCCTTCTCCCCGAACAAGAATGCCTTGCACTCCCAGCATCACGTCTCCCGTCCCATTCAGAGATTGGCCGTCAGCGCGGGAATGCGCGAACGGTCCGTCCCCTACCAACAATTCGATCCGGCTCGATACTGAGAATTTCACCACTTCATTGAGGCTCGACTGCGAGGAGACCCCGGGCGAGTGCGTCGCACCCAGGAAGCCGGTTTCAAACTGGAGATAGCCAACCGGGGTGAGCGTGGCTGGCGTCGAGACGGTTGGCCGACCGGGGTTGGCAACCGGCTCGTCGGGATGCTCCTGCGCTGCGGCGGTAAGCGAGAAAGCTAAAAAGACAGCTGATAAAAATGGAAGTAACGATAGGGACAACGGTCGGATCATAACGTTTTCAGTCGACCGTTCATTTCGCCCGCAGGAGCAGCACCGGCGCGCTGATATTGTGCTGGACCCGGCTGGCAGTAGTGCCAAGAAACACGTCGGCAAGAAATCTGTGCCCGTGTGTGCTCATGGCCACCAGGTCGCAACCCTTCTTCTGGACCCATTCGATAATCTCTTTCGCAGGTTCACCGTATGCGAGTTCCGCTTGCGCAGAGATGCCCACGGATTCGAACTCGACTCGCACTTTTTCCAGATAGGCCGTGTCTTCCGCGATTTCCGCACTGACCGCATCCCGGCCGTAGGTTCTAGCTGCCCATCCATCGGCCACGTGAAGCAGAACTAACCGGCTGTGCGCGAGCTTCGCAAGCTGCTTAACGTGTTCGATAATCGCCCGGTCAGTCGGCGTGCCGTCCAACGTCACTAGGATGGTGTCGTACATGGTTATTCCGTTTCTGCCGACTTCTGGGGCTCCGGCGTCATCCGCCTGCAATCACCTGCCACGCGGCTTTAAGCGAGTCCGGCAGGCCGTAGAGGTCCATTGCGGTGATCAGAATAGCACTGCCCCAACCAGTGACCAGGAGAAACCAACCGTTCTTCCAAGCCCCCATGCGCTTGCCGGAACTCGTAAAGTGCAGCAGAGGAAGCATCGCAAACGGAAGCTGCAGGGCCAACACCACCTGACTCAACGTCAGCAAATCGGTAACGCTGCTGTCGCCCCGCAGTCCGATAACCAAGACCGCCGGTAAGATGGCGAGAGTGCGGGTGATGAGCCGCCGTACCCACGGTTTGAGTCGCCAATGCATAAAGCCTTCCATCACCACTTGCCCGGCGAGCGTTCCCGTGATGGTGCTGCTCTGGCCGCTGTCGGCGCTGAACCTGACCAGCTGCCCGCCCGAAGCAATCACGCTTTCCTTCCCAAAGAACACCGTCGCCGCCAGCACCAGAATCGCGGCGTTGACGAAGAAGGCGACGGTCAGTGCCACGATTGAGTCAATCGTGTTGAAGCGGATCGCGCTCCGAATGGACGGCTCGTCTTTCTGCAGTTTGCGGCTCTGCACCAGGGCCGAGTGCAGATACAGGTTGTGAGGCATCACCGTGGCGCCGATGATACCGATGGCGACATATAACATCCCCATCTGACCAAAGTGCGGCGAAATCAGTGCCCGCCCCATTTCCAGAAAACTGGGCTGTGTTTGCGGGAGAATGAAAATCTCGATGAAGTAGCACACACCGATCGTCGCGATCAGCAGCAGGACTATGGCCTCGATGGTGCGCATACCAAAGCGCTGCAAAGCCAGGAGCAGCAGCACGTCCAAACCCGTGATGATGACCGCCCATAGCAGGGGGATGTGGAACATTAAGTTGAGGGCCACGGCGCTGCCCAGCACCTCCGCCAAATCGCAGGCGCCGATCGCTACTTCGCTCATCAGCCAGTTTGGCCAGCGGGTCCACCTGGGATACCAATCGCGGCAGCATTGGGCGAGATCCTTGCCGGTCACCACGCCCAAGCGAGCGGAAATTACTTGCATGAAGATTGCCATCAGGCTGGCGAGGCCCACCACCCACAAGAGCGCGTATTTGAACCTGGCGCCGCCTTGCAGGTCTGTTCCCCAGTTGCCGGGGTCCATGTAGCCGACGCTGACCAGAATCGCCGGCCCCACGAATGCCCGCCACTGCTCCCAGAATCCCGCCTCGTGGTGCGGCACCTCTATGGAACTGTGTACGCCTTCCAAAGATACGTGGCCGGTACTCCGAGCCTCAGACTCGGCCTCGGCCGGTGGCAAGCCTGAGGCCACCCGTGTCTTCATGTCCGTTGGGACTTCCGTCTTTCTCATTCTTACGTGCTTCCGATACAACAACGAGTCAACTGCAGTATAGCATATGATATTAACGATAGTTAAGTAATGGGGTTAATCAAGCGGGACGGGATGTTATTGGGGAAATCCACACTCTGTCCGCTGCCGGCCGGCCCAGAACTACAGTGCGCGCGGCAGTCCGGATAGCGAGCGTCTTATCATAGTTACGCTCGATCAAGCTGAGCTTTGCCCCGGGCCGGATGCCGCGCGCTTCCAGAAACTCCAACAGGTGCCGGTCGCGCTCGTAGATCCCGCTTACGCTGTAGTTCTTCCCGGCTTCAGCTTCTGAGAGCAGCAGCAGGCCGCGGCGGCGCCGGCTGGCGGGACTCTCCAGTTCGCTCAGGTTGCCGTGCGGACAAGCTACTCCACGCCCCAGTTTGGCAAGCAGCCTGGCCTCGAAATCCGGCGACACCGCGTGTTCCAGGCGTTCCGCCTCGTCGTGCACCTTGTACCATTCCATCCCAAACATTTCGGCGAGCATGCGCTCGATCAGATGATGGCGAACGGTCAGCTTGCGGGCGATCTTCTTTCCGGCAGCGGTCAGGCGAACGCGTCCATCCGTATTCACCCGCACCAAACCGTCTTTCTTCAGCCGGCGCACGGCCATGGTTACGGCCGGAGGCGAAACTTTAAGCCAGTGTGCAAGCGTCGCCGAAATGACGGTTTCCCCTTCGCTCTCGGCCTCGAGAATCGCCTTAAGGTAGTCTTCTTTGGAAACTGTGATCACGTGAGCACCATTATACGGCGAAGCGTTAAGCACAGTTAACCGGAAGATTGCAGAGGTCAGAGGTCAGATTGTAGAGGTTCAGGCGCTGCGGTGAGAGGGGCGTTTAGCGAGAACCAGAAGCGAATGGGTTTGGGTTTTGCACCTCTGCAATCTAACCTCTGACCTCTGCAATCTGTTTCGGTTTGACATCATCTTCTTCCATCCCTACCCTTGAGTGTCTCGACTATGAAAGTCCTCGTCATCGGCAGCGGCGGACGCGAGCACGCCTTGGTGTGGAAGCTCCGGCAGTCGCCGCGGGTCGCGAAGATCTACTGCGCGCCAGGCAACGGCGGGATCGCGGACGAGGCGGAGTGCATCGCGGTCGACGTCAAGAGCCTCGATTCAATGATCGCGCTCGCGAACCAGATCCAGCCCGACCTCACCATCGTGGGGCCCGAGTTGCCGCTGATGCTCGGCTTGGTCGACGAATTCACGCGACGAGGCTGGCGCACATTCGGCCCAACCAGGGCCGCGGCGCGGCTCGAGACCAGCAAGAGCTTTGCCAAGGAATTTCTGCAACGACACCGCATTCCCACGGCACACTATGCAATCTGCGATTCTTCGGAACACGTTCGCGATGCGCTTCCGCACTTCCACACTCCCATCGTAGTAAAGGCCGACGGACTGGCTGCCGGGAAGGGCGTGGTGATCGCCAAAAGCAAAGATGAGGCCTCGACCGTCGCCAATGAAATGCTCAGCGGTAGGATGCTCGGCGAAGCCGGATCCCGTGTGGTGCTGGAAGAGTTTCTGCAAGGCGACGAACTCTCCTTTCTCGTTGTAAGCGACGGCGAGCGAGTCGCGCCGCTGGTCGCTGCGCAAGATCACAAACGCGCGGGCGACGGCGACACCGGCCCGAACACCGGCGGCATGGGCGCCTACACCACGCGGACCATCGTCGATGACCAGATGCGCGATTGGCTGGTCGCCCACATCGCGCGGCCCGTTGTCGCCGGCATGAAGGCCGAAGGCGCGGAGTACAAGGGCGTTCTCTATTGCGGCCTGATGATGACCGCGCGCGGCCCCGTGGTGCTCGAATTCAATTGCCGCTTCGGCGATCCCGAGACGCAGCCCATTCTGATGCGCCTCGAAAGCGACTTGGTCGAGGCCATGGAGGCATCGATCGACGGCCGCACCAGCGACGGCGATTTCAAGTGGTCGAACGACGCGGCGGTATGTGTGGTGATGGCTTCGGGCGGTTATCCGGGCAGCTACGAGGCGGGCAAGAAAATTACCGGCCTGGAGGATGCGGCGAAGTTGGATGGCGTAAAAGTCTTTCATGCTGGCACGTCGAAGCGTGACGGCGCTTTCTATACTTCCGGCGGACGCGTGCTCGGAGTAACGGCGCGGGCCGCGGGGATAGAAACGGCGTTGCAGAGTGCCTACGCAGCCTGCGCAAAGATTGGCTTCGAAGGCGCGCACTATCGCAAAGACATTGCGGCGAGAGCGCTGAAGAAGAGCTAGCAGTCTGCGGGAGACCTCGGAATCAAAACATCGCGTCACCGACGCATGGCTTCGTATCAGGGCATCGCTTTAGCGATGCCGCAAAATTCTGCGAAAACAACCACCCCTTTAGGGGCTGGACAGGAGATAGAACGCAAACCAATCATGAGCCAGCCACTAGTTTCAATCGTAATGGGCAGTGACTCCGACCTGGAGATCATGCGCGAAGCCGGAAAAGCTCTCGATGAATTCGGGATTGCCTACGAGATGGATGTAACTTCCGCCCACCGCTCGCCCGACCGCACCACCGACTATGCTCGCAAGGCCGCTGGACGCGGCATTCGCGTGATCATCGCAGGCGCGGGCGGCGCGGCGCACCTGGCAGGCGTGATTGCGGCGCACACCACCTTGCCAGTCATCGGCGTCCCGATCCCCTCAACTCCCCTGCAGGGTATGGATTCGCTGCTGGCAACCGTGCAAATGCCGGCAGGCATTCCGGTAGCAACCGTCGCCATCGGCAAGCCCGGCGCGACGAATGCAGGAATTTTGGCCGCGCAGATACTCGGGCTCGCGGATGCTTCGATCGCGAAGAAACTGGGAGTGCACAAAGAGAAACTCGCGCGCGGCGTCGAAGAGAAATCAAAGAAGTTGAATTCAACGATGGAAGAATGAGCAAAACCGCGAACGAAACCGTGTGGGCGCGGCTCACAGCTTCAAACTTTTCAGATATTCCCGGAACTCCGCGCCCAGATCTCCGCGTTTCAGGGCAAACTCAACCGTAGCTTTGAGGAAACCAAGTTTGTCGCCAGTATCGTGGCGGCGGCCCTCATACACGTACGCGTATATCTTCTCGCGTTGCAGCAGCCCGCGCAGTGCGTCCGTGAGTTGCAACTCGCCACCCGCGCCCGGCTTGATGTCGGAGAGCGTTTCGAACACCGTCGGCGTCAGAATGTAGCGTCCAATCACGGCCAGATTCGAAGGCGCATCCGCGACCTTCGGCTTTTCCACCAGGTCGAGAACTTCGTATAGTTTGCCACCGGAGCCTGCTACCTCTTTCGCCTTCAACACACCGTAAGAAGAAATCGCCGGCCCATCGACAATCTGCGTCGCGATCACGGAACAGTGTTTCTCGTCGAATACATTCATCAACTGCTTGAGCACCGGCACTTTCGCGTCAATGACGTCATCGGCGAGCAGCGTGGCAAATGGTTCGTCGCCAATCAATTCGCGCGCGGTGAGCACAGCGTGTCCCAGGCCGAGCGCCTCCTTCTGACGCACGTAGGCCACGTGGATCATGTCCGAAATCTGGCGCACGATCTTGAGCAAGTCGTGCTTGCCTTTTTCTTCGAGCATCTTCTCCAGCTCGTAACTGACGTCGAAATGATCTTCGATCGCGCTCTTGCCGCGTCCGGTAATGATGATGATCTGGTCGCATCCCGCTGCCAGCGCCTCTTCCACGCCATACTGAATGATGGGCTTATCGACCAGCGGCAGCATCTCTTTTGGCTGAGCCTTGGTGGCCGGGAGGAAGCGCGTCCCCAATCCGGCGGCGGGAAAAATCGCTTTGCGGACGGTTCGGATCTTGCGGCGGTCGCTATTCGTTCGTCGTTCGGGTGTCGGCTTCATCGCGGAATCATTCTAAACTGCTGATTGCCTCGCTCGCTTGTGCGGGGATTTCGCGCGCTTCTAGCTCTTCCAGCAGGTCGCGTAGCGTTTGCAGAATTCCTCCGGCGCTGTCGACCTTTATCGAGAACTTCAGCGTCCCGTCCGGAGTAAATTGCGTACCCCGCTGCGATGCCACAAAGCGCGCCAGCTTCCCCGGATCAATCGAAGCATTTTGGCTGAACTTGATGTTCACAAATTCGCGCTTGCGTTCGATGGCATTTGCGCCGACCCGCGTCGCTTGCAGTTTAAGAGCGGCGTACTCAAGCAGGTTGCGAACCGCGCGCGGCGTCTCGCCGTAGCGATCGATCAGCTCTGAGCGCACGTCGTGCAACTGCGACTCAGTCTCCACTCCCGCGACACGCTTGTACATCCGCAACCGCTGGTTCTCTTCCTTTATATAGTCGGAAGGAATGCGGATGTTGAGACCGAGATTGAGCTGGATTTCCGTTACTTCAACACCCGCCTCGCCCTTCATTTCGCGCACAGCGCGCTCCAGCATCTGCGTGTAAAGTTCGAATCCCACCGCTTCGATGTGGCCGCTCTGCTCTCCGCCCAGAAGATTTCCCGCGCCCCGCAGTTCGAGATCAAGCGCAGCAATCTTGAAACCGGCGCCCAGGTCGGAGAATTCCTTCAAAGCAGCCAAACGGCGTCGGGCAATTGGCGTCAACTCGATTTCCGCGGGCAAAAGCAGGTATGCGTAAGCGCGCCGGTTCGAGCGGCCAACACGTCCGCGAAGCTGATAAAGCTCCGACAACCCAAGCCTGTCGGCCCGATTGATGATGATGGTGTTGCAGAGCGGGATGTCTAGACCGTTCTCGATAATCGTGGTCGAGACCAGGATGTCAGCTTCGTGATGCATAAATTTCAGCATCACTTTTTCCAACTCCCCTTCGCCCATCTGCCCATGGCCCACGGCGATGCGGGCGTTCGGAACCATCGCTTGAAGCTTGGCCGCAATCTCCCAGATCGTGTCGATGCGGTTGTGCACGAAATAAACCTGCCCGCCGCGGTCGAGTTCCTGCTCGATCGAGGACTGGATAAGCTTTTCGTCCCAGTTCGCGACCACCGTCTGGATTGCCATGCGGTCTTTCGGCGGCGTTTCAATCACGCTCATGTCGCGCAGGCCGACCAGCGACATATGCAGCGTGCGCGGAATCGGCGTCGCTGACATGGTGAGCACGTCCACTTCAGTGCGCATCTGCTTGATGCGCTCTTTGTGGCGGACGCCGAAGCGCTGTTCCTCGTCAACCACCAGCAGGCCGAGGTCGGCGAACTTCACGTCCTTTGAGAGCAGGCGGTGGGTTCCGATCAGGATGTCCACTTTGCCGGCTTCCACTCTTTGCAGAATTTCTTTGACCTGCTTGGCCGTCCGGAAGCGGCTGATCATTTCGACCGTGAGCGGGAACGGCGCGAACCGTTGCTTGAAGGTTTCGTAGTGCTGGAAGGCAAGAACAGTGGTGGGCGCGAGCACAGCGACTTGCTTGTTATCGCTCAGAGCCTTGAAGGCAGCGCGCATCGCAACTTCGGTCTTGCCATAACCGACGTCGCCGCACAGCAGGCGATCCATGGGGAGCTGCGATTCCATGTCGCGCTTCACGTCGGCGATGGCCTGCGCCTGGTCCTCGGTCTCGCTGTATTCGAACGAATCCTCGAACTCCTTCATCCACTCGGTGTCGGCCGGAAAGATGTGACCGCGCGCGGACTGCCGCTGCGCATAGAGCTTGAGCAACTCGTCGGTCATGTCCTTCATCGCCTTGCGCACGCGGGCTTTCGTCTTGCCCCATGCCTGCGTCCCAAGATGATTCAGGACAGGCTTCGCGCCCTCCGATGAACGGTATTTCTGCACCAGATCAAGCCGGGTGAGCGGGACATAAAGCCGCGCTGCGTCAGCGTATTCGAGCAGCATGAATTCCGCCGCGCCGTCGCCCTGGTTGATTTCCTTTAAACCTTGATACTGCCCGATGCCGTGCTCCACATGAACGACGTAGTCGCCAACCTGCAAATCGCGGAAGTCAGAGAGAAACGCCGAGACTTTCGATTTCTGCCGTTGCGGCCGCGCCGCCACCAGGTCCGATTCGTCGAACAGGTCGCGCGCCCCGAAAATCGCGAAATGCGCTTCCGGCAAAACAAAGCCGTCGGGAAGGTAGGCCTTCAGCAGCGTAGTAGTAAGAACGTCGCCGGCAAAATAAGAAGTTTCGTCGGCATAGCTTTCTCCGCTGCGCGTGCGGCTTCCCAGACGATACGAGGCGTTGTACTCGGTGAACATATCGGCGAGGCGCTCGACTTCTCCCGTGTTGGGCGCGGCAAGAATTACCTGTGTGCCGCCGCCGACCAGCTTCTGAACCTGCTCGATCATGGCGGGCACCGCGCCGTGGAAGCGCGTGGCGGGCTGCGAAAGAAAAGCTGCTTCCGTTCTTCCCTTGTGGGCTTCGTGGGCCCCGCGCGCCATAGCCAGATATTCGAAATCGGCCCCGGAGAGCGCCGCTGTTTTTTCGCGCCAGCTTTCCGGCGTGAGATAAAGATCGGCGGGACGAACCAGGTTCCCCACTCCGCTGCGCTCGTGGGCTTCTTCAATGCGGGCCCACACCTTGTCGAGCTCCTGTATCAGCGCCTCGGGCTCGTCGAGAATCACCCGCGCGTCCGGAAGCAAGTCGAAAATGCTGCGGTCTGCGCCGGCCACCGGAGCGTAAAATTCCCAGCCCGGAAAGACTCCGGCCCCGGAGTCGCGCACGGCTTGCTCCACAACCTCCGCCGATCCCGTAATACGTTTCCCGGAAAGCCGCGCGTTGATCGAACCGAGTAGTTCTTCAGTGACCGGCGTTTCCGTCAGGGGCAGGAGCAGCGCTTCATCGACCGGGTTTGACGACCGCTGACTCGCCGGATCGAACTTGCGCATGGACTCAACTTCATCCCCAAAAAACTCGACGCGCACCGGACGGTCCGCTTCCGGCGAGTACACATCCAGAATGCCGCCGCGAGCGGCGTACTGCCCCGGCATTTCTACCACATCGGTTGCGCTGTAGCCGACCGTGTTCAGGTGTTCGAGCAGTTTCTCCAGGTCGAAAGACTCGCCGCGACGCAGAACCCGCGCCAAGTCTGCGTAATAGTCGGCGGAACGAAGAAGAATTGTGGTCGCGGTCACCGGAGAAACGACGATCGCAGCGCGGCCCGTCGCGATTTTCCACAACGCCGTCGCGCGTTCTTCCTGAATCTCCGGATGCGGCGACAAATTCTGGAAGGGAAGCACATCGCGCGCCGGAAGACTTACCACTGAGTCTGGATCAGCGGCTCCGGTCAATTCGCAGAACGCGCGCAGTACCGGCAGCAGCTCTTCGGCAGCGCGGTTGTCGGCAACCACCAGCACGAACGGACGCTCGACCGTGCGTCGCAATAAAATGATGATCAGAGCCTTAGCCGACGACGACAGTCCAGTGACACTCATCCGTCCCGCGCTCTCCCGCAGATGGGAGGCGGCACGCGTGAAGGCAGGTAATTGTTCCACCTCCGCGAAAAGTTCGCGGACGAAGGGCAAAAGCATTCCTTTTGATTCTACCAAGCCGGGAGGAATGGGGCCGTTTCGCTGTGGAGAGACGGGCGTCTCGCCCGTCCAAGCGGGCGGAATCGGGCTGTTGGCAATCCAACCCCGGAGAGACTACCCATTCCTCGCGCACCCTACAATCGAGCAGCCACCACGCCCGCATGTGAGGCAAGCACATTATTTCTTGTCGCCTTCCGGTTTGGGGGGCCGAGCCGGCTGCGGCGGTTGCTGCTGGGCCAGGGACGCATCCACGCGTGCCTTGAAATCGTCCGCGTCGTGGTGAGTAAGACCGCTATAGGTGCTCTGGACCTGCATCTCGCAGCCATCCCCCTTGGGAGTCAGCACCGCGGAGTTGACGCGCCTCCCACTGAGCGTCGACCCGATGATGAACGAGGCCGTCATTTCGTTGCTGTCGATGGCCAGTATCCCGTACTTCCCCGAGTTGCGAAGCGTATCTTTCACTGCGGGCCACAGCACGCTGCATGACACCGAATACATGTCCTTGTGCGTCTTAGCGAAAGATGGACTGGCGGCGATCAACAACATCAGAGTCGCCACTGTTATTCGTCTCATGTCAATGTTCCTTTCGAAAACGTGATATTACCACCGAGACTTAGCTTGCATAGTAACCAGACTCACGCCGTCCCGTGACCTTACCCTGAATCTCTATCGCCGCAGCAGCGGCCGCGTCAGGCACGTCGGCCCGCCTGCCCCATTGATGCAGATCTCCGACCCCGGAAACGTGCGAACGTCAAACCCGGCGTCGCGCATGCGTTGATTTGTCTTGGCGTTTTCTTCGAGCGCAATCAGACGCTTCTGACCGAGCGCGAGCACGTTGCAGGCAAGCGAGTCGCGCTCGCTGTATTCGATCTCGATCAGCCGGAAGCCGCGCTCCTCCAGCAGTTCGACGGTCTCCACTGCCAGCCAAGGCAAATCGACCAGAATGGTCTGCTCATCGAGCATACTCATCAGCGACATCAGATGCAGACAAGCCGAAGGCCCTGGTCCATAAGGCAGCGGCGCCGACAGCACCTCAATGTTTTTTGAAGACAGCAACGCCCGCATCTGCGCAATTCCCGCCTGGTTCGTCCGATAGCCATCACCGACCATAAGTGTGCGCGAATCAAGCCAAACGATGTCGCCCGACTCGGAGATACCGGGTGCCCTTATCTTGCCAAGAACCGGAATGCTCAGTTGCTCGCAAAACTTAGCGTGAGCCTGCGCCTCCGCCACGCGATTCTTCTTTCCCGGATTCATCAGGATGAGACCATAGTCTGTGGCCAGCGACGCGTCGTGCGCATAGACGGCATCGAGCGTAAGAGATTCCGTCGGAGGTAGACACACAACCTCGGCACCGCCCGCGCGAAGCAATCCACAAAGAATCTCGTGCTGCGTCTGCGCTGCCACAAAATCAGGAGCACGCCGAAATCCAAGTTCCCGCCATGCTGCGGCCTTCCCGGAATCATTCCACCCGGCGTTGCCTGGCGGACACACCATCACACGCAGCAATTCGCCCGTCATGGAATGTCCGTTGAAATTTTCGGAAGGCATAGAAGAAGGCACAAAGACTTTTTGACGCGCCCGCAGTCTCGCTCCAAGAAGCCTCTCGTTCCAAGAATCTAAAGAAACGCAGCCGCAAACGCAACGTGCGGACCAAGGCTTCAACAAAGACAGTCTCCGCGTGTACGACCTGCGCCAGCCAGTAATCCACCTTATCTCTTGCCTAAACACCCTCCCGTGATATACATATCAGCGGTATCCCGTCCTAACGACGTGCTCGACGTTCAAGTGGTTGATCATAAACCGCGCACTTTGATTCCCGCCTTCCGCAATGTTAATGACGCGGAAATGGTGCGGAAGATTCCAGGAGCCCTATGAAAGCGTCAGCGTCATTGCGTCTGTTCTTTTTCGTGGTCGTATTGTTGGTCGTCCGTCAATTTGCATTAGCCCAGGGCGCCGCCACCGGCGACCTGCACGTCAGCGTGAAAGATCCGAAGGGCGGCGGCGTGACCAACGCCACGGTCACCGTGCGAGATGTCGCCAAGGGCCTGGAACGCGCCGGCAGCAGCGACGGCCAGGGCGGATACAGTGTGCGCCAGTTGGCTCCCGGCACTTATTCCGTCACCGTGGATGCACCCGGCTTCGCCAAAACCGAAGCCACCGGCGTCGCCATCACCGTCGGCGAGATGGCTGAGTTACCCATCACCGTCACCGTCGCGGGCAGCAAGGAAGTCATCGAAGTCAACTCTCAGGCCGAGCTGGTCGAAACTGCGCGTAGCTCCACCACCGACACCATCGGGCAGCGCCGCATCGACAATCTGCCCATCAACGGACGCAACTACATCAATTTCACGCTCACCGATTCGCAAGTCCTCCGCGATAACGCGCCCAACACCGGAGCCGCGCCCACTTCCGGTCTCAACATCAGCGGCCAGCGCGGCCGTTCCAACCTCGTCAACGTCGACGGCGCCGACGCCACCGACAATGCCGTCAACGGCGTGCGCTCCACCGTCTCACAGGAAGCGGTGCAGGAATTCCAGATCATCACCAACAGTTACGCCGCCGAATACGGACGCGCCTCGGGCGGCGTCGTCAACATCATCACCCGCTCCGGATCGAACGACTTCCACGGCGACGTTTACGGATACCTCCGCAATCGCAATTTCCAGGCCGTCAACCCCTTCAGCACAACGCCCAATCCTGCCTACACACGCGTGCAAGGAGGCTTGGCTTTCGGCGGTCCAATCAAGAAAGACAAGACGTATTATTACTTCGCCTATGAAACCACGCGGCGGCATGAGACGGGATTCTCCAGCATCGGCCAGGCGACGAACCTGCCATATTACCAACTACAGAATTTTGACACGTCCACAACTGCGGGCGGGGGCATCTTCCCCAACTTGGGCACGATTCAAGTGACGAGTGATCAGGCCAACTTCCTGGGACCTGAGCTCGCCCAGATCGCAGCCACCAACCCCGCCCTTTTCGCCCAGCTAGCCCCCAACGTCGTACCCTATGAATTCCTCGTTGGCGCTTCGTCGGGCATGGCTCTCAACGGAGCATGGCCGTTGGCTTTCACAGGGGGGAACCCGGGGGTCGGCGGCTTCCCGACCAGTTGTTCGACGCCGCCCTGTTTCGTGCCAGCCTCCTATCAGACGTTGGGATCGCAAGCCGGAAATTTCCCCGTTTTCGAGGGTACCAGCCTTTACTCGCTTCGCATCGACCACAACGTGAGCAACAGCAACCGCCTTACGCTCCGTGGCAACGTCAGTCCAAGCACCGTCACTGGCATTGAAGTTAGCGGACAGGACCAGCCCTTCGGTCAAAACGCTTACTCGCGCACGTCGCAGCAAACTTACCGTGACGCGGCCGGCGTTGCGCAGGATACCTGGACCCTCGGCAACAGCAAGGTGAATGAATTTCGCTTCCAGTTTGCACGTCGTGGCCTGAATTATTTCTACAACACCAAGATACCAGGCGGCGCCGATCCGGCCGTCAACATTCCCGGCTTCGCCTATTTCGGACGTGAGCCCTACTCGTACATCCAGCGCACCGAAAAACGCTACCAGTTCACCGACAATTTTTCCTGGAGCATCGGGCGGCACGATACCAAGTTCGGAGGCGACTTCAACTACATCCCGACCAAGGCCATCTTCACCGTGAACTATGGTGGTGTGTATGACTTCGGCTCCGTCGCCGCATATCCCAAGCCCTTCCCCATCCTGAATCCAGTGCAGGCTTATGGCGCGGGCATCCCCGGAGATTTCATCCAAGGCGTTGGCAGTCCCAGCGACTCATTCCCCAACAAACCTTTGGGATTGTACTGGCAGGATTCCTGGC
>Ga0193751_1000883_pt1 | contig 20689 bp, 23 predicted proteins | sample L1c2metaG_FD_143050 | JGI IMG/M metagenome (GOLD analysis project Ga0193751, IMG submission 143050) | Soil microbial communities from a riparian zone of the East river system, Colorado, United States - L1c2 | ecosystem: Environmental > Terrestrial > Soil > Riparian zone | place: USA: East River... | reverse complement strand
TCCCTCGGTGGCCGCGATCCGTTCGGTCTCTCCACCGGCGCCGCGGGCGAGCAGGATTCGCCCGCTGGCCTGGGCCTCGAACAGCTCCTCGACCGTTGCCAGGTTGTCGATGTCGGCCAGCGCCTTGTCCTCACGGAGCCGCACGATGCGCGGAAAGCGCATCGCGAACCCGCTTCCGTGCCGACCACTGCGCATGATCCGATCGAACGCGATCTCCACCACCACCTCGGGAACAACGGTCCGATAGCGGCCGAAGTCTCGCAGCGTGATGGCCTTGAAGTGCTCGGTCATGGTCGGTCGCGATCTCGGCATCGGTCAGTCCGGTGTAGGCCTTGCCGATGGTCAGCAGCCGATCGTCATCGGGGCCGGCACGCACTGCGAAGGTGTAGTCAGAAAGAACACCTTTCCGTTTGCCATGCCCCCATTCAACCCCCACCACCACGCAGTCAAGTGTGGCGAGCGCCTTCTTCAGCTTCAGCCAGCCCAGGCCGCGACGCCCGGGCTGGTAGACCGACTCCGGGTCCTTGACCATGAGCCCCTCGTTGCGACGCTCGCGTGCGTAGTCGAAATGGGCATCCACCTCGGCAGTTGACCTGGCGGTGGCCAGGTTCGAGTACAGCAATCGATCGCCAGTCAGCTCAGGCAGCCGCAGCTCCTCGAGTGCAGCGCGTCGCCGGCGGAGCGGCGCCTCGAGGAGGTCGGTGCCATCGAGGTGCAGCAGGTCGAACGCGACCAGCACCACAGGCACTTCCGCCAGCAGGGCAGGGCTTGGGTTCACGCGCCCGAGGCGGGTCTGGAGGCTGGCAAAGTCGAGCACCGATCCAGACCGATACGGGACCAGCTCCCCGTCGATCAGCACTCGATGGCCAAGCTTGGCGGCCGCCGCCACGACCTCTGGGAACGCGACCGTGATCTCCTTGAGGTCCCGCGAGAAGAGCCGAGGGCCGTTCCGGCCGTCGAGGTGGAGCTGGGCTCGGATGCCGTCGTACTTGTCCTCGATCCAGGCCTCCTCACCGACCCGCCGCATCACCTCGCCAGCATCCGCCACCGGGGTCGCGAGCATGAACCGAATCGGGCGGCCCAGGTGGAGGGAGGCGCTCTCCAGCTGCCCCTTGCGAGCCAGGAGAGCCACCTCGCCCGGCTCGCCGACGAGCATCAGCGCGCGGCGCACCGCATCGACCGGCTGGCTGAAGCCGGCCGCGATCCCCTCCTCGAGGAGGCCCTCCCGCAACCCGATGCGCAGCTCTTGCGCGGCGATCCGCGCCGCATACCGCGCCTCCTGCGGCGAGGCGCGCTCCAGGAGGCGAGTCATCTCCGCGACCCGGGCCTCGGCACTGCCCGCCTCGCTCATCGCGCGGAACGCTGCGTGCACCTCGCGCAACGTGAGACGGGGCGCGTACCCCGATGGCGCTCTGGCGGCCAGGAGCTCGGCGGCAGCGTCGCCGAAATCTGAATGACGCAGGTAGGCGTCGCTGAGCGCCCGCTCATCGGCCGCTGCGGCGGCAAGCAGTGCCTGGCTCTGTTGCACCCAACCCAGGCCAAGCTTGTCACCCGCGCCGGGAAGCGGGCGCCCGGCGAAAAAGGTCGCCGCGGTCGGCACGTCGCCAGCCGGGAGAGATCGCAGGTACGTCGCCAGCCGGGAGAGATCGCAGGTACCCGGCCAGCAGGTCGCGCTTCTTCAGCTTGGACGAGGTGCCAGCCACCTGGTCGGCGACCAGGACAAAGTCGGCAAACGGTGATGACGTCGACACGCAGGGACCACGGTACCCCCCGAAGGTCTTCCGGGCCGCCTTGACGCCGCCTATCGGCCCATGCACGATCCGCGCCAGATGCACCCCTTCGTGCGCAACGTGGTGATCGGCGTGGTTGGCCTGCTGATCGCCATCGGGTTGTCCGCCATCGCCGTGCTCAATACCGATTCGAACGTTTCGGTGCCGGCCATGCTCGCGTCAGCCCTGATCGCCACGGGGGTCGGCATCTTCCTGTTCGTGCAGGGCTGGATCTGGTCCCAGCGCGCCTATCGGCGCCGCTCGACCGGGCTCTCGGTGGCAATCGCCTTCGGGGGCGGCATCATGATCCTGGTGTCGGCGGTCGCCCTGGCCGGAGCTGCGATCCTGGTCGCCCTCTTCTACATTCACTGAGTGGTCGCCCGGAGCTGAGCGCGGTCCTCGCCGTCGGCATGAGGTGGGCGCCTTGGTACGATCTCCCTGCTCGACGCCCCCATCGTCTAGAGGCCTAGGACGCCACCCTTTCAAGGTGGAGATCACCGGTTCGAATCCGGTTGGGGGCACCAACCAGACGGTCAGATGTGGTTGATCTCGACCCGATCGCCGCAGTCGGGGCACCACAGGATCAGCAGCTTCGGGTCCTCGGGATCGGGCCGCCAGGAGAAGACGTTCTCCTCGCTGACCTGCTCACCGCAGTGCGGGCATTCCGCCCCGCGCGCCAGCCATTGATCGCGGGGTATGTTCTGGCGTCCCATCAGCCCTCGTCTCCGACAGCAGCCCCATCGCCGGCTGGCGTTGGCTGGCTCGCGTCCGGCTCGGTGGCCATCGGGCCGGGAGGCGCCCAGCCGGCCTTGCCAACGGGGCTGGTGGGCGAGGGAGCGGCATCGGCCTGCTCGGGATGGTCCGCCGCCGTGATCGCGGCGCGCGCCTGTTCGACCCGCCGGGAGCGGGCAAGGAGCGGGTAGGCGAGAGCCTTGTAGCCGGGCCACAGGCCGACCTCGCCGTCGCGGATCATGACCTGTCGCCGTCGCGGATCATGACCTGCGTCTTGCGGAAGGTGCCGGTGACGTCCCCCGTGGTCCGATCGAGCACCTGGTAGTCGTGGCCGCTCACCTGCCGCAGCGCGGCCGGCAGGGTCTCGACCAGGTACCCCGGATCGGGGTTCTCGGCCATCGCGATCTCTAGTGCGGCAACCACCTGTTCGTCGGGCAGGTAGCGAGGCAGCGGACGGGTGATGTAGGCCATCCGAGGGTCGCGGCTGGGGCCCCTGATGGTGCGAACCAGTGACTTGAACATCGGGTGAGCGATTGTACCGTCGGGACGAACGGGGCAACCGGTGAGCCGACCGGCCGTTGCTATACTCACCTCCCCGTGAGGCATTTCCGCATCGGCGCGGCCTCACACAACCCGCCCCGGCGGGGCGGCTCAGAGCACGGCAACCCGCTCAAGGAGTAACCCGATCACCGTGCGCGTCAGAAAGGCCGTCCTTCCGGCGGCCGGCTTCGGCACCCGCTTCCTGCCCGCGACCAAGGCGATCCCCAAGGAGATGATCCCGCTGGTCGATCGCCCGATCATCCAGTACGCCGTGGAGGAGGCGGTCGCATCCGGGATCGAGCAGATCGTCATCGTCATCGCCAGCGGGCGGAGCTCGATCGAGGAGCATTTCGACTCCCATCCGGCGCTCGAGCGCTGGCTCGAGGAGCGTGGCGAGATCGACCTGCTGCGCTCGGTGCGTCGCATCTCGGAGATCGGCACCATCGCGTTCGTCCACCAGAAGGAGCAGCTCGGGCTGGGGCACGCCGTGCTGATGGCCAAGGAGCTCGTGGGTGACGAGCCGTTTGCCGTCCTCCTCTCCGACGACGTGATGGTCAATCCGGGAGGCGTGCCGGTCACCCAGCAGCTGATCGACCAGCACGCGGCGCACCGCGGATCGGTGATCGCCGTCCAGCGCGTCGCGCCAGACGCCGTCAGCCGCTATGGGATCGTGGCGCCCGTTCACGAGGAGGGTCGCCTGGTCGAGATCAGCGACCTGGTCGAGAAGCCATCGGTCGCAGATGCGCCATCCGACCTGGCCGTCCTGGGCCGCTACATCCTGACGCCACGCATCTTCGACAAGCTGGAGATGACGCCCCGCGGCGCAGGCGGCGAGATCCAGCTGACCGATGCGATTCGCGCCCTGAGCCGCGAGCAGCCGGTCTTCGGCTATCGCTTCGAAGGGATCCGCCACGACGCGGGAACGCGGCTCGGCTGGCTGCAGGCCAACGTGGCGATGAGCCTCGAGTCGGACCAGGCCGACGAGGTCCGCGCCTACCTGCGCGGACTCGACCTGCGAGACTGACCGCGCGCGTGGAAACCGAGGGGCGGCTGATCGGGGGACGCTATCGGCTCATCTCGCCTCTTGGCGAGGGTGGGATGGCGACCCTGTGGCGCGCCGTCGACGAGCAGCTCGACCGCGAGGTCGCCGTCAAGCTCCTCCGTCCACAGTTCGGAAATGACCCCGGCTTCGCGGCGCGCTTCAAGCAGGAGGCCCGCTCTGCGGGGTCGCGGAGGCCCGCTCTGCGGGGTCGCTCTCGCACCCCAACATCGTCTCGGTGTACGACTACGGGACCGATGCGGAGAGCGGCGACCAGTACATCGTCATGCAGCTGGTCGAGGGGAGTGACCTGGCCGCCGTCCTGCGCAAGCACGGGCCGCTGGAGATCGATGATGCGGTGCGCATCGCCCTGGGGGTGGCCTCCGCGCTGGAAGCCGCGCATCGGCGAGGGATCGTCCACCGCGACGTGAAGCCGGGGAACATCCTCATCGAGGATGCCGACGTCAAGGTGACCGATTTCGGCATCGCTCGCGCGGTCAGTGAGGCATCGATGACGGTCACCGGCACAACCCTCGGCTCGGTCCACTACTTCAGCCCCGAGCAGGCGCGCGGCGACGAGGTGACCGGCCGATCCGATGTCTACGCCCTGGGGATCGTCCTGTACGAGATGCTGACCGGCCGGCGCCCATTCGAGGGCGACTCGGCCGCGGGCGTGGCACTCAAGCGGCTGACCGAGGACCCGGTGCCGCCCACCACCTATCGTCCCCTGCCGGTCGGCTTGTCGGCGATCGTCATGCGCGCTCTCGAGCGAGACCCCGACAAGCGCTTCCCCGATGCGGGCTCCTTCGCCGAGGCGCTGCGCGTCTGGCAGCGCAACCCAGAGGCGCTCCCCGAGGCCGCCGGAGCCGCGGCGGCGGGGGCAGCAGGGGCAGCGATAGGCGAGGAGGCTCCGCAGGCACCGCTCTCTCCGGCCGGGGATCCGACGGTCTACGTGCCGCCGCGCGTCACGCTTCCCTCGGACCGGGCGGCCATCTCCGGCCAGCCATCGCGCCTGGGAGGCGCGCCACCTCGCCCGCCGATGGCCCGCTACGACGAGGTGCGCGAGCCCCAGCCGTGGTGGATCTGGCTCCTTGCCGTGCTGGCGGTCATCCTGCTCGGCACCATCGGCTTCCTGGGCGCACAGGTGCTGGGTGGCCTCGGCCCGAATGCCACGCCGACTCCAAGCGTGGCGACCTTCGCGCTGCCCAACTACATTGACGAGACCGTGACGGCTGCGCGCGCGGATGCCGTGGGCCGCCTCCTCGTCCCCGCCGTGACCACCCAGCCGAGCGACACGGTCGCGGTCGACCACGTCATCTCCACCGACCCGGTGGCTGGCACCCCTGTGCACCCCGGCCAGACGGTTCACATGGTCGTCAGCGGCGGCCCCCAGCAGGTCAAGGTCCCCGACATGATCGGGCAGACCCGGGACGAGGCGAATGCCACACTGACTGCTAACGGCCTGAACCTGGGGCGCATCACCTCCCAGCCGTCGGACCAGCCGGCCGGAGAGGTGATCAGCACCTTCCCGACTGCCGGCACCAGCGTCAACAAGGGGAGCCCGGTTGACCTGGTGCTCTCGGGCGGACCAACGCCGTCTCCAAGCCCGACACCCACGCCCGTTCCGACGCCGACCCCAACCCCCGTGCCGACGCCGGCTTCGTCGGCGCCGGCTTCGTAGGCGCAGCACCTGGCGCCCCAGGTGCTAGCATCGGACACCTGATGACAGCAAACCACGACCTGCGGAGGTCCCAGCGCACGCAATGACTGCTCCCACCACGGTCGACGAATCGACGTTTGAAGCCGAGGTCCTCAACGCCGACAAGCCGGTGCTGGTCGACTTCTGGGCACCCTGGTGCGGCCCATGCCGCCTGGTCTCGCCCGTCGTCGAGGCGGTCGGTGACGCGCACGCCGCGAAGATCCGCACCGTGAAGGTGAACACCGACGAGAACCAGCAGCTGGCGATGCGCTACAGCATCTTCAGCATCCCCACCCTGATCGTCTTCAAGGACGGCCGCGAGTCCGCACGCCTGGTCGGCTACATGCCGCAGGCGGCAATGGAGGATCGGCTTCGCGAGTTCCTGGCCTAGCCCGATGGCGGCCCGGCCGCCTGACACACGACCATGCCGGCCGGCCCGAGTGGCCGGCCTCGTGGTTCAGCCCACAGCGGAGGATTACACTCTCGCCTCACTGAGGGAGGGCTGCGCCGACCGTGATCATCAAGACCGAGCGTCGAACGACCGATCGCCGACAGGCGGCCGATCCGTTCGCGCCCGATCGCCGGCAGACCGACCGCCGCACCATGTGCTGGGAGGTCGAGAACTGCGACCTCACCATCCGCTATCGATGCCCTGCCTTCATCCTGCGGCGGCCGTGCTGGGAGCTGTGGGCCGTCGAAGGGGTCGGCCCGGCCCGGGCCTGCTGTCACAACGAGATCGACTGCGAGCCCGGTCGCTGCGTCATCGCCGAGAAGCGCTTCGTCGGGGTCGCGGCGGAGCCACTCACCGTGCACGTCGGCCGGCGAGGGGTGCCGATCGGGTATCCCCGGCCGCGGCGCCATTCCTGCCCGCATTTCTACGTGACCAATGGCGCGAAGGGGCGTGTCGGAACCGATGCACCGGGCATTCTGCGCACGCTCATCAAGCAGGAGGGGATGGTGAGCCGATGCGACCTGCGTGGAGGCGTCCACCTCGATGCGGGATACGTTGCCGACCTGTGCCTGACCGGGCAGTTCCAGGACTGCGTCTTCTACGAGGACGACAGCGCCAGCTGACGGCCCACGGCCCACGCCGGTGAGCGGCAGCCAGCTCACCTATTCGGACGCGGTGGCGGCGATCCGTTCCCGGGGCCGCTTCGGCATCAGCCTTGGTCTGGAGCGCGTCGAGGCGCTGCTCGCAGAGCTCGGCAACCCGCATCGCCAGCTGCACGGGGCGCTGGTGGCGGGCACTAATGGCAAGGGCAGCGTGGTCGCGCTCGTCCGATCAGTCCTCGGCGCGGCCGGCCTGCGGGTTGGGACGATGCCGAAGCCTCACCTGGTCAGCTATCGCGAGCGAATCGCGATCGACGGAGAGCCGCTCGGGCGGGAGCGCTTCGCGGCCGCGATCGGTCGTGTGCTGCCCGTGGCGGATCGCGTTGCGGCGTCGCTCGGCCCGCCGACCGAGTTCGAGGTGCTGACCGCCGCGGCCTTTGCCGAGCTCGCAGCCGGGCACGTCGACCTGGTGCTGGTCGAGGTGGGGCTCGGCGGACGGCTGGATGCCACGAACGCCCTGGATGCCGGGGTGGCGGCGATCACCAACGTGCAGCACGACCATGAACGCCTCCTTGGTCGCACGCTGGCCCTGATCGGTGCCGAGAAGGCGGGGATCATCAAGGCCGGCAACCTGGCGGTCACCGGCGCCACCGGACGCGGGCTGACCGCCATCCAGGACCGATGCGCTGCGCTGCAGGTCCCTCTGCGCCGAGCCGGCCCACACCAGCCGTATCGCGTCGGGGTGCGCGACTCGGGGTGGGATGGATTGCTGGTCGATGCCATCACGCCTCACGGCGGCCTCGCGGATCTGCGGATCGGCATGCTCGGCCGTCACCAGGCAGCCAACGCCGCCGTCGCCCTGGCCATCCTGGATGCCCTGGCCGAGGATGCGGCGCGGCGTGGAACGCGCTTCCAGGTCGATGAAGCAGCAGCCCGGCGGGGCTTTGCGGCGGCGCGCTGGCCCGGGCGAATGGAGCTGCTCAGGGACGAGGTGCACGGCCGCATCCTGCTCGATGGGGCGCACAATCCGGCCGGAGCTCGGGCGCTGGCGAGTGGGCTCCGCGAGCTCGGCCTTCGACGCTTCCCGCTTGTCTTCGGAGCGACGCGTGGCAAGCGCGTGACCGCCGTGATGCGTGCCCTCGCGCCACTCGAGCCGCGTCCGGTCTTCACCCGCGTCTCCGATGCCGGCGCCCTGGAACCGACATCCCTCCTCCGCGCGTGGCGCCGGGTCGGCAACGGCGGCAGCACGTCTGCCACGCCGAAGGATGCCCTCGCGGTCGCGGATGCGATGCGCACGGCGCCCGATCAGGCGGTCGTGGTGGCCCCCCAGCGCAGCTCGCTCCCTATACCTGGTCGGCGCGGTACGTGCCATCCTCACCGGCGAGGAGGCCGAGTGAGCGAGCTGCGCTGGGGCGAGCGGACGCGGGTGATGGGCATCATCAACCTCACGTCGGACTCGTTCAGCGGAGATGGCCTCGCTCCGCCGGGACGCAGCCAGGCGGAGATCGTGGCCGCGGCCATCGACCAGGCTCGCGGCTTCGTCGAAGCGGGAGCCGAGATCCTCGACGTGGGCGCGGAATCGTCGCGGCCGCAGCAGTTCTACGGGGAGCACCCCGCGCTCGACCCGGAAGCAGAGGCCGCCATCGCCGTGCCGGTGGTGGCCGCCCTGGCGCAGACCTTCGCGGGCAAAGCAATGGTGAGCATCGACACCACCAAGGGGGAGGTGGCATGGGCGGCGCTCGACGCCGGCGCATCGATCGTGAATGACGTGTGGGCAGGGCGCCGCGACCCCGGCACCATTGCTGCCGCTGCCCGGGCAGATGCGCACCTGGTCCTGATGCATAACAAGGACAGGGCCGACTATCCGGGCGGCGTCTTCGACGAAGTGGTCGCCTGGATGCGTGCCGCGGTCGAGGACGCGGTGGCCGCAGGAGTCAGGCGCGAGCGCTTGATCGTCGACCCGGGGATTGGCTTCGGGAAGACCCCGGCGCACTCGATCGAGCTGCTCCATCGGCTCGGCGAGCTGAAGGCAGCGGTCGGCAGCCTGCCGCTGCTGGTCGGCACCAGCCGCAAGCGGTTCCTCGGCGAGCTGCTCGACGGGGCACCGCCCGACGAGCGCCTGGAGGGAACCACCGCCAGCGTCGCGCTGGCCATCGCCGCCGGCGCGGACATCGTGCGCGTTCACGACGTGGCGCCGATCATGCGCGTGGTGCGCGTCGCGGATGGAATCGTGCGGTGGCAGGCGTGAGCGACCAGATCGCGCTGCGCGGCATGCGGTTTCTCGGCCGCCACGGCGTCTCTCTGGCCGAACGGATGGAGCCGCAGCCGTTCGAGGTTGACCTGGTGATGGAGCTCGACCTGTCGCGGCCGGCAGCCAGCGACGAGGTGGCCGACACGGTCGACTACGCCGCCGCCTATGAGATCGTACGGGGCATCGTCGAGGAACGCTCGTTTCGCCTCATCGAGGCGCTGGCGGGGGCCATCGCTGCGACCATCCTCGAGACCTTCAGCGTTGACGATGTCGAGGTGGCCGTCAGAAAGCCGAAGGCCCCTCTGCCGGGGGCCTTCGATACGGTGGAGGCGAAGCTGCGGCGACGCCGCAGCCCCGCGCCCTAGGGGTTCGTTGGCAGGGTTCCCAGCGTGACCCGGATGTCCAGGCTCCTCCCGTTGCGCAGCACGTGAAGGACCAGGGTGTCACCCGGCTGATGCGGGAGGACGAGCGTGCCGAGGTCGTGAGTCTGGTCCACCCTCTCGCCGTCGACCGCTACGACCTGGTCACCTTCCTTCAGGCCTGCTGCGGCAGCCGGGCTGTTCGGGAACACGCCCGGAGCGCCGTTCGAGGCAGGCCCGATCAGGACGCCATAGTCGACGGCGAGCTTCTGGTCGGAGGCCAGCTGCGCCGTGACAAGGGTGTAGTAGACCCCGATCCACGGGCGCGCGAGCGGCTTGCCGGCGAGTGCCAGGCTCATGATCGGGCGGGAGACGTCGATCGGGATCGCAAACCCGATCCCCTGGGCTTCCTTGTTGACCGCGGTGTTGATGCCGATCACCTGGCCGGCACTGTTGATCAGCGGTCCGCCCGAGTTGCCCGGGTTGATGGCCGCGTCGGTCTGGATCAGGTTGTTGAGCGTCTCCGATGAGGACTGGGTCGCGTCCCCGGCCTGAATCTGACGGCCGAGGCCGGAGACCACGCCGGTAGTGACCGTGTTCTCGAAGGTTCCGAGCGGGTTGCCGATGGCGATTGCCAGCTGGCCGATCTTCAGGCTGTCGCTCGACCCGATGGGAGCGGCCGGCAGGCCGCTGGCATCCACCTTGATGATCGCCAGGTCGGTCAGCGTGTCGATTCCGTAGACAGTGGCCTGGAAGACCCGCGAATCGTTGAGCGTCACCTCAATCTGATCGGCTCCCTGCACGACGTGCTTGTTGGTCAGGATCCAGCCGTGCGAGTCGAAGATGAGCCCGGAGCCAACGCCGTTCGCCGTTGGCGCCGCCCAGGACCCCGCCGTTGCTGCGCGACGTGATGGTCACCACTGCGGGCATCACCTTGGCGACAGCGGTGATCACCGCGCTCGACTCGTCGATGCGGACCTGGCTGACGTTGCCGCCCGTGGCGACCGAGCTGGCGGCCGGTGGCCGCAGCAGGTTGGAGACCGCGGCGGCGGACAGCGAGCCGGAGATGATGGCGGTCACCAGTGCAATGGTCATCACCGGGACAAGTCCCAGCCCTCGCCCCTCCCGGGGGGCCGGCGCGGGGGGCTGAGTCGGCCAGGACGGAGTGGCCGTCCATGCTGGACGGACAGGCTCGCTCGGGGGCGGGCCGAAGTGCTGCACTTCCACCGGGTCGTCGGGTGGGCTCGCAGGCTGTTGGTCGGGTTGGAGTGGATCGTCGGTCTCGTTCATCGGTGCCTGGTTTCGGTTCTCTTCCTGATGGAGTGTTGGTCCAGATCCTCGCCGACGCGCATTGCGCGCCATGCGTGCGGCCCGTGAAGTTTCATTGACCTTGCGCGTCGTGCGGCAGATGCACGCTGAAGGTGGCACCGCTGCCGGCGGCGCTGGCCACTTCGATCCGTCCCCGGTGCATCTCGACGATGGAGCGCGCGATCGCCAGCCCAAGTCCGCTGCCGGAGGCGCGGGCCTCTCCGACGTTGGTGCCGCGGAAGAAGCGCTCGAAGACGTGCGACAGCTCGGCGGCTGGTATGCCGGGGCCCGTGTCGCGCACCTGAAGGATGGCGCCCTCGGGGGCATCGGTGAGGTTCACCTGGACCTGGCCACCGCGAGGGGTGAACTTCAATCCGTTGCCGACCAGGTTGGTGAGCAGCTGCACGATTCGCTCCCGATCGAAGTCGGCCATCACCGGGCGGGTGGGCACCTGGCTGGTCAATGACACCCCGCGCTGCTCTGCGAGCTCGTCGTGGGCCTCGACGACTGAGCGGATCGGGTCTCGCAGGTCGCCCGGGCGGATGTCCAGGGGGAAGATCCCCGCGTCGATCCGCGACAGGTCGAGCAGGTTGGTGCTGAGCCGCGCTGCAGCTCGGTGAAGGCGCGCAGCGCGGCGATCGGGGTGCGCAGCTCGTGGGAGACGTCGGCCACGAACTCGCGGAGCCGGTCACGATCGGCTTCCAGCATGCGCAGCGACTCGGAGAGCCGATCGGCCATCACGTTGAACTGCTGGCTCAGGTCGTCGATCTCCACGATCTCGGTGCGCGGTGCCCGTTCATCGAGCTCTCCGTGGGAGAGGCGACTGGCAGCGCGTCGCAGGCGGGCGAGCGGCGTGGTCATGCGCCGCGCTGCGAGCACCCCGACCACCAGGGAGACGAGCAGCGCGATGAGGCCGCTGAAGAACAGAGTGCCACGAACGCTGTCGAGGGTCGCCAGACGCGTCGTGTAGGGCTTCGACACGGTGATGGTCAGGGTGATCGAGTTCGCCGGGACGGTCGGCAGCTTGATCCTTCCCCTGGCGCTCTGATCGCGAACCTCCGGGTCCGGCCTAAGTCCCTGGGAGCGCAGCTTGGCGTCGGTGTCGGCGTCCGGTGAGGCGGTGACCGAGGTGCCGTCCGGGTTGGTGATCGTGACCGTCGCCTGGGCCAGCGTGTTGGCCGCCTGCACGGCCACCGGGAGCAGCAGCTCGGTGTCGCGCAGCTCAGGTGTCAAGAGCGCATCGGGATCGGAGGCGAAACGGGTCGTCGCCTGGTCCTGGATGAGCAGACCGGTGGCCTCCGCGTTCACAAATGCCCGATTCTCATCCTGGCTCAGAAAGAGCCCGGGCAGGATCTGGCTGAGGGTCGCACCGGAGACCAGGAGAGCGATCAGTGCCACGCTGGCGAGGGCGATCACCAGTCGGACGTTCAGCCGCTGGAAGAAACGGAGCGGGCCGCGGGTCTGCCAACGAATCGGGGCTGGCGGCGCCTCAGTCTTCGCTGAACGCGTAGCCGACCCCTCTCACCGTCTTGATGTAGCGCGGCTGGGCGGGATCGGGCTCGATCTTGTCGCGAATGTGGCTGACGTGGACGTTGATGGTGCGCTCATCGGCCTCAAGCGCCTCGTAGTCGCGCACCAGCTCCAGGAGCTGTGAACGGGTATAGACGCGGCCAGGCTTGGTTGCGAGGTGGCGCAGCAGGTCGAACTCCGTGGTCGTCAGGCTGATCCGCTCGCCGTCGCGCGTCACCCGACGGCGCTCCATGTCGATCACCAGGTCCCCACGGCGCAGGGTCCGCCCGGTCTGGGTGTCGGCCAGCTCGCCGTAGGCGCGGCGCAGGAGGGCCTTGATGCGGCTCACCAGCTCCCGCACGCTGAACGGCTTGACAAGGTAGTCATCGGCGCCGATCTCGAGGCCTACCACCTTGTCGACCTCGTCAGCTCGCGCTGTCAGGAAGAGGACCGGCGCGTGCGTCTCGCGACGGAGCCGGCGGCAGACCTCGAAGCCGTCGATCCCCGGCAGGCGCACGTCGAGCAGGACCAGGTCCGGAGCGATCTCGGCGAAGCGCGCCACCGCCTCCTCGCCGGTCGGCACGATGGCGGTGTCGTAGCCCTCGTTTTCGAGCGCGACCTGGACCCCGCGTGCCACCGCGGGCTCATCCTCGACGATCATGATTGTGCCGGCCATTCGGCCGCTGATTCTAGCCCGATGCGTCCGATCGGAAGGTATGACGCTCCTTGCCGCTCCATCGGTCGGCTGCTACCATGCCAGCCCGCATCCAACGTGCCCGCCATTCGGCGCTCGGCCATGCCCGCGCCCCAATTCGAGGATCAGTCCCGTCCATGGAACTGGAGATCGCCGTCGACGCCCGCTCTGTTAGCGGCAAGCAGAACAAGCGCCTGCGCGCCTCCGGCATCGTGCCCGGCGTGCTCTTCGGCAAGAAGACCGGATCGATCCCGGTGCAGGTCGACGCCAAGACGCTGGACGCGATCTACCGCGAGGCCGGACGCACGAGCATCGTCAAGGTCGCGGTCGGTGGCGGCGCCCCGACCAGCGCCATCATCCGCTCCCTGCAGCGCCACCCGCTCACCGGCAGGGCGCTGCATGTCGACCTGTTTGCGCTCGACGTCACCCAGGAGATGCTCGCCGACATCCCGCTCGTCTTCTCCGGCGAGGCGCCGGTCATCGAGCAGGAGGGTGCCATCCTCCTCGCCGCGATGGATCACCTGAAGGTTCGAGCGCTCCCCGCCGACCTTCCCTCCAGCTTCACCGTCGACCTGGCCGTGCTGGTCGACATGGAGGCCACCATCCATGTCCGCGACGTGGTGACCGATGAGAAGTGACCGATGAGAAGGTGACTGTCCTCAACGATCCTGACGAGCTCGTGGCCAAGGTCACCCCGCCGCGGGAAGAGGAGGTCGAGGAGGTCGTCGCCGTCGAGGGCGAGGAGGGTGCCGAGGGCGAGGAGGGTGCCGAGGGCGAGGGTGCCGAAGGTGGCGCCGCCGGCGAGTCCGACGCCGCGGAGGGCGAGAGCTCCTAGTCTCCGCACTCCCGCGGGCGGCCGGGTCGGGCGCCCCCGTCTGCACGCGCGATTCGCCTCTTCCCCTGATGGCTGCCCATCGGTATAGTCGCGCCATTCCGAGCCGCGGCAAAGCCGGTGGGCAATGCGCCGCGGCTCCTCAGGAAGGAGGCGCCCCGAACCGGGTCTGCTGCCCCGCCATCGCCCTGATGCCCTGACCCTCGCCGCGCCCGTCGCGCGCCTTGATGTCCGCAGGAGGAGAGTTCCTATGACGAAGTCACGCGAAGAACTGATCCAGCAGGACGTTCACGACCTGCATCGTCTCGGCTACGCCCAGGAGCTGTTCCGCAGCATGGGCGGGTTCTCGAACTTCGCGATCAGCTTCAGCATCATCTCGATCCTGACCGGCGCGGTCATCCTCTACGACTACGGCCTCGCCTGGGCCGGCACCGCTGCGAGCCTTATCGGCTGGCCGCTGGTCACGGTCTTTGTGCTCTGCATCGCCGCATCGATGGCGGAGGTGGCATCGGCCTATCCGACCGCCGGCGGCCTCTACTACTGGGCCAGCCGCATGAAGGGCAAGGCCTGGGGATGGTGGACCGCCTGGCTCAACCTGCTCGGCCAGTTCGCGATCGTGGCCGGCATCGCCTTCGCGGCCGCGCAGTTCCTGAATGTCGCCATCGTGACGCCGGTCCTGAAGACCTTCAATGTCGACTACGGCAACACCACCGAGTTCATCAAGTCCGGCGACGTCCCGATCCTGACAGGCGCCCTGGTGACGATGGGCGTGCTCCTCGCGATCTGCCTGTTCCTGAACATCCGAGGCATCAACCTCGTTGCCCTTCTCAACCAGGTGAGCGTCTGGTGGCACATGGCCATCGTCGCGATCGTGGTCGTCTTCATCACCTTTGCGGGCAAGCCGGACCTCTCCGGCATGACCCTCTTCGCCTTCCAGCCGCAGGACCACGGCGGGAGCTGGCAGAACGTGATTCCGTTCACGGGGATCACGCTCAATTACGGAGCCGCCATCACCTATCCGCTCTTCTTCGCCTTCATGTTCTCGCTGCTGCAGGCGAACTGGACGTACACCGGCTATGACGCATCGGCGCATGTCGCGGAAGAGACGGTTGGGGCACGCATCTCGAGCGCATGGGGCCTCTTCCTCTCGGTCGCCGTCTCGGCGGTCGTTGGCTACCTGTTCCTGTTCGTGCTGACGACCCATCTGCCGAGCCTGAAGGACCTCTTCCCGGCGGACCTGACCAAGGCCGACCCGAACAAGCTGAGCACCTACTACTTCGGCGGCGGCTACGCGGTGTTCGAGACCCTCAAGTACAACCTCGCCACGGTCGGTCAGCTGCTTGGCGCGGGGATCGCCATCGCCATGTCCTTCTGCACCTTGTCGTCTGTGGCCTCGGCGGGACGCATGCTCTTCGCCTTCAGCCGTGACGACGGCGTTCCCGGATCGGGCTGGCTGAAGAAGGTGTCGCACAAATACCGGACGCCCTCGAACGCCCTGGTCACCATCGTCGTGGTGGCCTTCCTGTTCACAGTGGCCGCCTTCTACGTCGGAGCCCTGGGCAGCCCGGGCGGCGGCGGGATCGCGATCGTGATCGTGACCGCCATCAGCACGATCTTCCTGTACGCCGCATATGCCGTCCCCATCTACCTCGGGCTGACGACCGAGGGATGGAGGAGCGAGCGTGTCTGGAGCCTCGGCCGCTGGTCGAAGCCGGTCGCGATCGTGGCCCTCTTCTGGACGGTGATCCTGCTCGTCCTCTTCTCGTTCCCGACCTCGGGCAACATCAGCTGGCCGTTCATGGCCCTCGCCGTGGTGCTGCTGCTCATCTACTACTTCGCGTGGGCACGCAGCAGGTTCCAGGGTCCGCGCGTCATGGGCCGCGAGGAGGAGCTGACCGAGATCGAGCGTGAGTTCGAACATGCTGCCAAGGAGCTGGGGAGCCCAGCACCAGCCTGAGAAACCGCACCGGAGGGTGCGCTTATTCCTGGACCGATGATGCGGGCCGGTCGGACGCTCCGGCCGGCCCGCTGACATCCCGACGAAAGGCGACCAACCAATGGCAAAGGAGCAGCACTCCGATCATCCGAAGCTCGCCGAGCTCAAGAAGATGGTCGGCGACGGGCGAATCGACACGCTGATCGTGGCTCTCACCGACATGCAGGGCCGGCTCATGGGCAAGCGGGTCCAGGGCCAGGCCTTCCTGAACGGCGCCATCGATCACGGCGCGCATTTCTGCACCTACCTGCTCGGCACCGACATGGAGATGAACACGCCCGATGGCTTCCAGCTGATGAACTGGGAGACCGGCTATGGCGACTGGATCGCCGATCCGGTGTGGGACACGGTGCGGGTCGTGCCGTGGCTGGAGAAGACGGCGCTCGTCCTGTCAGACACCATCGACCATCACGGCCACGAGATCGCAGTCTCGCCGCGCACCATGCTCAAGAGGGTCGTCGAGAAGGCGAGCGGGATGGGCTATCGGGTGATGGCCGGCTCCGAGTTTGAGTACTACCTGCTGACCGACACTTACGAGGGGGCCTTCCACAAGGGCTACGTCGGCCTTGAGCGGTTTGGCTACTACAACGAGGACTACCACCTGCTGCAGGCGACCAAGGGCGAGCCGATCCACGGCAAGCTGCGCAACCTGATGACCGAGGCGGGGATTCCCGTCGAGTTCAGCAAGGGCGAGGCAGCCCCGGGCCAGCACGAGGTGAACATCCACTACACCGACGTGCTGGAGATGGCCGACCAGTCGGTCATCTTCAAGCACGGCGCCAAGGAGATCGCCTACCTGAACGGCTTCGGGCTGACCTTCATGGCCAAGCCGGATCACACCTGGACCGGATCGAGCGGCCATCTGCACATGTCGCTTTGGGACAAGACCGGCAAGAAGCCGTTGATGTTCGACGCGAAGGCGGAGCCCTACGGCATGTCCAGGACCATGCGGCACTTCCTGGGCGGGATGATGACCTACGCCCGCGAGCTGGCCGTCTTCTGGGCCTGGAACGTCAACTCCTACAAGCGCTACGCGGTGGCGTCATGGGCTCCGGTCAACGTGGTCTGGGGCCGCGATAACCGCACGACCGGCTTCCGGATCGTTGGCGACGGGGCGGGGCTGCACATCGAGGACCGCTTCCCCGGGGGCGACATGAACTCGTACCTCACCTACGCCGCGGTGGTCGGGGCCGGCCTGCTCGGCATCGAGCGCGAGATCGAGCCTCCCGGTGAGTACGTCGGCAACGGGTACGTCGCGACCGGATGCGACCGCATGCCCCGGGCGCTTCACGAGGCGATCCGCGAGCTGGAGCAGAGCGAGGCGGCGGCCGACATCTTCGGGGCGAATGTGGTGGCCCACTACCTGAATGCGGCGCGCGTGGAGCAGGAGACGTACGATGCGATCGTGCATCCCTGGGACCGCGAGCGATACATGGAGCGCGGCTGATGAGACTGGAAGGCAAGGTCGCGATCATCACCGGGGCCGGCAGCGGCATGGGCCGCGTCGCGGCCCGGATGTTCGCCGCTGAGGGCGCCAGAGTGGTGGTCGCCGAGTACGACGAGCAGGCCGGCAGCGAGACCGTCGACCTGGTGGCGGCGGCGGGCGGCGACGCGACCTTTGTGCGCACTGACGTCAGCAAGGAACCCGATGCGAAGGCCATGGTCGACCACGCGGTCGCGGCCTTTGGTCGTGTGGATGTCCTCTACAACAACGCGGGCGTGATGCCCGAACCCGACCACTCGGTGATCGACACGGACGTGGCGGTCTGGGACCAGGTGATGGCTGTCAACCTGCGCGGCGTCTTCCTCGGCTGCAAGTACGCCATCCCACGGATGCTCGACCAGGGCTCAGGATCGGTGATCAATATCAGCAGCTTCGTGGCGCTGCTCGGCTGCTCGGTGCCGCAGGACGCCTACACCGCGTCGAAAGGGGCTGTCCTGTCGCTGACGCGCTCACTGGCGGTCCAGTTCGGGCCGCGTGGCGTCCGCTCCAATGCCATCTGCCCGGGGCCGATCGAGACGCCCCTCCTGATGGACTGGCTCCTCAAGGATGAGGCGGCCAAGCAGCTGCGTCTGGCCCGCAACCCGACCGGACGCTTTGGCAAGCCCGAGGAGATCGTCAACGCGGCGATCTACCTGGCCTCCGACGAGTCGCGCTGGACGAACGGCGCCCACTTCGTGATCGATGGGGGGATCAGCGTCAACTACTTCTAGCCTCCGGTCCCAGCCTCCAGGTTGGCCTTGATGCGCTCGATGTTGCGGACTTCGGAGTTCATCGTCTTCTGAACTGGGCCATTCAAGAACAGCGCCGCGAGGCCCTTCATGTTCGAGTCGAGGCTCAGGGTCAGGCGACTCCCGTCGCCATCGGCCGCGATCTCGAAGCGGCCGTGCGGTCGAGCCGGTCCGGCGATCGTCTGAAACTCGAGAAGGCGATTCGGCTCAGCGACGGTCACCTCGTAGTCTGCCGCGATGCGCCGGCCCATCGGTCCCGATACGCCCTGGGTGTAGATGGTCCCGACACCGCCGTCGCCGGAAAGCCGCTTGATGTCCAGCACGTGGTCTCGCCACTCGGGGCACTTCTCACCGTCGAGCACATAGGCGAAGACAGCCTCTGGCGGCCGGTTGATGGTGACGGTGTGCTGTGCGCTGGGCATCGGGCTCTCCTCGGATGGGGTGGTGCTGACCGGCACAGTCTACGAACCCGTTCCCCGTCAGTTCATAAGCTTGCGCCCGTCTTCGCCCATTAACGCGCCGCAGCCTAGAATCGACGCCATGACGACCGAACAGCGCACCGCTACCGCCGCAGTCCAGGACGCCAAGATGATGATCGGCGGCCAGCAGGTTGACGCCGCCGATGGCCAGACGTTCGACGTCATGAACCCCGCTACTGGCGAGGTGATCGCTCGCGCCCCGCTGGGCGGCCCGGAGGACGTCAATCGCGCGGTGAAGGCTGCGCAGGCCGCGTTCGAGGGCCCCTGGTCGACCTGGTCCGCATCCAAGAGAGGGCGGACGCTGCAGAAGCTCTCCAACCTCGTGAAGGAGCTGCAGAAGCTCTCCAACCTCGTGAAGGAGTACCTCGAGGAGCTCGCCCAGCTCGAGAGCCGCAACGTCGGCAAGCCGATCTCCGGCGCGCGCGGCGAGGCACTCGCTGTCAGCCTCGTCTTCGAGTATTACGCCGGGGCGGCCAACAAGCTGTTCGGCGAGACGATCCCGGTCTCCAGGCCTGGGCTCGACTTCACGCTGCGCGAGCCGATCGGGGTGGTCGGCCTGATCGTCCCGTGGAACTTCCCGATGAACATGGCCAGCTGGAAGCTCGGCCCGGCCCTGGCCGCCGGCAACACCACGATCCTCAAGCCGGCCAGCTACACCCCGCTGACAGCCCTGCGTCTTGCTGAGCTGGCCCTGGAGGCCGGTTTCCCACCCGGTGTGGTCAACGTCCTCACCGGTCCGGGGGGCACGGCCGGCGCCGCGCTGGCGGCCCACGGCGGGGTGGGCAAGATCGCCTTCACCGGCGAGACGACGACCGGGCAGGAGATCATGCGGCTGGCCGCGGGCAACGTGAAGAAGGTGAGCCTGGAGCTCGGCGGCAAGAGCCCGAACATCGTGTTCGCCGATGCCGACCTCGAGCGCTTCGCGGCGGAATCGCCATACGCGGTCTTCGACAACGCGGGCCAGGACTGCACCGCGCGCAGCCGGATCTTCGTGGAGGCTTCCGCTCACGACAAGGTCGTGGAGCTGTTCACCGCCGCCACGCGGAAGGTGGTGGTCGGAGACCCCAGCGACGACAAGACGGAGATGGGCAGCCTGGTCAGCCAGCGGCAGCGCGAGCGGGTGGCCGACTACGTGGCGATTGGCCGCGAGGAGGGTGCCGAGCTGGTGTACGGCGGCGAGGCGCCGTCCGGCGACCCGTTCGACGCCGGTGCCTTCTGGATGCCGACCATCTTCGACGGCGCCCGAACCGACATGCGCATCGTCAGCGAGGAGATCTTCGGGCCGGTGGTGGCGATCATCCCCTTCACCGACGAGGCCGACGCGGTGCGCCTGGCCAATGACACGCCCTACGGACTATCGGGCTCCATCTGGAGTCGCGACCTGGGGAAGGCGTTGCGAGTCGCAAAGGCTGTCAAGGCCGGTGTGCTGAGCATCAACTCCAACAGCAGCGTGCATACCGAGGCACCGTTCGGCGGCTACAAGATGAGCGGCGTCGGACGTGAGCTGGGGATGCACGCCCTCGAGCTGTACACCGAGGTCAAGAACGTCTTCGTCGACCTGAGCTAGCGGCAGCAGCGACGAACGCGATCCACAGGCGTTCGAACTCGGGGCCGATCAGCTCGGGGCGCTCCGGATGGCACTGCACGCCAAGCAGCCAATCGCTGGGATCGTCCGCCTCGAGCGCCTCGACCAGCAGGCCTTCCTGGTGCGGCGCCGTGCCGGTCGCGCGCAGCCCGGGAGCGAGGCCCTCGGGACGAATCGCCTGGTGGTGGTAGCTGTTCACATCGGCGAAGGTGATCGGCTGAGTCTCGCCCAGGATCCCGGCCAGCCGTGACGTCGGGTCAAGGCGCAGCGAATGCCCGACCGGGGCGCTGGTGGGGTCGTCATGGCCCTCGAGGTGCTGCACCAACGTCCCACCCGAGAAGACGTTGATCGCCTGGAATCCGCGGCAGACACCCAGGACAGGAACCTGGCGTTCCCGCGCCGCCTGCCACGCTTCCAGCTCCAGGGCGTCGCGCGCCGGCTCCACATGAACGGTCGCATGCGCCACCTCACCGTAGAGCGACGGATCGAGGTCGGCGCCTCCAGTCAGCAGAAGCCCCTCCATGCTCGCAAAGGCGGCCTCGCGCTCCGCAGGGTCGCTGCCCGGACTGATGGGGATCGGGTCGCCGCCGGCTCGGTGCACTGCCTCCAAGTAGT
>Ga0193751_1000882_pt1 | contig 20695 bp, 20 predicted proteins | sample L1c2metaG_FD_143050 | JGI IMG/M metagenome (GOLD analysis project Ga0193751, IMG submission 143050) | Soil microbial communities from a riparian zone of the East river system, Colorado, United States - L1c2 | ecosystem: Environmental > Terrestrial > Soil > Riparian zone | place: USA: East River... | reverse complement strand
TCGCCGCGCATCGTGCGAATGGTGCTGTTGGAATTGGAAATTGCCGGCCGGATCGAGCGCCACGGCGGCGGGCTGGTTTCTATCCTCTAGCGCTTGGCGTGCTGATCGGCTTCGAGCCGCGCCATTTCCAGAATCTGGCTCAGCGCCTCAAGCCCATTGCGGCGAGCCAACTCGGCCAGTTCCTGCACGATCGATGTATTGCGCCGCCTTGCCCGGCGTTTCCTCGCTCGTTGGCGCGTCCATTTCCGTCCCTACGATTAAATTAGCGCCGTCTATTAGGTATTAGGCCCTGTGATCGCTATACTTCGACGTTATGATTGGCAACTACACAACCTATGCGTGTACCCAAGTGTAGCGCGCCGCCGCCCTGATTACTCCCCAATGCAGCAGTAATTGCGCAGCGCTTTCCACCGGTAACGATTTGACAGGCAGGGATGCATTACCCATGTTCCCGGCGGGCCTGCAAAGCTGCCAGTTCGGCGTAAAATAGGTAATAGGCCACAAAAATCATTGGGTTATCATGGATCTTGTACTGGTGGAGTCGCCCGCCAAGGCGAAAACAATCAATAAATATCTGGGTAAGGGCTACGAAGTTCTGGCCTCGTTTGGCCATGTCCGTGACCTCCCTGCCAAAAGCGGTTCGGTCGATCCCGATGCCGATTTCCACATGTTGTGGGAGGTCGATCCCAAGGCGCAGAAACGCCTCAACGACATCGCCCGCGCGGTCAAGGGCGCCGACAAGCTGATCCTGGCGACCGACCCCGATCGCGAGGGCGAGGCGATCTCCTGGCACGTCTTGCAGGTGCTCAAGGAGAAGAAGGCGCTCACATCGCAGCCGATCGAGCGGGTGGTGTTCAACGCCATCACCAAGCAGGCGGTAACGGAGGCGATGGCGCATCCGCGCAAAATCGACCAGGCCCTGGTCGACGCCTATTTGGCGCGCCGCGCGCTCGACTATCTCGTCGGTTTCACGCTGTCCCCGGTGTTGTGGCGCAAGCTGCCGGGGGCGCGTTCGGCCGGCCGCGTGCAGTCGGTCGCGCTTAGGCTTGTCGCTGACCGCGAGCTCGAAATCGAGAAATTCGTTCGTCAGGAATATTGGTCGCTGGTCGCGATGCTGGCGACGCCGCGCGACGAAACCTTCGAAGCGCGGCTGGTCGGCGCCGACGGCAAGAAGCTCCAGCGTTTGGACATCGGCTCGGGAGCGGAGGCCGAAGCGTTCAAGCAAGCGCTTGAAACCGCCGTCTTCACCGTCGGCTCCGTCGAAGCCAAGCCGCTTAAGCGCCATCCCTACCCGCCGTTCACCACGTCCACGTTGCAGCAGGAAGCAAGCCGCAAGCTAAGCTTTGCGCCAGCGCATACGATGCGCGTGGCGCAGCGGCTCTATGAAGGCGTCGACATCGGCGGCGAAACGATCGGTTTGATCACTTATATGCGAACCGATGGCGTTGAGATGGCTGAGGAGGCGATCGGCGCAATCAGGCGCGCTATCGAAACCGATTACGGCCGCAACTACGTTCCCTCAGCGCCGCGCCGCTATCAGACCAAGACCAAGAATGCGCAGGAAGCGCATGAGGCCATTCGTCCGACCGATGTTGCCCGCAGTCCGCAAGATGCCAAGCGCTTTCTCGACCAGGATCAGGCCAAGCTTTACGAATTGATCTGGCTGCGCAGCGTTGCCAGCCAGATGGAATCCGCCGAGCTGGAGCGCACCACGGCTGAAATCGATGCCAATGTCGCGGGGCGCCGGCTCGAATTGCGCGCCACCGGCACAGTCGTGAAATTCGACGGCTTCCTCACGCTCTATCAGGAGGGCCGCGACGAAGATCCCGAAGACGAGGAGGCGCGGCGGCTGCCGCAAATGGCGGCCGGTGAGCGGCTCGCCAAGAAGGCGATCGCATCCGACCAACATTTTACCGAGCCGCCACCGCGCTATTCCGAAGCTTCGTTAGTCAAGCGCCTGGAAGAGCTCGGCATCGGCCGGCCGTCGACCTACGCGTCGATCTTGCAGGTGCTCAGGGACCGCAAATATGTCCGGCTCGACAAGCGCCGGCTTTATCCGGAGGATCGCGGCCGCATCGTCGTCGCTTTCCTGGAAAGCTTTTTCGCCAAATACGTCGAATACGATTTCACGGCGCGTCTCGAAGAGCAGCTCGACCTGATTGCGGAACGTGAAATCAACTGGCGCGAAGTGTTGCGCGACTTTTGGCGCGATTTCATCGTCGCGATCGACGAGACCAAAGACTTGAAGATGTCCAAGGTGATCGACGCGCTGGACGACCTATTGGCGCCGCATTTGTTTCCGCCGCGGGCCGATGGCAGCGATCCGCGGCAGTGCCCGACCTGCGGCAACAGCCGTCTGTCGCTCAAGCTGAGCAAATTCGGCGCCTTCATCGGCTGCTCGAATTATCCCGAATGCCGCTACACGCGCCCGCTAACGATCCCCGCCGACGGCTCGGCTGAGATCGGCACCAAAGTTATCGGCTTAGATCCGGAAAGCGGTTTGGAGGTGACGCTGCGAAGCGGCCGGTTCGGCCCATATTTGCAGCTTGGCGAAGCGGTCAATGGCGAGAAGCCGCGCCGCGCCGGCCTGCCGAAAGGAACCGCGCCCGATCAGATCGATCTGCAGCGTGCACTCGCTTTGCTTTCACTGCCGCGAGAGGTTGGCCGGCACCCTGAGGACGGCGAGCCGATCCGCGCCGGCATCGGCCGGTTCGGGCCTTACGTGCAGCACGGCAAGACCTACGCCAATCTGGAATCTCCGGAGGAAGTCTTTGCCATCGGCCTTAATCGCGCTGTGACGCTCATCGCCGAGAAACGCGCCAAGGGTCCGCGCGGACGACGCTTTGGCGCCGATCCCGGCCGGCCGCTCGGCGATCATCCGGTCAAGGGCGGCGCGGTTGTGGCGAAGAATGGCCGCTATGGGCCCTATGTCAGCCACGAAGGCGTCAACGCAACGCTGCCAGCGGACAAGACGCCGGACACGGTCACGCTTGATGAAGCGGTGGCGCTCATCGACGCCAGGGCGGAGCGTAATCCGCCATCCCCGCACGCACGGCCGCGCCGGGCCAAGCGACCATCTCCGGGCACCGCGCGGCATATCAAAGCATCGTCGAAACGACCGGGCGGAGCCGCCGCAAAGCGACGTCCCCCACATACTCCACGCAAGACGACGCAAGCTGCCGAATAATTGTCTTGCCGTTATTTGTCTTGCCGTGGGCCGAAGGCCGGACGGCCAGAAACTGGCCCACGAGAGTCCATGAGACGCCTGCCCTCACGCGAGGAACTTGTCGACTTTATCCGCGAGCACAGCGGCAAAGTCGGCGTCCGCGAGATTGCGCGCGCCTTTGGCGCGAAGAATGCCGACCGCGCCGCGCTCAAGCGCATGCTGCGTGAATTGGCCGATGAAGGCCGCATCGATCGGCAGCGCAAACGACTGCATCACGCCGGCACCTTGCCGCCGGTCGTCCTCGCCGACATTACCGGCCGCGACAGCGATGGCGAACTGCTGGCGCGGCCGACCGAGTGGGACGAAGAGGCCCACGGCGCGCCTCCCGTCATCCACATCGTCACGCCGCGCCGCGCCCGCCCGGACGAAATTGCCGGCGTCGGCGACCGCGCGCTCATTCGTATCGAACGGACCGCGCACGAGGAAACGAGCGGGCGGGTCATCAAGCTCATCGACCGAGCGAAGCATCGCGCGCTCGGGATCTTTCGCGGCCTCGCCGGCGGCAGCGGCCGCCTCGTCCCGATCGACAAAAAACAGCTCGGCCGCGAACTTGCGATCGCCGCGGACGCCACCGCAGGCGCCGTCGATGGCGATCTGGTCGCAGTCGAGGTGGCGCGGCAAGGACGATTAGGCCTGCCGGCGGGCCGGGTCGTCGAGCGGCTCGGCTCGCTCAAGACCGAGCGCGCTGTCAGCCTGATCGCCATCCATGCGCACGAAATTCCGCATGTTTTCACGTCTGCCGTTTTGGCCGAAGCCGAGGCGGCACGCGCCCCCTCCCCGGCGGATCGCGAGTACTCGCGCGAAGACTGGCGTGACGTGCCCTTCGTCACCATCGATCCGCCCGACGCCAAGGATCATGACGACGCGGTGCATGCGAAGCCCGATCCCGATCCGCGCAATGCGGGCGGCCACATTGTCAGCGTGGCAATCGCCGACGTCGCGCATTATGTGCGGCCGGATTCGCAGCTCGATCGCGAGGCCGTGCGACGCGGCAACTCGGTCTATTTCCCGGATCGCGTCGTGGCGATGCTGCCAGAGCGCATTTCCAACGATCTATGCTCGTTGCGGCCGAATGTGGATCGAGCGGCGCTCGCGGTGTGCATGGTGATCGGCGCCGATGGCCGTAAGCGCTCTCATAGCTTTCATCGCGTATTGATCCGTTCGGCGGCACGGCTGAGTTACGAGCAGGCGCAGCTCGCCGTCTCGGGTCGTACCGACGAGATCACCGAACCGATTGTCGGTAAAATTCTCGAGCCGCTTTACGCCGCCTATCGGGCGGTGCTGCGCGCCCGCGAGCAACGCGGCCCGCTCGATCTCGAAATTCCCGAACGCAAGATCGTCCTCAAATCGGACGGCACCGTCGATCGCGTGATCATGCCGCCGCGGCTAGAGTCGCACCGCTTGATCGAGGAATTCATGATCCTCGCCAATGTCGCGGCCGCGGAAACCTGCGAGCGCGCCAAGGTACCGCTGATTTATCGCGTACATGACGAGCCGTCGCCGGAAAAGCTCAACGCCTTGCGCGAGTTTCTCGTCACCCTCGACATATCATTGCCGAAAGGCGGAGCGCTTCGCCCCGACGGTTTCAATCGCATCTTGGCGCGAGTCAAAGGCCGCGATATCGAACGGCTGGTCAATGAAGTGGTGCTACGCACGCAGGCGCAGGCCGAATATTCGTCGCAGAATTTCGGACATTTCGGCCTTAATCTGCGCCGCTACGCCCATTTCACCTCGCCGATCCGCCGCTATGCCGACCTCATCGTGCATCGCGCGCTGATCCGCGCGATCAAGCTCGGCAGCGATGGACTGCCGGATGGTATTGATACGCGCGTGCTTGCCGAGATTGCCGCAAGCATTTCGGCCACCGAACGCCGCGCCATGAAGGCCGAACGCGAAACCACCGATCGGCTGATTGCGCATTTTCTGGCCGACCGCGTCGGCGCAATTTTCGACGGGCACATTTCCGGCGTCACGCGCGCGGGGCTGTTTGTCGAGCTCGACGAAACCGGCGCGGACGGGTTTATCCCGGCGCGCAACATCGGCGAGGAGTATTTCCGGTTTCAGGAGGCGGCTCGCGCCTTCGTCGGCCGCTCGGCAACGCATCGTCTCGGCGATCCGGTCACAGTCGAGCTGGTCGAGGCGGCGCCGGTCGCCGGCGCCCTGCGCTTCCGGCTGGTCAATCAGCAGGCGAGCCGCCGCGACGGCGCCGCAAAACGCTCTGGACATCCGCCGCGCCAAGCGGCGAAATCCGGACGCGGTCGACAATCCCGCTCCCGCCGCTAAATAGATCTCCTATGGACGACGATTTAAGCGTGATCACTGGCGGCAGCGCGGCCGATCGCGCCGAGCGGCTCACGCGGAGCATGCGCGATCAGTCTTTTCCCAATGTCAAACCGCGGGATTCGGCGACGCTGATCTTGGTCGACCACGCCGCAAAAGTGCCGAAGGTCCTGTTAGGGCGCCGCCATGAGCGCCACCGCTTCCTGCCGGGTAAGTTCGTATTTCCCGGCGGCCGCATTGAACGCGCCGATCGCCTGATGGCGGTCGCGGCGGCACTGCACGAGCATCACGCCACCAAGCTGATGCAACGTGTGCGGCGGCCGAGCATTGCCAAGGCCGCGGCCTTTGCGCTCGCTGCGGTGCGTGAAACTTACGAAGAAACCGGGATCATGCTCGGCACACGTGCGAGCGGGCCCATGCGCGAACCCATGCGCGTGCCACCGGGGCCCTGGGAGGCCTTTGCCCGCGCGGGCATCGCGCCCGATCTGAGCGCCGTCCATTTTATCGCACGCGCCATTACGCCGCCGCGGCGGCCGCTGCGCTTCGACAGCCGTTTCTTCACCGCCGACGTTGCGGCGATCGCGCGCCGTGAAGAGGGTTTTGTCGGCGCTGACAAGGAGCTCGTCGAACTGGTCTGGCTTCCTATTACCGAAGCGCGGCGGCTCGACATGCCCGGTATTACTGCAGTGGTGCTCGAAGAATTACAGGACCGGATCGCGGCCGGGATGAGCCACGAACATCCCGTGCCGCTCTACCGCATGCTGCATAAGCGCTTTGTGCGGGAAATCCTGTGACGGCGTTGGGGCGGTAGCGCGATCATGAGCTTGAGACCAGACGAAACCGACCTCGTCGGCAAGTGGGTCAAAGATGGAAATCGCATCGTTGCCGACCAAGTTGAATTGCGGATCGGTGAGTTGATCGCGCACGAACTAAAGAAAATTGCAGTGAATCCAGATGCCGGAGGCTGGGAAGTCCTTTTTCGAGACCCCCACGACGGACGATACTGGGAGCTAACTTACCCGCAAAGTGAGATGCACGGGGGCGGCCCTAAACGGCTAACTAGTCTTTCGCCAACGGCGGCGTTCGCAAAATATCGGCTGAGCAATAACGAGGTGTAATATCGATTTGTGTCACTGCTACCGAGGCTTTCTTGACTTTCAGGCCTCACCTACTAGGTTGCGCCGGACACTGCAATCCCGAGGTTCTCATGGCCAAGTCCACCACAATCAAGGTCAAACTCGTGTCCAGTGCGGACACTGGTTTTTATTACGTGACGCGGAAGAATTCGCGCACCATGACCGATAAATTAGTGAAGAAGAAATACGATCCGGTCGCCAAGAAGCACGTCGAATTTCGCGAATCTAAGATCAAGTAGAGCGCATAAAGACAGGTTTGATCGTCATGCCCGGCCTTGTGCCGGGCATCGACGTTTTAAGGCAGGTACCAAGTCACAAAGTGGATGGCCGGGACGAGCCCGGCCATGACGCGACGCGGATCATGGCAAAGAATGGTGGCCGGCCGGGAACGGTGTCATGAGGAGGCCACTCGCACCGCCCCGTGCCGGCCGAACCCCACGGACCCAGGAGATGCGGCGGACCTGAGCATTCCGCAGGGTTATCAATGTATTCGCAAGAGTTTTTCGCGCGATTTCTTCGCGTCGCCGGACTCGCTGCAATAGCCCCATTGATCAGCGAGAAGGCCGTGTCGGAAAGCTAACGGAACCGCTGGCGAAATCAATAAGGAAGTCCCCGGCTCTGCGGGTCGCGCGCCGTCAACCACAAAAATTGTGATTAATTCGCCGGTCCCGCTTTCGACCCGCACCCCAGCCGCCAGGCTACGATCATCCGCTTACGGATCGCCACTCATGGATCGCCACTCATGGATCGCCACTCATGGATCGCCCAAGAATTGACGGACGGTTTCGATGAACTTGCCGACTGAGATCGGCTTGGAGAGATAGGCTTCGCAGCCGCCCGCCAGGATGCGCTCTTCGTCGCCCTTCATCGCAAAGGCGGTGACGGCCACGACTGGAATGTGCCGTAAATCCTCATCGTCTTTCAGCCGTTTGGTGACTTCCAGCCCCGAGACTTCCGGAAGCTGGATATCCATCAAAATCAAATCCGGCCGATGTTTGCGCGCAAGCTCGAGCGCCTCGATGCCATTGCGCGTCCCCACGGGAGCGTAGCCATGCGCCTCCAGAAGATCGTGGAAGAGCTTCATATTGAGCTCGTTGTCTTCCACAATCAGGACGGTTTTGGCCATCCCCGTTTCCTTCCTCGATCTGCCGGCGCAAACTCGCCGGTTGGAAAGAATCACTAGCCGCCAGGAATGGCGGGCCAGCAAAGCTAAAGCATGTTCCTGAAAAGTGGTAACCGGTTTTCCGAAAAGATGGCAAAGCACGCGCTCCATTCGCGAGAAAACGCGGAAATACTGGCGGTTCAGGCGCTTGCCTTTATTGCCGAGGATAGCGACCGGCTCGCCGGCTTTATCTCGTCAACGGGCATTGCGGCGCCAGCCATTCGCGAGGCAACCAAGGATCCCGATTTTCTTGCCGGCGTGCTCGAACATATGCTCGGCGATGAGAATCTCCTGATCGCCTTTGCCGACAGCGCCGGCATCGATCCGGCCGGCGTCGCCCGGGCTCGTCAGGTCCTTGGCAAAGTTTGGGAGCGCGATTTGCCCTAAAACGAAATGACAACCGTGAGCACATCGTTCTGCCGCGACTGTCTCGCCGATGCCGCGCCTGACCACCGGCGCTGCGGCTCTTGCGGCTCGCCGCGTTTGGCTCGCCATCCGGAGCTCGAGACGCTCACGGTCGCGCATATCGATTGCGATGCGTTCTACGCCACCGTGGAGAAACGAGACGACCCCAGCCTCGCGGCCGAACCGGTGATTGTCGGCGGCGGCAGGCGGGGCGTCGTCGCAGCCGCCTGCTACGTCGCCCGCACCTATGGAATCAGGTCGGCCATGCCGATGTTCGAGGCATTGCGACGGTGTCCGCATGCCAAAGTCATTCGGCCCAACATGGAAAAATACGTCCAAGTCGGACGCGAGGTCCGGCAAATGATGCTGGCGCTGACACCATTGGTCGAGCCGCTCTCGATCGATGAAGCGTTCCTCGACCTCTCCGGCACGGCACGGCTGCATGGGCTTTCAGCCGCCAAGGCCCTGGCGCGCTTTGCCAGCGAGGTTGAGAAGAAACTGCGGATCACAGTCTCGATCGGGCTGTCCTGCAATAAATTTCTGGCCAAGGTCGCATCCGATATCGACAAGCCGCGCGGCTTTGCCGTGCTCGGCGCGCGCGATGCGCCAGCTTTCCTGGCGCCCAAGCCGATCAGCTTCATCTTTGGCGTGGGCGCAGTCAGCGCGGCACGTTATGCGCGCGATGGCTTTAACCGCGTTGCCGATCTGCAGCGCGCGGGCGAAATCGAACTGCTGCGCCGCTACGGCGAGGAGGGCCGCCGACTGTCACGGCTGGCGCACGGCATCGACGAGCGCAAAGTCGACCCGGCGCGCGAAACCAAGAGCATATCGTCGGAAACGACTTTCGAGCGGGATATCGCCGATTTTCGCACGCTGGAACGCATTTTATGGAACCTCACCGAGGAAGTTTCGGCGCGGCTCAAGCACAACGAATTGGCGGGGGCAACCATTACACTGAAGCTCAAAACGGCCGATTTCAAGATTCGCACGCGCGCGCGATCGCTCGAAACCCCGACGCAACTGGCGGGCCGCATCTTTGGCGCGGCCCGCATGCTTCTTGAACGCGAAACCGACGGCTCGCACTTTCGCTTGCTCGGCGTCGGGGCCAGCGCCTTGGTCTCCGCCGATGAAGCCGATCCGGCCGATTTGGTCGACGGCCGCGCGGCGCTAGCGGAACATGCGGTCGACGATCTACGCGCGCGTTTCGGCGATGCGGTTCTGATCCGCGGCCTCGGCTTCGACCCGGCGGAGAAGTAACGCGGCGTAATCTGGCGTGTCGTGCCAATCCCGTCCATCATTGCGAGCCAACGGGTTTGATTGCACCGATTACCGGCAAGGCTTGGACTCTTTGATGTCCAGCGACGTGAGCTTCCCGTTGATGACAAAATTGTTGTAATCGAGCGCCAGAGCGCGCGAAATGCCGTTGGCGTAGAGCTCAAACCTGATTGCGTAAGCGGGAGTTTGCTCCGAATTATTGTCCGACTTGCCTCGCTCGAAATAGCTGATCGTGACCGGCCAGCGCGGCATTGACGCAAGTTTTGCCTCCCCGGCCGCGGCATCATCGTGATTGCGCTCGCCGGGCGCGATCTCGCGGCCGATCACGGTGAGCGTGTCGAAGACTTTGTCGCCGGTCTCCGATCCGTCATAAACCGGAAAACTGAGAACGCTCTGCCCGGCGCGGGCGGCATTGATCACGCGCACCATATGCTCGGTTGGAAACACGACTCCGGGCGCGAGGCTTAAGCTTTTTGGCTGCGGCTTCTCCAGTGCGACGGCGGTCTTGGTGGCCTCGCGTTCGGCATGTCCGTCAACCGAATCGATGAGGTTTTCGTCGACAAAATTCTGCGACGAAAACTTAAAGTTCTTAGCGTCCGCGCCTTCCCAGGTGGTGGAGCGCAAATCGCTCGTGGAAATCTTACCCTCGCCGGTATCGAGCTCAGATACCTGGCGAAATTCAAGCGAATAGCCCTGACAAGTATTGCCATCGAAATCGTAAAGGATGCGGCCGCGCACCCCCGCCACTTGCGAATTGGCGCGGGTAACGCCAAGCGATAGATCATAGATCGCACGATGTGGAACAAGGTTGACCGGCGCAGTCGCGGCGTCCTCGCCGCGCGCTGCCGGGAGCGAAATGAAGAAAAGTAGACCAAGCGAAAGCATAGCCGGGCGTATTGCCAAAACGTCATCCACGACCATGACCAATCTCACACTGCTCGTCGCCGAGATGGCCCCTGCCCGTCGTTTCCCCTGTTGTTTACCGGTTCATCCGGCTTTGTTGGACCGCTCATAACAATGCCGCGAACATAGGCAGCTCGCGGTTATCCCGCAACAGCAATCGCACCGCTTGCGCGCGCTCCTATGTTCGGACAGAAGAGGTGCGAACTTCGGGATCGGGACACTAGTGCGGTGGATTTGAAGTTTCTACAATTTAGTCGGAATCCCTCATAGGAACTTCAAATCCAAAAACCGCACTAGAATTATATATTTGCTAGTGTCCCTTTGATTCCGAAGTTCGCATGAGGGCGTGCCGACAAAGCGTGCGAACTTCGGGATCGGGACACTAGTGCGGTGGATTTGAAGTTTGCGCGCGCGACACATTTGCGGAGGTTAACCATGGCCGGATCTGTCGAAAAGAAACTGCAGGAGCTTGGCATCACCCTGCCGAAGCCGCCCGCCCCGATCGCCAATTATGTTCCCTTCGTGCGCACGGGCAATCTTCTTACCGTCTCGGGCCAGGTCTGTTTTGACGGCGATGGCAAGCTTGTCGCCAAGGGGCAGCTTGGCGGCGCGGTTTCGACCGACGACGGACAGAAAGCGGCCCGCGCCTGCGCCATCAATCTTCTGGCACAAATCAAGGTCGCGGTCGGCGATCTCGATAAAGTGGTCCGCGTGGTGCGGCTCGGCGGATTCATAAATTCAGCGGTCGGTTTTGGCGACGGGCCAAAGGTGATGAATGGCGCCTCCGACCTCATGGTCGCCGTGTTCGGAGAGAAGGGCAAACACGCGCGATCGACGGTTGGCGTCGCGGCGCTGCCCGCGGATGCGGCGGTCGAAGTCGAAGGCTTGTTCGAGGTTTCCTGATCCGGCACGGCCCAAAAGTGACGCCGCCCAATGTGACGCCTTCTCTGGATTGGCTCACTGCGCGGCCGATCGCACATCGCGCCCTGCACGATCCCGCGCTTGGTCCGATCGAAAACACTGCGGGCGCAGTTCGCGCCGCGATCGCCGCCGGTTACGGCATCGAGGTCGATGTGCAGCTCAGCGGCGACGGCGAGGCCATGGTCTATCACGATGACGCGCTCGGCCGGCTCACCGAGGGCGAAGGCCGGCTCGACCGGCTAAGCACGGCCGAACTCAAGTCCGTGCCATTTCGCGATAGCGACGAACGCATGCTGACGCTCACGGATCTGTGCGATCTCGTCGCCGGCCGAGTAACCATACTGATCGAGTTGAAAAGCCGCTTTGACGGCGATGTGCGCTTAGGTCAGCGGGTGGCGGACGTCCTCGCCGTCTATGGCGGCCCGGCAGCGCCGATGTCGTTCGACCCCTGGCAGGTCAGGGCGCTGCGGCACAAGGCCCCAAATCTTCCGTGCGGGATCATTGCAGCCAAATACCGCCCGCATCCATATTGGGACTTGATGCCTGCTTGGATGCGTCTCGGAATGGGCTATTTGCTGACAGGTCTCGTTGCGCAGCCGCAATTTATCGCCTATGCGGCGGCCGATTTACCGGCGCTTGCGCCCTCATTCGCGCGTCGCTTCATCGGCTTGCCATTGCTGGCCTGGACAGTTCGCAGCCAAGCCGAGCAGGCTCGCGCGATGCGCTTCGCCGACCAGATTATTTTCGAGGGCTTTCGGCCGTGAAACGCGGGCAGGAGCGAGAAGCGCCGACCATGACTGAGTTGCGCATCAGCGTCGTGGAGACGATCGGCGCGGTCGCGGCCAGCCAATGGGATGCCTGCGCCAACCCGCAAGTGTCCGCGCGCGGCAGCAACACGCGATGTGCTCCAGATAGCGCCGGCAACGGACAGCACGATCCGACTAACACGCCGACGCAAAACGAGGAGCACGTTTATAATCCTTTTATCTCGCATGCCTTCTTGTCCGCCTTGGAGCAATCCAATTCAGTCGGCCCGCGGACCGGCTGGCAGCCCCAGCACGTGCTGGTCCGCACCGCCGACGGCAGTTTGGTCGCGGCCGCGCCCTGCTATCTGAAGAGCCACTCGCGCGGTGAATATGTGTTCGATCATGGCTGGGCCGAAGCCTATGCCCGCGCCGGCGGCAATTATTATCCCAAGCTTCAAGTCGCGGTGCCATTCACCCCGGCCACCGGGCGGCGCCTGTTGGTACGCCCGATTCCACAGTCGGAAACTGTGGCGCGGGCGCTGGCGGGCGGCCTGGTCGAGATTTGCAAGATTTGCGGGGCGTCCGGCGTGCACGTCACCTTCGCGCCCGAAACGGAATTTCGTCTGCTCGGCGAACTCGGTTATCTGCAGCGGACCGACCAGCAGTTTCACTGGGAGAATCGCGGCTTCGGCAGTTTCGACGACTTTCTCACCGCGCTCACCGCACGCAAACGCAAGACGATCCGCCGCGAGCGCCACGACGCACTGGCGAACGGCATTACCGTGCACTGGCTGACCGGCAGCGATCTCACCGAAGAGGTGTGGGACGCGTTTTTTGATTTCTATATGGAAACCGGTTCGCGCAAATGGGGCCGGCCGTATCTCACTCGCCAGTTCTACTCACTGGTGGGCCAAGCCATGCGCGAGCGCATTGTGCTGATCATGGCCAAGCGCGCCGGCCGGTGGATCGCAGGAGCCATCAACTTCCTTGGCTCGCATTCCCTGTTCGGCCGCCACTGGGGCGCGATCGAGCATCACCCGTTCCTGCACTTCGAACTCTGCTACTACCAGGCCATCGATTATGCGATCGCCCACAAAGTACCGCAGGTCGAAGCCGGGGCGCAGGGCGAGCACAAGATCGCGCGCGGCTACATGCCGGCCACGACGTATTCGGCGCATTATATTGCCGATCCCGCCTTGCGGCGTGCGATTGCCGATTATTTGAAGCGCGAGCGCGCCTATATGGCCGCTGCCGGCACCGAGCTTGCCACATTGACGCCGTTCCGCAAGAATTTCGCCATTGAACCAGATTGAACGTAATCTCGGCACCGCCGCGGGCTGCGGCGGGCTTTGGCCGGCACACGCGCTTGCAGCCACTATGCTTAAATCTGGAGAGCGCAATGGCGAACTATGATCCAAATAACATCTTCGCCAAGATCCTGCGCGGCGAGTTACCGGCCTATAAGGTATTCGAGGACGAAAAGGTTTTCGCTTTCCTCGATATCATGCCGCGCGCGCCCGGACATACGCTGGTTGTACCCAAGGCGCCGGCGCGCACCATTATCGACATCGCGCCCGACGACCTCGCACACGTCATCAAAGCAACCCAGAACATCGCGCGCGCGGCGATGACGGTCTTTGCCGCCGACGGCATCACGATCCAACAATTCAACGAACCGGCCGGCGGCCAAGTTGTGTTCCACCTGCATGTTCACATGATTCCACGCAAGAATGGCGTGGCGTTAAAGCCGCCGTTGAGTTTCAAAGAAGAGCCTGCGGTGCTGTCCGAGCACGCGTCGCGGCTCGCCGCCGCCTTGCAAGGATGAGTCGATTTCTCAGCCGGCGCGACCGCGCGATACCCGTTCGATTTCGGCGCGCACCAAGCGCTCGACCAATCCGGGTAGATTGTCGTCGAGCCACACTTTGAGCATTGGGCGCAGCATTTCACGAACCAAATCTTCAAGCGTCCGCGCGTTTTGAACCAGAACCGTTTCCGCAAGCGCGTTGAAAGCGGAGTCGATCGCGGCGCTTGTGGCGCTGGAGATAAGGCCGCCAGGCTGTTCTCCCCGTAGAGCGGCGGACTGCGCAACTCCGGCTGGCGATTCTGGCGCGCCCGCATCATCGAATCTCGCATCATGAGCCTCGAACGGATCGGGCCGCGAAGAGGCTTCCGGCACGCGACTTGAACCAGAGGCGGGCTCGGTCGGATGCGCCGCGGGAGACACCATCGATTGGGTCAGGTCGAGGATCGTAGAGGAGCGGCTCGCTCTGGGCGCTCCAGCGGGGGCGTCGGTCGGCGACAAACGCGGCTCGTGTGGCGGCGCTACTCCGCTTGGCGCGGAATGTGTCTGTCCGTCATCCCGCGCGTCACCCACCGAGGACGCAAGAGTATCGGCGGCTTGCTCAAATCGCGCCGGCTCGGCCGGGCGCTGCACCGATTTGTCCGCATCGTCCTCGGCGATGATACGGCGAATCGAGGCGAGTATTTCCTCCATGGACGGTTCCTGGGTCTTTGCCGCCTGCGCCATAGAGCTCCTCCTTCAGCTCACATGTTTGTCCACGCCGCGTGGCGCGAGACTCTGGCTGCGCTGCGAACGCGCCGAATCACTCGGAGGGCTACGGCGCAACGTTGCCGTCAGCACTATGATTGCGCAAGCCGATGGTGTTGTAGGCATTCTCGAAATCCGACACCCAAAGGCCCAACAGGCTCGGCTATCTGCCGTCCGGGACCCGAACGCCGATCCAGGCGTCGCGGACCTGCTGGTAGTGCACCTGCGGATCGTAGATCATCACGTTCAGCCCCAATCGCGGCATTGACAGTCCGCCGACCGCCGCCAGCAAAGTATAAGAAGCAACGACGCGATCGTGTTGCGCGGTCACCAGAGCGACACGCGCATTGACGAGTTCCTGCTGCGCGTTGAGAACGTCGAGCGTAGTCCGCTGCCCGACCCGCGCCTCTTCGCGTACACCGTTGAGCGCAATCTCTGCGGCATTCACTTGCGCCGTGGTCGCTTCGATCTGCGCCTTGGCGGCGTCCAATTGCCCCCAACTCTGCACCACGGTCGCCCGTGCCTGATCGCGATTGACGTCCAGATTGAGGCGCTGCTGGCCGAGCGTTTCTTTGGACTGGCGAATGGCCGCATATTCGGTACCGCCCTGATAAATGGGTACCGTTAGTTGTCCGAGGATCGCGACATTGGTGAACTTAAGTTGCTGCAGGCTTAAGTCGTAACTCCTTGTTACGCTCGCCGTGAGACCGAGGTTCGGATAGAGTGCGCCCTCGCTAACCTTGACCGCGAGTTCGGCGACATCGACGCCGTACACCGCGGCCAGCACGGACGGGCTCTGCGTCTCACCTTGGGTGATGGCTCTCGCCAGTACCGGCGGCGACAACCGATCGACCGGCGTCCCGGGATCGAGACGACCAGGATTGACGCCAATCACCCGCCGGTAGTTTGCCTGCGACGTGACGTAATTCGACACTGCGCCCAGAAGCGCCGATCGTCCCGCTGCCAAACGCGATTCCGCCTGGGCGACGTCGGTGCGGGTGACCTCGCCGACGTTGAAACGGTCCCGGGTCTGCTTGAGCTGCTCGGTGAGCACTTCGACGTTGCGGCGATTGAGTTCGACGATCGCCTGGTCGCGCAGCAAATTCATGTAGGCGGTGGCGGCATCGAGAAGAACCTGCTGCTCGGTGACGCGCAATGTTTCGCGCGCGCCCATGACCTGGCTTTCTGCCTGGCGCGTGCGATTAGCGGTTTGGAATCCGTTGTAAAGCGTCTGCGTCGCCGTTGCGCCGACCCCACGGGTGCCGAATGAACCGGCACGGTTGGAATAGGAAGCGGAGTTGGGGAACACTTGCTGACTAACAATTTTGTCGATTTCGCTAACGTAATTGTATCCGCCGTTCGCGGTGACGCTGAGCTTCGGCCGGTAACCCGACAGCGCTTGCGGCACGTTCTCATCGGCTGCACGCAATGCCGCGCGCTGCGCATTGAGCGACGGATTGTTTTGATAAGCCTGGACCAGCGCCCATTCGAGCGTGTCCGCTGACACCGCCGTGGAGGTGATGGCGGCAATAGCAACGGGCGCGGCCAGCAGAACCGCTAGCCGCCAAAGAATAACTCGCAGTCGCAGTCCCCGTCCCCTCATGACGTAGATGCTGCTCCTCAGCCCCTTCCGCCCGCCGCGAGATGAAAGGGGCTCACCGGACAACAGCGGCCCATTTCGCCAAACGCGTTGGCGGAAGCCCAATTGCCGCAGCTTAAGCCACTGGCACGGAAGCCGAAACCCCACAGATGGGGATGACATGCAGAATCATGCCGATTGGCACTTCTGTGCCACAGGTACGCCAAAAAGCCGAGCGCGGTCAGCCATGGCCGCCAATTCGATTCGCGGCCGATGCGGATAAACGGCCACTAGAGGCTAAAAACGAACGCCGGCGCCGCCGCAAAACCCGGCAGCAGCGGGCCCCCGCCATCAAAAATCGGCCGGCCGACCAGCTGTCCTTCGATGACATGATAGATCATCGCCTTCGCTGCCGGCCCGCTGCCAAAAATGGCGGCTAGCCGGCCCGATGGCTTTAACTGTTGGCCTAGCGCCTTCGGTACGACCTCAATGGCTCCGTCAAGGAGAATGAAATCGTATAGGGCCGCAGCGGGCCAGCCGTCGGTCAGCGGACCGATCGCCAGCACGACATCGTTGGCACCGGCAGCCGCCAGCGCCGCCTCGGCCCGGCCCGCCAATTCCGCGTCTTCATCGAGCGCCACAACCGACGCGCCCATATGCGACAGCACTGCGGACGAATAACCCGTGCCGCAGCCGACATCGAGTACGTGCTCGCCGGCGCGAAGCCCCGCGCCTTGGATGAGCTTTGCAAGCACCCTGGGCCGCAGCAGTGCCCGACCTTCGCCAAGCGCGATATCGCCGTCGAGATAGGCTTGGGCCGCCAGCGACGGCGGCACGAAGAGTTCGCGGGGCACCGTCTCCATCGCAGCGATCAGCCTGGGATTGGTGACGTCGGCAGTGCGAATCTGCCCGTCCACCATATGACGGCGCGCGGCGGCTGCATCGAACATGCGTGAAATCCGAACGGGCCCGAAATCCGAACCTGCCTGAAACTCTGGCGAGGTCGCGTTGTGCGACACGCCCCCACAAAACGCAAGCGGACGGTCATTTTAGAACTTGCGGTTCGATTTCCGGAACCCAAATAGACCCGGCGGTATCGGCGTTTGTCGGACGGTCGAGCCGACCGCGGGTGGAGGCATTGCCTAATCGGGTAGGCAAAGCTACCCATGCCGGCACGGCCACGTGGCGGAGTGGTTACGCAGCGGTCTGCAAAACCGTTTACCCCGGTTCAATTCCGGGCGTGGCCTCCATCTCCAAAATTTTCTCGTTGGATTCCCATTACTTGCTTCCCGTTTTGTCCAGCCGGGTATCAAGGTTGGACAATTTTTGTTCGCCTTCCGTCTTCAATTGAATGTCAAGCGCTTGCCGTGCGAGGCGGCGCTGGTCGGCCGCTTTGGTATAGCGCGCCACTTCGGCAAGCGACCGATGGCCGGTGACCGCCTTAACCTGATCGACGGTGCAGCCCGCATTGGCGAGCCGCGTCGCCGCCGCCTTTCTGAGTCCATGGAACGAGCAGTGCGGCAGGCTCGCTTCGTTGCAGCGGTCGCGCCACCAATTCCCGAAGCCGTTCGGGGTGAACGGCGCGCCGTGCTCGGTCATCAGGAACGAAAGATTGTCGCGCGGCACCGATGCCAAGGCTGCCACCAATTGCGGGTGCATCGGGATCAGCAAGGCGGCATTGGTTTTCTGCTGGCGCACGGCGATGGTATCGCCGCTCACATGTTGCCAGCCCATGCGCAGCACGTCGCCTTTACGCTGGGCAGTATAGAGACCCAGGGCGAGCGCAAGCCGCGCTTTGCTGCCGATGGGGTGACGCTGCTCGAATTGGGCGATCTCGCTCTCGCTCCAGCTATGATGGCCTTCGCCCTGGCTGCGATATTTCTTAATGCCTGCGGCCGGATTGCTGCTGAGCATGCCTTGGTCGACGGCATAATTGAGAATTATACGCAGCGTCTTGAGCAGATGGTTTGCCGCTTCGGGCTTGTCGGCTTTGGCGCCGATCACGGCGGTGATGTGCTGGCGATGCAAACCTTTGAGCGGCTTGTTGCCGTGCGCCAGACGAAACCGCTCTAAGATGTGACGACGCGCCGACTGCGTGCTGGGCCGCAAGCCACGGAAGTCGGGCGACCGATAATAGGATACGCACAGCGCGTCGAACGAGCCGGGCTTGGTGCGCCCTGCCCCGACATTCTGTGCTTGTTCCTTCACGCCCTCGAGCGCGATAGCGTATTGCCGCATGAAGTCGTCCGACCATGGCGTGCCGGTGAGATAGGTCCCGAAGCCAGCCTTGCGGAAGCGCACGCGGCGCTTGCCGTGCTGGTCAGTATTCCAAGCGCAATGCTTAGGAAGCCCGCTCTTGATGCGCAGCATCGGTAAGGACCTCGTCCCAGGGGTTGATATCGACGTTTACGGCTTCGCCGGGCTTGCCGGTGAAAATGGTGGTCTGCACCTCGGCGGCTTTGACGTCGACGCGCGCGACCCCGACGCCGCTGGCGAGCACGCCATCGACGGCGGCTTTGACAATGGACCTGATCGAGCGGCGCTTGGCCATCCGAAAACACGCAAGCGCGTTGCGGCCCCGGCTGACCCTATCCGTGGAATGCCGGGGCCGCGCTGTCACGCGCGTGAATTAAATTCGGGACCGGATGGGGTCAATTGCCATGAACATAGCCGCCCTCGCGCAAAAGTCAAATTTCGCTTGGGATTCAATAACATAGTAGTACGATCGTCCTAACCACCATGATCTGAGTAGGGCGAAAAAGGCCGTCAGCAAGCCGCCGCCCGCGCGAAGCAGCACCTGCACCAACGGCCGCCGACTATTTCAAGACTTCAAGACGGCCGAAGTGATCGATTCGCGATCAGGACATGACCCGCGTCGACATCTGCGAGGTCCTCGAACGGCTGGTTTGTAGAGGGGCTAAAAATGAAATTCATCGCACGCCTTTTTCCGCCACAAGACGTACGTGAAGCCCTGCAGACCATAACCAAGATTGAGCAATCACTTCCGGGTGCACTTTGGCCGCGGCTTGGCTTTGATGTCATCAAGGACAATCTTCGGAAGGAGATTACAGATAAACCCGAAGAATTACGGACGGCTATGCAAACGACTGGTTATCCGATTAATGCGTTGGTTGTGATTCGGGCTAGAAATCTCGTATGCGACGAACTTGAATCGGGTATGCATATGGCATTAGCCGGGTATGCATCTGGAACCGCAATGACCATGAGCGGTGACGGCCTCCGGTCGTTGCATGGACATTTAACGAATCTGCTCGAAAAGGATGGTATTGAGACCAAAGAAGAAGCGGCCGAGTCTCGAAAGTACCTGCGCGAAATGATCCAACAGCGTTTTGGTCCGTGAGAAGGCATCTCGTGGTCCCGGGCATCAGACGGCCGTAACAATCTCACCGGCCTACGTCTATTTCGAGGATGAGCCGGGGCGACGGTCGGCGGCCAAAAACAGCGGCGTGAGCGCTAATGGATGCGATCCGCGATGATCCCCAACAAAACCATGATGCCACCCAACAGAAACGCCGCCACCTTTAAGTCTTGCCGGATGTGAAGCACCAAAAGCCAAATACGGTCGCTGTCCAGAGCGACGTCGTACATCGACCGGTCCTTCTCGTTGGCTTTGCTCGCCAGCCATGCGAGAAGGGCCAAAAGAAAACACGCACCTGTCGTGAACATCGTCCAGCCCTCCTATGTCCGGTTCACTCTTGTCACAGCTCTTGAGCAACAGCGAGATTTTGGAATTGAGCCAGCGCTAATCAAAAAATCTCATTCACAGCAACATCCATGGAGGTAACTTTTTGTGAGTACCGTCAGGGAGTTTAATCGAATTTTCGGTGCAGGCAGTCCTTGCAGAAATAGACTCCCTTTCTGCAGCTTTTAGCCGCCGCGCGCGTTCAGCCGGACTTAGCACTCTTATTTCGCGGAATATTCTCTCGTAATGTTTTGAAATGTCAGAACCCCAGTCATCGCTTGAAAACGTTCCACCCCCTTCAACGTTTATATCCCTTACAGGGGCACTCCTAAAAATGGTTCGTTGGTTGGCGTGCCATGAAGTCAGCGTTTCAAGTCGAGCGATGTCCATAGCTAGTTGATCCAGCGTCGTCCAGTCAGCATCGTCGTTCATTAGCGCTGGTTCTTGAGTGGCCTCACGAGCGGCCTCACGCTCACGCTCCGCAGCCGAAGCTGTTCAGCAAGGATGAGCACGAAGGATCGCGGTGAACATCGCCAAGCTGCCGGAGCTAGTGAGCAAGCCCTAACGCCATTGACTCAACTTTTGTAATTGAGTACGGGCACAGTGAGGGCTGCCCAGAAACACGGGGCGTATTGAGGCCACCGTTACCTGCGCTGGCTATTTTGCAGCGCTGATGTTGTCGGCAGGCCCCCAGTTTAATCAATAAGCTAGTCACGTGAATCTAAAGTTCGCTGCATAATGTCTGTTGGGCTTTGTGGCAGAAACGTTTCACTGAAGCCAGGATTTGATCGGCAGATTTGGTCCATTTGAA
>Ga0193751_1000881_pt1 | contig 20704 bp, 23 predicted proteins | sample L1c2metaG_FD_143050 | JGI IMG/M metagenome (GOLD analysis project Ga0193751, IMG submission 143050) | Soil microbial communities from a riparian zone of the East river system, Colorado, United States - L1c2 | ecosystem: Environmental > Terrestrial > Soil > Riparian zone | place: USA: East River... | reverse complement strand
TGGCGCTTGCTCTCCTCCTGATCGTTCCGCTCGCCAAGCACGCTGGTGAGCCCGGGGCGCAAACCCTCGGCTCGATCCTCGTCCAGGCGAACTTCACGGCCTACCAGATGGGGGAGATGGTGCTGGGAGTCGGGGCAACATTCCTTTGTATGCTGCTGTTCCGCACCCAGCTGATCCCCCGTTGGCTGGCGATTTCAGGCTTGATCGGCTACCCGATTCTCGCGGCGGGGACGATCGCTGAAATCTTCGGCATCCACATCGGCTTGTATCTCACGATCCCCGGTTTCTTCTTTGAGGTAGTAATGCCGTTCTGGCTCGTTTTCAAGGGCTTCAAGCCTGAGGTTTACAGATGAAAGCAATAGTTCAAGAGAAGTACGGCATACCCGAGGCCGTTCTCGGTCTACAGGAAATCGCCAAGCCCGCGGTCAAGGATGGCGAGGTGCTGGTTCGCATTCACGCGGCTTCCATACATGTGGGTGACTGGCTCGTTGTGACAGGTGTCCCATACATCGCCCGTCCGGCTTTCGGGAAGCCAAAAGGCCGTGTGCCGGGAACGGACATAGCGGGAACGGTCGAGGCGGTCGGCAATGGTGTGAACGGCCTACAGGCAGGCGATGAGGTATTCGGTTGGTGCATGGGCGCGTTCGCCGAGTACGCGTCCGCGCCGGCGGGCCACTTCGTGCCGAAGCCCGCCAACCTCACGTTTGAGCAAGCCGCGGCAGTCGGTGTGTCTGCAATCGCTGCCCTCTCGTTGCTTCGCGATCAGGCAAAAGTCCAGCCGGGTCAGAAGGTCCTTATTAACGGTGCGTCGGGAGGCATTGGGACTTTCGCGGTACAGATCGCCAAGTCGTTCGGCGCCGAGGTGACCGGCGTCTGCAGTACGAGAAACGTGGACCTGGTCCGCTCCATCGGCGCTGACCATGTCATCGACTACACCAAGGTGGACTTCACCCAGGGTAAGGAGCGTTACGACTTCATCCTCGACAACGTTGGGAACCATTCGTTGTCAGACACCAGACGTGTGCTCACCCCCACTGGAAAGTTGCAAGCCAACAATGGAACTTCGGGCGGTCGTTGGTTCGGCACGTTGGGCACCGTCATCAAAACCGCCGCAATGGCTAGGTTCGTGCCCCAACAGCTAGGCCCGTCCATCAAATTTTCGAACAGGAAGGACCTGGAGGTCCTGAAGGGACTCATCGAAGCTGGCAAGGTCACGCCGGTGATCGACGAAAATCACCCATTGAGCTGGACACCCGGAGCGATTGCTCATGTCGGAAAGGGACATGCGCGAGGAACGGTGGTCATTACCGTCAATGGCGCCGACCATGCCTGAGTCACGTCCCATGACGGGGAAGGTCGTACTCATCACTGGCGGCACTGGAGGAATCGGCAGGGCCACCGCGATCGGCCTTGCCGCCCTCGGCGCCCGAGTCGGCATCACGGGTCGCGAACTTGCCCGCGCCGAACGGGCGGCGGCCGATATCAGCGCCGCCTCAGGTAACCCAGCCATCGACGCATTCGCCGCCGACATGAGCTCCCAGGCGGAGGTGCGCCAGCTTGCCGCCTCCGTCCTCAATGCCTACCCGAGGCTAGACGTGCTGGTCAACAACGTCGGCGGGTTCTGGGCGCACCGACATACGACCGCCGACGGCCTGGAGCGCACATTCGCTCTGAACCACCTTGCCTCGTTCTTGCTGACCAACCTGCTTCTGGATCGGCTCAAGGCCAGCGCACCGGCACGGGTAGTCAACGTTTCCTCCCACGTGCAAGCAGAGGGCCATATCGATTTTGACGACCTGCAGGGCGCTCGCATTTATTCCGGGCAATCGGCTTATAGCCAATCGAAGCTCGCCAACGTCATGTTCACCAACGAGCTAGCGCACCGTCTCAAAGGCACGCGCGTCACGGCCACGTCCCTGCACCCCGGTTTCGTGCGCACCGACTTCGGCGTTGAAGACCAGGCATGGTTGTTTGCGGTCATCAGCCACGTGGTCATGCCCTTTCTGAAGACCCCGGCGCAGGGTGCCCAGACATCGATCTATTTGGCCTCTTCACCCGACATGGACGGCGTCACGGGCCAGTTCTTCGCCAAGAGCAAGCCCAAGACCGCCAACAAGTTCGCCTATGACGCCGACATGACAACCAGGCTCTGGGACGTCAGCGCCGACCTTGTAGGCATGAAGCCAGCGACCCACTGAGAACACGATGAAGGCCATCGTTCGACGCGATTACGGTTCGCCCGATGTCCTCACACTTGCGGAACTCGACAAGCCGGTCGTCAAGGATCAAGACGTGCTGGTCCGAGTTCGCGCTGCATCTCTGAATGCGGACGACCTGGAGTACCTCTACGGCAAGTCCCCCTTCACACGCATTGCTACCGGGCTGCGCAAGCCAAGGATTCGAGGTCTGGGAGTGGACGTGGCCGGGCAGGTCGAGGCGGTCGGAAATAACGTGACGGGCTTTCAGGAAGGCGACGAGGTGTTTGGGAACATGACCGAGTTTGGTCTCGGCGCATATGCGGAGTATGTATGTGCTCCAGCGCGTGCCTTTGCGTTGAAACCTGCCAAGTTGACGTTTGAGGAGGCAGCGACCGTACCGCAATCAGCAGTCCTGGCCTTGCAGGGTCTTCGCGGCAAACGCGAGATCGAGCCAGGAAACCGGGTGCTGATCAATGGTGCGGGTGGAAACGTGGGTCCCTTCGCGGTGCAGATCGCCAAGTATTTCGGAGCGGAAGTGACCGGCGTGGACAGCACCGGAAAGTTGGACATGGTGCGTGCGGTCGGGGCAGACCATGTAGTCGACTACACCCGGGAGGACCCCATCCGAAACGGGCAGCGGTATGACCTGATCCTCGACGTCGTAGCCCGACGTTCGATGTTGGAGTGGAGGCGGGCGCTGAGTCCCGGAGGACTCTATGTGATGCTCGGTGCTTCCACGGCGCTACTGCTCCAAGGTACGTTTCTCGGACCGCTGATCTCGATGACGGGAAGCAAGAAGATGGCCGTGATGTGGTGGTGGAAACCATTCAAACAGGAAGACGTGGCATTCCTGAACGAGCTCATCGAGGCCGGCAAGGTTGTGCCGGTCATCGACAGGCGCTACTCGCTGAGCGAGGTCCCTGTAGCTCTCCGGTACCTGGAGCAAGGCCAGGCTCGCGGAAAGGTCGTCATCACGGTATGAAGTGCTGACAGTCCGGGCTGTGCCGGTGAAATTACTTCTCGAACCGCTTCACGAATGCCAGCGCTATGTCGGCCACATCCCGCCAGCCGGCGTCGATGACCAACGAGTGCCCGCGGTTGGGAATCTGGACGATCTCGGTCACGCCTGGGTTGCGCTTTTGCTTCTTATAGGCAGCGTCGGCAACCGCCGGTGGGACGGTGTGGTCTCTAGCGCCTTCGATGATCAGGAGCGGACCCCGGTCGGGATTCTTGGTGTCGACCTTGGCCTCGGTCCATGGGTTGAGGTTCTCGGCAGCTGCCTGGAAAACAGTCTCGCCTGACCCGGGGACGGCGAACGTTTCGTACAGGTCCTTGGCCTCGTCCTCGGTGACGACATTGGCGAAGCCGTAGCGGAACTGTTCGAACGTGAGCGGTACGGCTCGGTTGCGGTTGGCCGGGTTGCCAAGCACGGGCGACGCCGACTTCAGCGCCGAGATTGGGAGCGGAAGCACGCCGCGGAATGGTGCAGGGTCGATCGCCACCGACACCGCGGCGAGGCCGCGCCCGGCGATGATCTGCGTGATCAGTCCACCAAATGAGTGCCCGATCACAGCGGGCTTCTTCTTCAAGCCGCCGATCACCTCGGCGTAGTGGTCGGCGATCTGTCCAACCGACTTGCGGGCGAAAACTTCAGGGTGCGCCTTGGCCTCCTCGACCGTCTCGGGGTCATCGGGCCATCCTGGCGAGACAGGCGCGTAGCCGGCCTGGTCGAAGAGGGCGGCCCAGCGATCCCAGCTGCTTGGGAGGAGCCAGAGGCCGTGCACGAAAACGACCGGGGTCCGACCGCTCGCGTTTGCCTTGTCGACCTGCTCGGTTGTGTTCCGAGATACCGCATCCAGCGTGCGATCGCCCGAGTCTTTGCCGTTCGTGCGTGACGAGATCATGTCAACGCTCCTTATCTAAACGAGATGGTTAGCGACCATCCCAGCCTGGCAGCGCATCGGCGCCGGATCTTCTGTCAAACGACTGGTCTATGAACCAGTCGTGCGACAGATGCAGGTATACGCCCGTTGAGCGCATCCTGCATGTGACATGAACGAGAACATCAGCCTCGGCCGCATCTTCGGCATCCATGTGGGATTCAACTGGAGCCTCCTGGTCGTTGCCGCCCTGATCGCGTGGAGCCTTGCCACAGGCATCCTGCCGTTGTCCGCGCCCGGCCACACCTCTGGCGCGTACTGGACCGCAGGAGTCGTGTCGGCCTTCGTGTTCCTGGCGTCCTTACTGGCTCACGAGCTCGCGCACTCCGTTGTTGCCGTGCGACGCGGCGTCAAAGTCGAGGGGATCACGCTCTGGCTGTTTGGCGGCGTTTCCCGTTTCAGCAGCGAAACCAACTCACCCGGTTCGCAAGCCCTGATCACTTTCGTGGGCCCCCTTACGAGCCTGGTGTTGGGCGCCGTTTTCTATCTCGTTGCTATTGCGGTTGGCGGGGGCGCACACCCAAGCCTGTTCGCCGTGACGCTGTCGTGGCTGGGCTACATCAACATCACGCTCGGAGTGTTCAACCTCGTCCCCGCGTTCCCGCTGGATGGGGGCCGGCTGCTGCAGTCGCTCATCTGGCTGCGCACTGGCGATCGGCTGCGAGCCACCAGAATCGCCGCCCGCATCGGTATGGGCTTCGCCTACCTATTGATTGCATACGGGCTGGCCACCTTCGTGTTCGCGGGCAGCCTGATCGGGGGAGTCTGGTCGGTCTTCCTAGGCTGGTTCCTCCTAAGCGCCGCTCGCTCCGAAGAAACCGGCGGCCTGATCCGACAAGCGCTGTCCGGCTTGACCGTGGCCCAAGTGATGACGCCCAATCCTGTTCAGGCGCCTGACGACATCAGTGTCGACGACGCACTACATGGCTACGTGCTGGCCTCTCGCCACTCGACCTTTCCAACCCATGACGCGGCCGGACGGCTCAGTGGACTCCTGACCCTGACAGCGCTCAAGAACGTCGCGCCGGATGCTCGCCCGACGACATTGATCAAACAGATCATCTGTCCGCTAGACAAGGTGTCCACCGCCGGCCCGGCCGACCCCGTCACCAAGCTGCTGGGCCTCCCCGAGGGCTGCAGCGAAGGGCGCACGTTGATCATTGATGCAGGGCGGCTGGTGGGGATCATCTCGCCAAGCGATATCAATCGACTTCTGCAGAGGTCGGTGTCGGGGCAGTCACAAGTGCCGGCTCAGAATGCTTGATGGTCCCCAGGCGGACTACCGGATCATTCCCGCCGTCACGAGGCCCGACTGACCTCCGGTCCCGGAATCCCGGCATCCAGCAGCGCCACCACCGCCGAATGCATCGCCCTGGCCGCGGCATGCCGGTCCGCGTCCATCCGCGCGGCCACCGCGGCGCCGTCATAAAGCAATAGAAGGCGTCTCCCGAGTTGCTTGGCGTCGCGTGCGCCGGCTGCCTTCGCCAGATCGGTGAAGAGCGACCAGAGCCACGCGCGGTATTGCGCAGCCATGAGTTCGCTTGCATCGCCGGGTTGTGCCTCAGCCGCAGCGCTGATGAACCGGCATCCGCGAAACTTTGAGCCGCCCAGCAAATCTTCAACCTCCGCAAACACGCCGAGAATCCGCTTCCTGGGTGAGTCATTTGCGGCCATGATTCGCGCAATGCGCTCTTGACGTCGACGCATATGCTGCTCGAGGTACGCCCGAACGAGCTCCTCCTTGCTGCCGAAGGTGTTGTAGAGCGAGGCCTTGGTGAAGCCCGCTCCACGATCCGGTCGACGCCGACGACGTGCACGCCTTCCGAGTAGAAGAGCTCATCGGCGGCGGCTAGTAAGCGGTCTTTCGCCGAAAGGCGATGGGAATGAACGGCCATGTACCGGTATTATACAGACCGTTCTGTCAACCGAACCTGGAAGGAGTCGAGCCATGCCGATGATCGACGTCTATGCCGCTGAGGGAACGTTCAGCGATAGGCACGCCCTTGCAAAGGACCTTGCCGCCGCCGTGATGCGATGGGAGAAGGTTCCTGACATTGCGATGTTCAGGAACAACACCGCCGCATTCATTCACGACCTGCCGGCCGACGCAGTCTCCAACGTCGGCGGTGACAGCAACTATGTGCGCGTGCAGGTCCTGACGCCGATCGGCGTTCTTGACCGTGACAAGCAGCTCGGTGTGGTGCGTGAGCTGACCGATATCGTCGCGGCCGCAGCCGGTGATCCGAAACTGACCGAGCGCACCTGGGTGCTGATAACCGAGTCGCCCGAGGGCGGCTGGGGCATCAATGGCCACGCGAACACTGGCGCCGACATCGTGGCGGAAGCCCGCCGCGCCCTGGCCGGAAAGTAGTCATCGAGACTCTTTCCGTCGAAGTTCAACCAGCGTCCGAGATGGCCGGCGGCCGCAGCCGCGTGTCGCCGGCGGTCGCCTTTGCAGCGACCGCCGCGATTCTGGTGCTCTTCGCTGCAGCGGCAAGCGCACCGACGCCGCTCTATGTCGTCTACCAGAAGGAGTGGGGTTTCCCAACCTCGACACTGACCATCGTTTTTGCCGTCTACGTGTTCGGTCTGATTGGATCGCTGCTCGTGCTTGGTGCTCTCTCTGATCACGTTGGTCGCCGCCCGGTGCTGGCCGCCGCGATCGCGCTTGAAGCCGTGGCCTTCGTGCTGTTCCTGATTGCAGGCGATGTGAAGGTCCTCATGATCGCTCGCGTCGCACAGGGCATCGCCACAGGCGCCGCATTTTCGACGCTCGGGGCAACGTTGGTCGACCTCAACCCGCCACATGCGCCCGGTCGCGCCGGACTCGTCAACGGCGTCGCGCCGATCAGCGGCCTGGCGCTTGGATCCATCGGTTGCGGCGCGCTCGTCCAGCTCGCACCCGCTCCAACGCACCTCGTCTTCGCCTTGCTGTTGGCCGGAGCGGGTGTCGCGATCGTCGCTGTCGCCCGCATGCCGGAGACGTCGACACTGCGTTCGGGCGCAGTCGCTTCGCTGAGGCCGACCCTCGGCATTCCGGCTCGCCTGCGCGGCGACGTTTATGCCCTCGTCCCAATCATCGCGGCCAGCTGGGCGCTCGGTGGGCTGTATCTCTCGCTCGGGCCATCGGTAGCCGTCGGCCTGTTTGGCCTCAGCAGCCACTTGATCGGCGGCCTTGTCGTAGCGCTCCTGTGCGGCGCCGGCGCCGTGACTGCCTTCGTGCTGAGAAGCTGGCCGGCTACCAGGGTTTTGGCAATCAGCGCCATGCTGCTGGCCGCCGGAACTGCCTTGACGCTCGGCGGAGTGGAAGTCCACACGGTGGCGCTGGCTGGGATCGGAACCCTGGTCGCCGGTGTCGGTTTCGGCGCATCCGCGCTCGCCACCTTCGGGACCCTGGCACGACTCGCCACACCCGGCGAGCGCAGCGAGCTATTCGCCTTCGCCCTCGTCATCGCCTATTTGGCCTTCAGCCTCCCGGCATTGGCCGCGGGATTTGCCACGACATCATTTGGTTTGCACGCCACGACTGTCGTCTACAGCGTCGGTGTCGTCGCGCTTGGCGTGATCGCGCTGGTCGCCCAGCGCAGGCGCGCTGCGAGGTTGGCGGTTAGCCCCCCGGAGGCGGACCATTCGAGACGCTGATGACAGCCACGGAGCTGAAGCTGGTCCCGTCGAGCTGAATCCCATAACAGCCGGGTGCGCTGGGCGTCACGCTGCCAATCCACGTTCCCCAATACGGGGGTGAAGACGTCTGCGGCAGGCCGATCGCGCCGGCATCAGGCAAGCTCGTCGAGCCCTGGCCGCTAAAGGCCAGCACGCCTGTGCCGTCGAGCCGGCGGCTTCGCACCAAGACGGGACCGGTGTACTTGGGATCGACGAGGATGAGGATGGCCTGCGGGCCGGCGGAGTACCACATGAACTGGCCGCTCACATAGGCAGGGCCTTGGCCGAACCCGTAGTTCGGCCATTTGCCCGATTGGCCCTTGACGGCGAGGTCGACCTTCGGCGACACCGGGCAAGACGCGCCGGTTGGCAGCGGCTGAAGGTTCACAGGTTTTGCGGTGAGCGCGGACCAGTCGACTGTCGGCGGTGGAGGCGACGGCGTCGGAGTCGTGGCTGGAGGCAATCCAGAAGCGGCTACACCGCTGAACGTGCCCGGCACACACTCGCCTGCGGGGCTGAACGTGACATTGGCGTAGGCGTACCCCGACGGCGCCGGCGGAAGCCCAGAAACCTTGAAACTTTGAAGGTGGCCGGACGATTGAGACCATAGCCACACGAGCGCGCCGTCGAAGTTTCCAAACCACAGGCCGTGGGCGTCCCAATAGATCCCCTCAGGATCGAAGTCGGTGGAGTCGCCGGCGGCGCCTGCGTACAGGGTTGTGACCTGGCCCGCCTGGATGATGACGACGCTGTATTTCGTGCCCGGATCGCGTGAGCCGAGCCGGAACACGGAGCGGCCCTGGGCGTCCGTTCCCAGATAGCTGTAATTGCCGCTGTGCGCCAACGCAGTCAGAGCAAGGAAGTTCGGATCGGCGCTCGGTGGTGCCTGCGTGACCCCGCCGCCGGCCGGATCTATTCGCCACAACAGCCTGGTTCCGCCCTGGGCCGGCACCGTCGAGGCGAGAATCCCGGCCGAGTCCCAGCCGATCACATCGATGCCGGCCTTGTAGGTCCAAACGGTGCGGTCGGTCTTCTTCGCGACGTCGACGATATGCAGCTCGCTCGAGTTGAAGTTCGAATAGTTCGCGCCGGGTGGCAACAGCGCACCGTAGACGTAGGCACGGCCATCCGGCGACATCATCCGAGCGGATGCGGGCACCCAACGTTTGAGGGCGGCGGAGTAGAAGCTCGGGGAGGCTGGGCTGCCGATCGGCAGGTCGCCAATGGCCGCCGATGGATCGACCTGGAAACCTCCCGCTGGTATGTTCACGAACCCCGGGCTCATGCTGATCACCGGATTCTGGCCTGGATTCTCGGCTTCGCTGACCGCGACCACCGGTGGCGCTCATGGAAGCGAATCAGGCGCCGCTTGGGCGACTGGGCTCGGCTTCGCCGCCGGCAGATTCGTGCCCTGTGGACGCATCGCGACACGCGTTGCGACCAGCACGATCACAAGCAAAAGGGCCAGCACGAACGCCAGAACCGCCATTCCGCGGGGATAGGCGCGTGCGAGCCCCGCGTGTGACGGCGCAAGCACCGGACTGGAAAGCGGCGGTGGCTCGCCCAGCGCGCCTCGAAGACGCTCGCGGAACTCGTTCTCATTCATCGCTGAGCATCTCCGGTACTTCGACTCGAAGGCGACCAAGCGCCCGGTGCACACGTGCCCTGGCTGCGTTGCCGTTGACTCCAAACACCCGACCAATCTCGTCGAAAGGCAGGTCGAGGTAGTAACGCAGCACGATGGCGAGCTTCATGTCTGCCGGCAATCGGTTGAGAGCGCGTCGAAGGTCCATCGCATTCTCGTCCGATCCGGAGCGGGGCGGCTCTTCCACGACCGTCGCGCCGAGCTTCAGGATCGACCACCATCGGTTCCGCCGCTGCTGACGGCATTCATTGGCGACGATGGTCAGGAACCAGGCCCGAATGTTGGAGTGCTCGCGTAAGCGCGGAAAGGCCCGCCACGCTTTGAACGTTGCCTCCTGTACGGCGTCTTCGCTGTCGTGGGTGTTCTGCAACATTCCATAGGCCAGGCGCTGAGCAGCAGGGACCAAGGGCGCAACCAACTCTGCGAACGGCCGGTCCTGATTGGCTTCCGTCAGCCCCTCCAGCGCCGTCAATCCATATGTATCAATGCGCGGGACAGGCTTTCTGTTGCGCTTTGAGTCGAAAGATATCGCCGCCCAAGGGCCTAAGTCGCCGGGCGAAACCTCGCCTTGATGCTGCTCCGGCCAAAAGCAAGCAGTACGTACCAGAGCGGCCGGGCGGATTGGAGGGCCTTTCCGTTTTGCAGGGCCTCCAGGATCTTGGCCGCCGGCACTTCGGGGCCGTCGAAGACCGGCATCCCGACACCTGACTCAGGGCGGAATGGGTTGTGCGGCGTCTTCAGCGCGCTGTCCTCGAGGTTCGTGCTTGTCAAGAAGGGCGAAACGACGCTGACCGCAATGTGATCCTTCGAAAGCTCCTTGCGGGCGGTCAAAGACAGGGCCGTCAGCGCGGCTTTGGTCGAGGCATACGCGCCGATGTTTGGAACGATGTAACCCGCAGGAGGCGCGCTCACATTGACGATGCTCCCGCCACCCTGCTTGCGCATGATGGGAATCACCTCCTGCATCGCGACGAAGGGGCCGAGCGTGTTCAGCCTGAAGATGTCCGCGTAGTTGTCGACGTCGACCTCTTCGACCGGCCCAAGGTACGACCGGCCGGCGTTGTTGACGAGGCCATCGATTCTCCCGTACCGCTCGTGAACGTCGCTGACCATCCTCCGTACGTCCGGCGGCTCTGACATATCCGTCGGCCTTGGGAACGAGCCGGGCAGCTCCGACGCGAGAGTCGAGAGCTTGTCCCCGGAACGGGCGACGAGAGCGACCTTGGCTCCGCTTTGGGCCAGGAGCCGCGCCGTCGCGCGTCCGATGCCGGAAGACGCGCCGGTGACGATGACAACGCTGTCTGCGATCTTCACCCCAGCCTCCTTCCATACCGGTTAATTACCATTGCGGTAACTTACCATAAAGGTTGAGAACTGGGAAGCTAGGTCACGACTGAGATCGTTCCCTCTTGATGCGAAAGGTCGCAATCGCCGCTTGGCGGTAACGCTCGGCCATGTCGAAATATCGGGCGGCATCTTCGGCGAGGTCGGGGTCATGTTTGGAGTGCCGGCGCCCGAGCGCCTGAGCGGCGAACTTGGCGCCTCTCATGTACGGCTCCAGCTGCTCGAAGGGCAAAGGACGATCGCCACGCGCCAAGTCAGCCACCTCCACGAAGTGAGTTGAAGAGCTCGTCGTCTGTCGGCCGGTCGGCGTAATCGCCGCCGACGTACTCCCAGGCAATGGAGCCGTCGCTCTTGATCGCGAAAATCGACGGCTTGGCGATCCCGCCCTCGCCATCGGTCCAGACGCCCCATTCCTTGATCACGTGGCCATCCGGGTCACTGAGCAGAGGAAATGGCAGCAGCAGCTTGTCGACCATCGCCAAGTTGTTCTCGATGGGATCGACCGAGATTCCGGCCAGGCTGATGCCCCCCTGGACGAATCGGTCCCAGCTCCTTGCGTACGAGGCCAACTGCCCGTTGCAGTAGGGTCACCAATCGCCGCGGTAGAAAACGAGGAGCACCGGTCCGCGCGCGAGACGATCCGCCAGGCGCCAAGCCTTGCCATCCTGGTCGGGCAGCTCGAACTCAATCGCTTTTTCCACGCTTTAGAAAGCTTCGCCATCCAGTAACCGCACACCACGAATTCTCGTTGATGGTGCATGGCCAGGGCGGGGCGTTCGACTCGATGAGAGTCAAGATGATCTTGCCCGCACTGACCGAGGCCACGAGCCCGTTCTTCCGGCCCATCAAATATTCGCTGTTCCCGCCGCTGGGACTGGCCACCCTCGCCGCCTACCTCGGCGATGACGACGAAGTCACGATCTGTGACGAGCACGTCGAAAAGCTCCGCCTGGATGACGAGCCCGACCTGGTCGTGATCCAGGTCTACATCACGTCGGCGAGGCGTTCTTACGAAATCGCCGACCACTATCGCCGGCGTGGAGCTCGAGTCGCGCTTGGGGGACTTCATGTCACATCGCTTCCCGACGAAGCGGCGGCGCACGCCGATCACATCTTCATGGGTCCCGGCGAGGACACGTGGCCTCAATTCCTCGATGACCTGAAGCGTGGTACACCGATGGCGCGCTACGTTTCACGCGATAGAACGCTGGCGGCGCTTCCGCCGATCCGCCGCGACTTGATCAAACGCAACCTGTACTTGGTCCCGAATTCAATCGTCGTTTCGCGCGGCTGTCCCCACGTGTGCGACTTCTGCTACAAGGTCGCCTTCTTCCAGGGAGGCAAGCAGTTCTACACGATGGAAGTCGACCGCGCGCTCGCGGAGATCGATCGACTCCCTGGCCGGCATCTCTATTTCCTGGACGACCATCTCTTCGGCAACCCGAACTTTGCCGCAGCCCTGTTCGACGGAATGGCGGGGATGGGGCGGCTCTGGCAGGCTGCGGGAACCGTCAAATCGGTGCTCGAACAGCCGGTTGTTTTGGAGAAGGCAGTCCGGTCGGGCCTCCGCAGCCTCTTCGTCGGATTTGAGACGGTCAACTCGGCCAACCTGCAAGACCAGCGCAAATACCAGAACATCGGTCGCGATTACTCACAGGCGATCCGCCGGCTCCACGACCTTGGCGTGATGGTCAACGGCAGCTTCGTTTTCGGCATGGACCATGACGGGCCGGATGTGTTCGACCGCACGGTTGACTGGGCCGTCGAGCAGGGCATCGAGACCGCGACCTACCACATCCTTACCCCATATCCGGACACTGCGCTCTACCGGCGGATGGACGCCGAAAACCGCGTGCTCCACCACGACTGGGATCTGTTCGACACGCGGCACGTGGTCTTCAAGCCACAGCGCCTCAGTCCTCAAGAGCTGGAAGCCGGCTACTGGCGTGCTTATCGGGATTTCTATCGTTGGGGATCGATCTGGCGGGGCGCGTCATCCAAATCGGGTCTAAGACCGCGCCTCCGTCATCTGGCGTATGCCGGAGGATGGAAGAAATTCGAGCCGCTGTGGGACCTGCTGATCAGGTCGAAGCAGGTGCTGCACGCGCTGCCCGTCCTCGAAACCATTCTCACGGGCTTCGGCTGCCGGCCGGCCACGTCGCCTACTGCTGGCGTTCGAGGCGAACCACGGGAATCAAGCGATCGGTCCTCTTCTGGTAGTCGGCAAACGACGGCCAGATCTTGGTCATCTCCTCGTATAACCGGTCCCGCTCTGCGCGGTCGTCGACCACGCTGGCCCGTGCTTTGAACCTCTCGGTCCCACTATCTGTCGCAATCTCGACCTCGACTTCCGGATTGGCCTTGATGTTTCCAAACCATGTCGGGTGCGTCGGCGCGCCGCCTTTCGACGCCACGACGATGCAGTCTTTGCCATCGCGGCCGCAGACCAGAGGTGTCGTGATCAAGTCGCCGCTCTTGGCTCCTTTGGCGGTGATGAGAGCAACATGGTCGCCCCACATCCCGACTCCGCGCCCATTCTTGGCATGAAACTCGTCGATCGTTTTCTGGTTCCAGGCTGTTGCTTTCATCGCCTTGATATCTACCCCAGAACCACTCGGCATATTCTTCAGGGATGGACATCTTCAGCAAGGTCCCGCCCGCGGTACGCCCCACGGTGGAGGCGGCGCGACGAACCGTGATAGCCATTGCCCCGAAGGCGGACGAGGTCGGCTATCGGGGTGGACCGCCGCGCTCCCGCAGCTACATGTGGAAGCTCGTCCGCTATACGGTCGACGGCGCCAATGTGCTCGGCATCGGCACTTTCCCGACGCATTCGACCATCTTCTTCTACCGCGGCCGCGAGCTCGATGATGCGAGCGGGCTGCTAAAAGGCAGCGGCAAGGACTCCCGATTCGTCACTTTGCGCGAGCCGGCTGAGGCCGAGAGTCCGGCCGTCAAGCGACTGATTCGGCAGGCTTTCAAGCTGGGCGGAATCGCCAAGTAAGCCGGCTACAAATCGTGGCCTGGCGACAATCTCCACATTGACAGCCGGGCGCATGGTGCCATGATTTTCCGTGGCCCCGGTGAATTTGAAAGGCGCAAGCCAGAAGGGTTCGCTGGGGTCACTTCTTTTCATGCGATAAGGCGCCAAACCCGTGCCTGACCCGGTTTGGAAACCGCCCCAACCTGGCAGGATGAATGGCCCATGGAAGAGCCTGTCCAGGAGCCGCGGCCGCCTGTAGCAGCCCACCACCCGACTGTGCTCACCAAACACGGCGACAGCCGGATCGACCCCTACTTCTGGCTACGCCAGAAAGCCAACCCAGAAGTCATTGCCTACCTGCAGGCCGAGAATGCATACGCCGACGCCGTCATGGCGCCGGTGGCCGACCTCCAGGAGCGGCTGTACGAGGAGATCGTCAGCCGTGTCCAGCAGACAGACACCTCAGCCCCTGCGTTTTTCAAAGGCTACTGGCACTACGTGCGCACCGTGGAGGGGCTCGATTACGAGATCTACTGCCGGCGCAAAGGCTCGATGGAAGCGCCTGAGGAGATCGAGCTCGACGGCAACGAGCTGGCCGTCGGACACGACTACTTCGAGCTCGGCTTCGTCGAGCGCAGCCCGGATGAAAACACCCTCGCCTACGCAGTCGACCTGACTGGCGACGAGCTGCACGAAGTTCGTTTTCGAGACCTTTCCACCGGACACGACCTCGAGGACGTGCTGAGCGACGTGTATTACGGCTCCGCCTGGTCCGCGGACAGCCGCACCTTCTTCTATGTGCGGCCCGACAAGGCGATGCGTCCGTACCAGGTGTGGCGTCACACCCTGGGCACGCCCGTCGACACAGATGTCGTGGTCCTCCAGGAAGACGACGAGCGCTTCGAGCTCAGCGTCGAGCTGACCAAGAGCGAGCGCTACATTGTCTTCACGAGCTCGAGCCAGGTCACGAGCGAGAGCCGCTATGTGCGCAGCGACGAACCCGACAGCAGTCCGGTGTTGATCGAAGCGAGGCGCCATGGCATCGAGTATTCAGTCGACCACCAGGAAGACCACTTCCTGATCCTCACCAATGACGGCGCGCGCAACTTCAGGCTCGTCGCCGCGCCGGTCGAGCGATCTGGGCGCGAGGCGTGGGAGGACGTTGTTCCTGAACGCGAGGGCGTGCGGATGAATGCAATGGACGTTCACATCGGCCACGTCGTCCTCGGCCAGCGGTCGGACGGACTGCAACGACTGGAGGTTCTCAACCGCGCGAGCGGAGAGCTATACGTGGTCGATCAGCCCGATCCGGCTTACACGGCGTTCGCCGGCTCGAACCCTGTGTATGAAAGCTCGGTGATGCGCTTCTTCTACACGTCGCTGAACGCACCGTGGTCGACGGTCGACTTCGACATGAACACGCGCGAGCGAACGATCGTAAAGGAGCAGCCCATTCCCGGCGGCTACGACCGCGCCGACTACGTCACGGATCGGCTCTGGGCGACAGCTGCAGACGGCACGCGCGTGCCGATGTCGATCGTGTACCTGCGCGGCCTCCAAACCGACGGATCGAATCCGGCCTTGCTGTATGGCTACGGCGCGTACGAGCTGCCAAGCGATCCCATGTTCGACGCGGCGCGGCTCAGCTTGCTCGACCGCGGTTTCGTTTTCGCGATCGCCCACGTCAGGGGTGGGGGAGAGATGGGCCGGCAGTGGTACGAGGACGGCAAGTTCCTGAACAAGACGAACACGTTCGACGACTTCATCGCTTGCGCCGTCGAGCTTGTCGAGCAGGGTTATACGAGTCCGCGACAGCTCGCCATCCGCGGCCGCAGCGCCGGAGGCCTGCTCATCGGCGCAGTCGTCAATGCACGCCCCGACCTGTTCGGATGTGCGGTCGCGCAGGTCCCTTTTGTCGACGCCCTCACCACCATGCTCGATGAGTCGATACCGCTGACAGTCAATGAATACGAGGAGTGGGGCGATCCCAACGATCCCGAGTTCTACGAGTACATGAAGGGCTATTCGCCGTATGACAACGTGCATCGAGCCGCGTACCCGGCGATGCTGGTGACGGCGGGGCTCAACGATCCGCGGGTGCCGTTCTGGGAGCCGGCCAAGTGGGTGGCGAAACTCCGCTCGATGACACTCTCCGCGCGCCCGATCATCCTCAAGACCGACCTCGGGTCCGGGCACTCGGGACCATCCGGCCGGTACCAGTCATGGCGCGAGGAGGCGTTCGTCTCGGCTTTCGTGGTCGACCAGCTCCAGGCTTCTTGACTTCGGGCCGGGCCCGGGCTACCCTAGCCCCGAACGCACACCCATCCGGGTGTGTCCATGTTATCCAGGAGAGTGAGCATTGGGCGGCCTCACAAAGGAGACCTTCGCCATCGAGGGCGGAGTCTGCCTTGTAACGGCCGCACACCATTGATCCTCATCTCGTAACCACTCTTTCTTAGCCACCAAAAGGACCGTGCGGTTGTTGGGCACCGCGTCGGTCCTTTTTCTTTGTCAGTGGAATTTCAGGAGTTGGTCATGAGCGTTGCTGTAGAGATCTTCGGCGTCAAAAAAGCCTTCCGGCGCCGCGAGCGCGAAGCCGGCGCGCCCTGGTGGCGGCGCGAGTGGAAGGACAAGGTCGCCCTCCACGAAATGGACCTTGTCATCGAAACCGGCGGCGTGACGGGGATACTCGGGCCCAACGGCAGCGGCAAGTCGACGCTGATCCGCATCCTCGGCACGCTGCTGACCCCCGATGCCGGCCGCGCCACCGTGTTCGGCTGGGACGTCGTCGCTGAGCCGCTCTCGGTCCGCCGCCACGTCAACCGCGTGTCGGTCGAAGCGGCCTTCTTCAAAGAGCTGAGCCCTTGGGAGAACATGCTGTACGCCGCCCGCCTTTACGGACGCGGGGCCGGCGGCACACGCGAGAAGGTCGTCGAGATACTCGATCGCCTCGGCCTGCCGCTCGACACCCTCGACCAGCCGATGAAGCAGCTTTCGCGCGGGCAGCAGCAGAAGGTCGCAATCGCGCGCAGCTTCTTGACCGCGCCGTCGCTGCTGCTCATGGATGAGCCCACCACCGGTCTCGATCCGCGCTCGAAGAAAGAGGTGCAGGCGCTCCTGCAGATGCTGAGAGCCGAACGCGAGGTAACTGTCCTCCTGTGCACGCACGACATGGATGAGGCGGCGCAGCTTTGCGATCGTGTGCTGATGATGGACGCCGGGCGCGTGCTGGCCGACGGCACTCCGGACGAGCTGTGCCGCCGCTACTCGATCGATGGAAACGTCATCACGCTCGAGGATGTCTTCATGCGCCTGTCCGGCAAGAGCCTGGAGCTCGATGGGGAGGAGGTGGAGGAGAGGTGATCGAGGTAAGGCACGCCGAGCTAAATGCGTTGTTCGGCTTCGCCGAGCGGCAGATGCACGTCATCAAGCGCTACTGGGTGTGGGAGGTCGTTTGGCTCTTCTACAGCCTGGTCAGCGTGCTTTCGATCGGCTTCCTTGCCTCTGGTCTGGGCACGCTCGGCGTGGGAGGCACGTCATTCGACCTGCACCGGGCGCAGCTCTACCTGCTCGTAGGCGCGCTTTTGTGGGGCTATCTATCGCTCGTTTTCATGGAGGCCGCGTATGCGATCAGCTGGGAGCGATGGGAGGGAACTATCGAGTATACGTTCATGGCGCCGGTGCGACGGATCACGCACCTGTTCGGCATCTGCTTCTTCGCCATCGCGTATGGGCTGGCGCGAACCTTCGTCGTCCTTCTCATCGCGACCGCCATGTTCCGGCTCGATTTCTCGCACGCCGACATTCCCGGAGCGCTGGCAGTGCTTGCAGCCTCGACGGCGCCACTCATCGGCCTGAGCATCCTGACCGCGGTACTGCCTTTGTTGTCACCGCAGAAGGGTGAGCAGATGTCGATCGCGCTCCAGGGCTTCTTGCTCCTCGTCTCGGGCGTGTACTACCCGTTGTCGGTGCTGCCGGCGCCGATGCAGGTCGCCGGCGCCGCGTCTCCTCTCACGTACGCGCTTGCCGGCATGCGCCACAGCCTCCTGGATGGCGCGGGCGTGGGCGCGGAGGTGGGCACCATCGCCATCCTGTTGGGCATTGGCGCGGTGCTGATCCCGGCCAGCATCGTCGTTTTCGCCTGGGCCGAGAACCGCGCCAAGCGCCTGGGCTTGCTGAAACGGAGCGGTTAGCAAAAACTCCCCACTTCCATGCGGCCTCCAAACTAATGTTCGTCGCTATCACATTCGGCAACCGCCTGTCGTAGCTTCGAATTGCTGAAACACAAGATGTTGTGTTCCGATCGTTTTTGGGCCTGAGACCTGCTCTACATCTTGTGGTAAAGGTATTGACAGGGCTAAGCGTCGTAGTTAAGGTTTGCGGCGAATCGCGGTGATCAGTGGGGAGAAGTGGTGAACCAAGCAACATGGAAACATACGTCGCACCCTACGTCCAAGTACGGCACGCCATACACCTCCTCTACGCCACTTCTCCCCGCAGCCGCGATGGGGCCCCAGAACGCGACGATTCGGAGGCTCAGCTGAGTGGCCGAGATGAGCCGCCGGCTGCCGGTGAACCGGATGGACACGCTCCTCGATCCGTCGAGCTTCGCTAAGGAGCTGTGGATGCGCGCCTCCGCGCCTCGCAATCACCGTTTCGACAAGCATGGCAACCCCCTTCCGATGGAGCTCTATGGCTGCGGCTGCGGTCTCTGCGCAAGCCGGCAGCGGGCCGTCCTCAAGTTCTGGGAGGCCCGATGAGTGTTCACCGGAGCACATCGGGTCCGCGTGGACGACAAAGGAAGGCTGGCCATACCAGCGGGATTTCGCAAGCAGCTCCCGGAGGGGAGCTACGTGTCGGTGAGCCAGGACAGCGCGCTGGCGATCTATCCGCCGGATCTCTGGGACGCGCTGGCGCAGGAGCTCCGCAGCCCGCTGCCTGGTCCCGATCAGCGAGCACTGGCACGGACGCTCTATTCGATGTCGGAGGCGTTCGAGCCCGACGGCCAGGGCCGGATCACACTGGGAATGGAGCAGCGCCGGTTGACGGGAATCGAGACTCCGTCTACGGCGGTGGTGATCGGAATGGGCTCGCGGGTCGAAATCTGGCCCGAGGACCGATGGAACAACTACAACGCCGACGCGCAAGGGCGCTTTACAGAATTCGCTGACAGGGTGATCTCAGGACGCTGAGCGGGCACCAACCTGCACTTTCACAAGAGGTAATAGAGCTGCTGAAGCCCCAGAAGGGCGCGGTCGCGATCGACTGCACCCTGGGGCAGGCGGGCCACGCCCGCCAGATCCTCGACAGGATCGAGCCCGGCGGCCGGCTGCTCGGGATCGACCGCGATTCCGCCGCAGTTGAGTCCGCGCGATCGGCGCTGGCCTCTTACGGGGAAGCGGTGGTCGTTGTCCACAGTCGCTTCGGTGACCTGGAGAGGCTCGCCCGCACGGAGGGGTTCGTCCCCGCCGACCTCATTCTGTTCGACTTCGGTCTTTCCAGCGTCCAGCTCGACTCACCGGAGCGCGGATTCAGCTTTCGCGCAGACGGACCGCTGGACATGCGGATGGACACCGACTCGACGCCCGACGCGGCGCGCATCGTCAACACGTTCGATGTCAAAGAGATCGAACGCATACTGCGCGATTACGGCGAAGAGCGCTGGGCGCGCAGGATCGCACAGTTCATAGTGGCGCGACGCCCGCTTCGCACCACCCGCGATCTGGCTTCCGCGGTCGAGGCGGCCATCCCCCGACGGGCCTGGCCTCGCGACATCAATGTCGCGACCCGAACCTTTCAGGGCATCCGCATCGCCGTCAACGACGAGTTGGGCGAGATCGAGGCAGGACTCAAAGCAGCTCTTGGGATTCTTAAACCCGGTGGTCGTATGGCGACGATCAGCTTCCATTCATTGGAAGACCGCTTGGTGAAGTCATTCTTCATCGTCGAGTCAAAAGACTGCATCTGCCCACCCCAGCAGCCAGTCTGCACCTGCGGCCACCGGGCAACTCTCCGCATCGTCACCCGCCGTCCCGTCCGCCCATCGGAGGCGGAGGTGGCGGCCAACCCCCGCGCGCGCTCGGCGCGGTTGCGGGTGGCCGAAAAGATCTGACCCCATCCCCACCCACCCAAGTCCTGGCGTCCGGTCACCCCGCCGGCCGCCAGGCACAAGATTTCCCTCCCCACCGTGAGGAATCGTCCAAGCAACACATGAGGCACACGTCTTGACATCGACCCGAATACTCACCCGGCGCCGCCTCGGCACGATCGGCGGCGAGCAGCACGTCCCGGCACGCCGGCGACGGCGCACGCGTGGCTTCGTGCAGGTCGCGGGCTCGGTGGCCAGCGAGCGCCTGCACCTGAACGCGTACGGGCACGCCTACCTCTTCTTCGGCGCGGCGCTGGTCGGCGTCCTCTTCTATCTCGCGCTGGCGGCCCAGATCACGCAGTCGTCCTATGACCTCGCCCGGCTGCAGGACCAGCAGCGGCAACTAGTCGCCGAGCAGGACCAGCTGCGCTATCAGGAGGTGACCCTCCACGCGCCCGCCCAGGTCCAGCAGCAAGCGGCTGCGAGCGGCATGCAGCGCGCGGCGCCAACCGCTTACGTCCCGGGTCAGCCGGTCGCCATCGATCTGCAGGCGCCGGCGGGCGCGGCGCGCAACGACGTGACGCCGTTGTGGGAGCGCTACCTCGGCGCGATCTTCAACAAGGTCGGCGGCACGCGTGACGTAATGGCGGCCGGTCACTAATTGAGCGCAGGGGCTCTCGCCAAAAGGGCCCCGCGAGTTGAGCGTGTCATGGGGGCGCGGCTGCGCATCCTCGCTCTCCTCATCGTCGCGGCTCTGCTCGCCGGCAGTGTGTGGGCGCGGCTTGCCTACTGGCAGGTGCTGCGCCACGTCCAGCTCTCCGCCCAGGCCGAGGCGCAGTACCA
>Ga0193751_1000880_pt1 | contig 20709 bp, 16 predicted proteins | sample L1c2metaG_FD_143050 | JGI IMG/M metagenome (GOLD analysis project Ga0193751, IMG submission 143050) | Soil microbial communities from a riparian zone of the East river system, Colorado, United States - L1c2 | ecosystem: Environmental > Terrestrial > Soil > Riparian zone | place: USA: East River... | reverse complement strand
GGTGTCGAGATCGTGATGTTCGAGCCGTATTCGGCCGGCTTCGCCGACGCCGGTCCGTTGATCAACAAGGTCAAGGCCTCCGGCGCCGACATGCTGTTCTCGGTGTCCTACCTCAACGACCTCGTTCTGATCGTGAAGACGATCAAGCAGACCGGCCTCAAGATCGCGCTCAACGGCGGCTCCGGCGGGTTCGTCATTCCCGACTTCTACAAGAACGTGGGACCGCTGGCCGAGGGTTTGCTCGGCGTCGCTCACTGGAATCACGACTCCGACGCCAACGCCCAGAAGGTGAACGAGGAATACAAGAAGCGCCACGGCGAGTTCCTGTTCGAGTATGCCGGCGGCCTGGTCGCCCAGACCTTCATGATCGCCGACGCGCTCGAGCGGGCGGCCTCGACCGACCCGCAGAAGGTGCGCGACGCCATCGCGGCCCTCGACGTCTCGTCCGGTTACGCGGCGATGGGCCCCGGCGGAAAGGTGAAGTTCGGTCCCGACGGCAAGAACATCTACGCCCACCCGGTCGGCGTGCAGTGGCAGCACGGCGATCTGGCGAGCGTCTTCCCCAAGGACGACGCCCGCGCCCCGCTGATGAAAACCTGAGCCCGGCAAAGGTCCGATGCTGGAGACCCTGGCACAGGCCGTCGTCAACGGCCTGCTCATCGGCGGAATCTACGCGCTGGTGAGCATCGGCGTTACGCTGATTTTCGGCGTCGTGAAGATCGTGAACTTCGCCCAGGGCGAGTTCGTGATGATCGGCATGTACATCACGTTCTTCCTGTCTGCTTCCTTCGGCATCGATCCCCTGCTGTCGCTCGCCGTCTCGATGCCGGCCCTGTTCCTGATCGGCATGCTGCTGCAGCACTACCTGATCCGCCGGGTCCTCGGGCTCGGCGACATGCCGCAGATCTTCCTCACCTTCGCGCTGTCGCTGCTGCTGCTGAATCTCGCGTTGCTGCTGTTCACCGCCAACTACCGCACGGTGCAGACCGCGTACTCGGACGCGGCGCTCTATATCGGTCCGCTCTATGTCCCGGTGGCGAAGCTCATCGCCTTCGTGCTGGCGATGGTGCTCAGCGGGACTCTCTGGGTCTTCCTCCACACCACGGATCTCGGCAAGGCGATGCGCGCGGCGGCGCAGAAGCCCGAGGTGGCGATGCTGATGGGGATCAATCCGGATCGCGTGTTCGCGGTCGCGACCGGCGTGTCGCTGGCGCTGGCGGGCGCCGCCGGCTCGCTGCTCATGCCGTTCTACCCGGCCTCGCCCATGGCCGGCCAGGTGTTCGTGCTGATGGCGTTCGTCGCGGTGGTGTTGGGCACCCTGGGCAACGTCAAGGGCGCGCTCATCGCCAGCCTGATGATGGGCGTCGCGGAATCGCTCGGCATCCAGTTCGTCGGCGCCGACTCGGGGCTGATCGTCGTCTTCGCGATGCTGCTCCTGACCCTCACCTTCAGGCCGAGCGGACTTGCCGGCGGGAGCGCGCGCTGATGCGCGCGATGCGGGCCTCCGGCGTGCTGTGGCTCGGCCTGCTCGCCGCAATTCTGCTCGTCCTGCCGTTGGCGGTAACCAGCCGCTTCGCGATCGACATTTTCATCCGGATTCTGCTGTTCTCGTTCATCGGCGTCGCCTGGAACCTGATGGGCGGCTACGCCAAGCAGCTTTCTCTCGGGCACGCCGCCTATTTCGGCCTCGGCGCCTACACCTCGACCATCCTGCAGATCGATTTCGACATCTCGCCGTGGATCGGCATGCTGGCCGGCGGCGGCGTCGCCATGCTGGCGAGCCTGCCGATCGGCGCCGTGTGCTTCCGGCTGCGCGGGCCGTATTTCGCCATCGCCACCATCGCGACCGCCCAGGTCCTGATGCTGCTGTTCCTGAAGTTCCGCGACTTCGCCTGGGGCGCCGAGGGCACCACCATCCCCAACCTCGGCAACGCGCCGCTGATGATGCAGTTCGAGGCGAAGGCCGCCTACTACTACATCGCGCTCGCGTTGCTGGCGCTCGGGCTGGCAATCACCTGGCTGATCGAGCGCTCGTGGATGGGATATTATCTGGTCGCCATCGGCGAGGACGAGGACGCGGCGGAAGCGATCGGGGTGAACGCGCCGCGGATCAAGCGCAACGTCTATCTGATCAGTGCGTTCCTGACCGCGCTCGCCGGCACATTCTACGTCCAGTACATTTATTTCATCGATCCCGCGACCGCCTTCAACTTCAACATCTCGGTCGAGGCCGCGCTGGTGTCGATCGTCGGCGGCGTCGGCACCCTGTGGGGCCCGGTGATCGGCACCGTCCTGTTGGAAACGACCTCGGCGCTGCTGCAAAGCTGGCTCGGCAGCGCGCTCGGCGGCGTGCAGCTGACGGTCTACAGCCTCATCCTGATGGGAGTCATCCTGTGGCGGCCGAGCGGGCTGCTCGGCGTGCTGACCGACGCCTACGCGCGCATCGTCGGCGCCGGCCCGGCCGACAAGGAGGCCGCCCGCGATGGCTGACGTCCTCGTCGTCCGTAACCTCAACAAGCGGTTCGGCGGGCTGCGCGCCGTCCAGGATCTCAGCTTTGCGGTCGCCGAGCACGAGACCTTGGCGCTGATCGGCCCGAACGGCGCCGGCAAGACCACGAGCTTCAACCTCATCACCGGGCTGCACCGGCCCGACGCCGGTTCGGTCTCCGCGTTCGGGCGCGAGCTGGTCGGCCTGCGGCCCTACGATATCTGCGCGCATGGATTGGCGCGCACGTTCCAGGTGGCGCGGCCGTTCGGCGGCATGACGGTCCTGGCGAACGTGATGACCGGCGCGTTCCTGCGCGACCGGAAGCCCGACGTCGCGCGCGCGAAAGCCCGCGCGGCGATCGAGTTCGTCGGGCTCTCCGCCAAGGAGCACACGCCGGCGCGCGACCTCACCACCATCGACCAGCGGCGGCTGGAGATGGCGCGCGCACTCGCCACCGAGCCGCGCCTGCTGCTGCTCGACGAGGTCATGGCCGGGCTCAATCCGGCCGAGATCGACCAGGCCGTCGCGCTGGTGGGCAAGCTCAAGCAGCGCGGCCTCACCATCATCATCGTCGAGCACGTGATGCGCGCCATCATGGCGGTCGCGCGGCACATCGTGGTGCTCGACCACGGACAGAAGATCGCCGAAGGCAGCCCCAACGAGGTCGTCGCCAACCCGGAGGTGGTCCGCGCCTATCTCGGGTCCGGCTACGTGCACGCGGCGGCGCCGGGAGCGGGCTGATGTTGGCGCTGTCCGGCGTGAGCGCGCGTTACGGCTCGGTCCCGGCGATCGGCGAGGTCTCGATCGCGGTCGGGGAAGGGGAGGCCGTCGGCCTGCTGGGCGCCAACGGCGCCGGCAAGAGCACCACCTTGCGGGCGATCTCCGGCCTGGTGCGGTTGACGGCGGGTACCATCACCTTTCTCGGCACCGACATCGCCGCGTTGCGGCCGTACCAGGTCACCGCTCTCGGCATCGCCCACGTGCCGGAGGGCCGCCAGGTCTTCCCCGAGATGACCGTGCAGGAAAACCTCGAGATCGGCGCCTACGTGCCGCGCGCCAAGGCCGAGCGCGCCCGCACGCTCGAGCTCGTGTTCGGCATCTTCCCGGTGCTGGCCGAGCGCCGCAAGCAATTGGCCGGAACCATGAGCGGCGGCGAGCAGCAGATGCTCGCCGTCGGCCGCGGCCTGATGCTCAAGCCGCGCCTCCTGATGCTCGACGAGCCCTCGCTCGGCCTCGCCCCGGTGATGACCGACGTGACCTTCCAGAAGATCCAGGAAATCCACGCCATGGGCACGGCCATCCTGCTGGTCGAGCAGAACGTCAGCCGCGCGCTCACCCTGGTGCAGCGCGCCTACGTGCTCGAGAGCGGCCGGGTCATCATGCACGGCACCAGCGCCGAGCTCGCCAACAACAAGCAGGTGCAGGCGGCGTACCTGGGGATTTGACGCCGGTAGGGCGGATTAGCGAAGCGTAATCCGCCGTTCTTCGGTCGCAGGGTCCTGCCGCCGGGCTGGTGGAGTTCGACGCTGAAATGAAGCTGCTCGATCCAAGGTCCAGACACGAGACGGGCCCGTACCCTAATGCGCCGCGCGATATTGTTTGCACTAAACCGCTACGCGGTAGGACGCCCGCGGATAGGGACGTGGCTCGGACGTCGGCAGAGGCCGCACAGTCGCCAATGTAGCTTTTGATGGTAAGATGATAGTATTATTGTTTATAGCTGCAAATCACCCAGTCGACGTGGCCTGAAGTTTTCGCGTTAGCAGTAGTATCGTTATAGTGCATATCGGCGCAAAACTTTTGGGGATCGAGTATAGTAGTAAGATTATTTTTGTCCAGCTGAAACAGGGTATTTCGGATACCGGAATTAGCGAGAGGAAGCTCTGTCACCAATGGCGGCGGCGGCAATTTGTCGAGTTCGTTTTGAAGGCATTTGATAGCCTGCAGCAGGGCGGCGTTGTTCGGGTTTGGTCTCTCGAGATTTCGCTTATCAATTCGCAAGCCGTAACCCAGAGCCGATCAAATTCCTTGATGAAGTAAACTATTTCGGCAGAGGTATAGGCGTACGCGTTCGGACCATCGAGAGGATTTTTTTTCGAAGCGTAGAGACTCGGAACAAGCCAATATCCCATTTTGAGTCTGTTGGTATCACTGAATCGAATATCGACCACGCCGTGGGCAATGTTGTTTCGTTTCGTAGCGAAATTCCTGCATTGCGTTCCAATGAAATCCTTAAGTCGCCTTTCCAATCCGGGGTTTGGGTGCCAGTGAAAGTGAGCCTTCGCGGCCTCTTCAATCATCGTGAGACGCGCGGCACTCCCCAATACTGATCCGTATGCGCGAACAGCAGGATGGTAAGGTCGCTCATCCCCACCAGGCCATTCCCCTCCCACCAGCTGGGAGAACAGCTCCGCAAGTTTGGTTTCGAGGCCCTCCCACTGCGAGAGCGCCTGCCCCACCGCCGCGTATGTGGTAGTCGCTTTCCTGTCGCCGCGTTTTGGGTGCGGACGATCGTCCCAAGGTTTGAGTGCCATCATGCAGATCATGAACGAGAAGCCGGCCGAGGCCGACAATAAAATGCCTGTAGCGGAATTTGCGGCCACTGGAATTCCAACCAGAGCCCTAATTCATCTTCCGCGCACGCTTCCGAAGCAGCTCCTTCCCCTCATTAACCCGCTTCTGAAGCAACCGCCTCATTGTCTGAATATCCTCCGTACTGGCCCCATGCGTCTGCACCTTCTCGAAAAACCGAGCGACGTCTTCTTGAGTCCAGTCTTCTCTTTCTGCATCATATTGACCCTGGGAGCCTAGTGAGAGCCTATGCCTCCGCAAGTACATGAACCGCAACGATATTTCTGCGGATTAGGAAACAGTTGGCGGAGGTTCAATTCATTTTCCGAGCGCGCGCCGCCAGACCTTCTTTCGCCTGCTTTACCCGTTTCTCGAGCGCGGAATTCGCGGCTACTTGGAAGTACGAGCCACCTCCAGCGCCCGCCGCTCGCTTCCTCAGAAACAGACCAAGCGCAAGCTCATTCCTAGTGCGCAAGTCACCGGCGGCAATCTTCTCGCAGGCCGCAAGAATTTCTCCGGCCGATACGCATGCGTTTGATCCACGCAATTTCTTCTTCAGTAAGCTTCATCGCGCCGGTGCCTAGGAATGACTAACTCAGCCTGCCAATTGGGCTAAGTATTGGTGCGCAAGAGGGATTCACAGTAATCCTCTAAAGGCCTGAACTCACATACCTTTCAAGTCTGTGTCCTGCTCCTCGATCAAGGCCTCGTTGGCCTTTTCTTTGATGTCGAAACTGACGGCGGCTCGGATAGTGTCGACAAAGAGGCCTTTCTGTTTTTCGTCGAGGCCGGTTTTGTCGTGGCCGTACTGGGCGCGCTCGGCCCGAAGCTCGCTAACGACCTTTTGGACGGTGGCTGAGACTTCCTGGCCGATGATCGGCCCAAGCTTTTCCTTCATCACCTCGTCGAACGCGGTGACGTGCATCTGTTTGATGTCTTTGAATTCCATATGTGAGGGGCATTGAGCCCCTAGGAATTACTTTCTGCTGTGGGTGCGAATCTCGGCATTAAGTCGTCCGAGCGCATCGCGCGCCACAGCCTCAATGCCGCCCACGATCTTCCTCCCCGAAGGCGGCCTTGCACATTGCTTTGGCGATCTTGGTGACAGCCTTTTTGTGGACGCGCTGATTGTCCTCCATCTTGCCGGTGATCCAGTCGGTGTGCTCGTCTATCGAAGCCGGCTCGCCTTGGACGCTCTTGGCCTCGAATTCGTCCACGCCTTTGTTGCACTTCTCCTCATAGGCATCGTGCGCCTCGCGCAGCGCCTTGAGGTGTTCATTGCGGTTAAATGCCTTATTATCGCCGGGTTCAAAACCGCGGAAGACAGCAATGGACTTGGCGCGGTGCATCGTGTGCTCGTCCGCGAGGGATGAGCGGAGGTCTTTCATGCCCTCGCGCACCTTATCGGCGAAGCTCGGCTCCTTGCCTTTCTTGCCTTCGTTGGCGTCTTCAGGGTCGCCCTGATCCTCGACAACGGGATATGACTTTTTGAACTCATCAATCGCGTTCTCTACCTCGCCGGCATGGCGCTCGTGTTCATCGGCTACGGCTTTGAGAAGTGCCTTTTGCGAGGCGTGGGCGGCCGACTTGTCCTGCTCCTCGGGCATACAGACGAGCGGGCCGTCAGGGTCTTTGGGGTCGGTTGTAAGAACGCCGGGCGCGCCGTCATCCATCTCGCAGCGGTCTCCGGCCTGCGCCTCCTTGAGGGTCTTGAACTCGGGCGGCTGTTTGCCAAATTGCTTGTAGTGCTCGGCCAGGTGCTCGTAGACAGCTTTTCGGTCACCCTCGACTTCGATACCGCCCCGGTCGCCCATAAGGGCGCCCATAGCCGCGCGCACAGCGCTCCAGACGGCGGCTCCGTCAGTGGCGCGATGATGCGGGAGCTTGAGGTCGTCGAAGGATTCGGGAGGGAAGGTCTTTGCCCATGCAAAATGCTCGGCGATGTGTTCTTTGTCAGGTTCGGAAAGCTCGCCCCATTGCTTTTCTGTGAAATCGGCTAAGGTGGGTTTTGTCCAGGCCTCGGTCGTTTTCTCATTGCTGACGTTCTTGGGGATGAAGCCGAGAGTATCGGTGAAGGTGAGGCCCTTCACGGATACAAGACGGAGGTCCAAGCCGATGTCGCGCGCCTCGTCGAATGTAAGGGCGCGGCCGGCGGCCGGTCCCACGCCTGCCTGCGCGGGGATCGGAACGAATGAGAATTCGAGAAGCTCGGCGCGGGTGATGATGGTCTGGTTGTCGGGGTCGAATTCTTTGGGGATGAAGCCGACCGATGTGGTGCAGCCGACGTTGTAGCCGCTCTTGACGCCGTACTCGTACATCCGGCGCACTTGCTGCGCGAACGGATTGATGTCCGCAGGCAGAAAGACGCCGCGCGCGCCAAGCGCGGGCACGCCGCGGAAGGTCGTGTTGTATGTGTCAGTGCAAATGCCGATGGGAAGGGCGTAGTAGTCGTGGCCCCACAGAACGATAGGATTGTTCTTGTAGTTCGAAAGGTCCCAGCCATCCTGCCGGACTATCTCGCCGGCGCGGTCTAGTGCCTCGGTTGAAATGATTACATCAAAAGTGCCGTTCTGCTCTTTCGCTTTTCGCAGCTTTTGAATGGTCTTGACGTCGAAAGTCTTAGCTCTGGCCTTAATGTCTGCTGCTATCTCGTCTGTAAGTTTAAGGTATGTGTCCATAGGTCCTATTAGAATATTGTAACCCAGTTTACGCCGTTGCAACCCCATTCATGTGAATTAGAGCTGTTGAAAAACATTTCGCCGGCAGTTGCCGCATAACAGTTAGTGGAGGTCGCGGACCGCTGAGCGCGCACATATCCATTGATCTCCAGTTCCGTTGAGCTGGCGGCGGTGGTCGTGCCAATGTTGACGGGTCCGACGATTTGCAGCCCACCGCCATTAAGGTAGCTCGAACCAGTGGGATTGAGTTTGATGGCGAAAGCTGTGCTGTCAGTGAGAACATTGGTTCCCGCAAGGCTGCCGGTCGATGTGGAAAATGTGAGGGACGTGTTCGATATTCCGTTCGTTGAAGTGGCAGAAAAGTACTGTGAGAAAGTCGCGGACGTGCCTGTTGCGGCGTACACGACATAGCCGGTCGCCGCTGGCACAGCGCTCCATTTGAGCTGGATTTCCTCGTTCGGACTCCCTGCGGCATCCGTCGTGATCGTAACGGGCGTGCTTAGGGTGGTCGTGCCGGTGCCGTCGAGAGCCGCGACGGCAAAGGTGAAGGCGGTCGAGCTGGCGACCGTACCGCCGCTGCTGGATGTCGCCGCGGTAAGGCCGACGGGTTGGGAAAGCGGTATGCCGCTTGACCAGTTGGGAGCGTTGAGGCTCGCAACCGTCTGGGTAGTGCTGCCGTTTATGATGTCAACGAGGTGATGGAGGATGGGGGAAAAGTAATTCGCTCCGATGACGCCGGCGCCGAAGACAGGGATGGAGATGAGGGCAGCAAGTCCGGCAACTGTCTTGGTGAAAAGAGGCATAGAGGGCGCAAGTAGATTGTATCAGCTAGAACTGTGGATATTCGGGGGAGGATGTGGATAGTCAGAACCTGCCGGCTTGGATAAGCGATCCAACCAGTCCGGCGACAAGCGCGAGAACCGAGTAGGTAACGCCGCCGATCCAAGAGATGGCGCCGCTGCGTCCTTCGTTTGCACTTCGCGATTCTTCAAGAGAGCGGATGCGGGTCTCGTGACCCGTAAGAGTTCCAGACGTACCGTGCTTGATTTCTCTGATATCGCTACGCATCATGTTCATTACGACGCGAAGTTCAATGAGCAGGTCATGGTCCGTCTTGTATTCTACGAGCTCGCGTGGTTCGTCAGTCATATTGAGGCATGAGGTTATTTATAGCGTGGAATTGCCACTGCATTGAGCGAATGAAGAGAAGTTGGGGATACGACATATTACCTTTTGTTCGTTTCGTCATATCAAAAAGTGAACCCCCGTGCCTTGACGAATACGGCGGCGCGGACGATGACTTTGGAAGTTGCGACAGTTGCACCTGTTGCTGCTGCGGGAGTGTAGGTGATGATGATGAGTCCGTTTGCTCCAGTGCCACCTGTGGAGTTTTGGCTTGCGGACTTTCCTGCACCACCTCCTCCGCCGCCTGCACCGCCGTAGTTTCCTCCATCGCCACCATTACCTCCCCAGTTGTTTGCATTGCCGCCACCGGCTCCGGTATTTGCGCCTCCGCCACCTCCGCCACCTCCAGAACCATGCGTTGAGTCATATTCAATACCCGCTCCACCCTTTCCTCCCGTGAGGGCTTTAACACCAAAGCCCGTTCCACCTGACCCTCCACCACCAGAACCGTGTGAGCCGGGGTTGCCAACGTTACCGGTCGTGCCTCCCGTCCCTCCAGCGGTAGTATCAAAGGCTGCGCCGCCGTTGCCGCCGGTAGTACCGCTCCCCTGCACGCCGGGGTTGCCACCACTCCCCGCGCCGCCGCCGTTACCTCCGGAGGGGACGCAGTTAATTATGGAAGTCTGGCCGATTCCGTTTGGGCCACCAGCACCACCCCCGCCACTGCCGCTGCATGTCGAGGCACTATTGTTAGCACCTTGCGCTCCGTCACTGGTTTTTGATATCGTGAAGGTAGTTGCTGGTGTTCCAATTGTTGAAGCTGTGCTTGTTGCGCCACCTAGATTTTGCGCACCGCCGATTGCCGCCGCCCCACCAGTAGCAGAATACACATTAGATGCTGTAGTTCCCTCCCATAGAGTGCTTCCTCCAGCAGTCGCTGTTGTATTACTAAGAGAGCCACCACCACCTGTTCCGACTTTGAAAGCAACCGTTCCGCTTACCGCTCCATTGGATAACTTCATATACGCACCGCCAGCTCCGGAAGCGCCGCCAATTCCTCCACCGCTAACCGTTGTCCCGCCATTTCCTCCACCCCCAGCCCCGATCAACTCAACCGTATTACTCGCCGCATTCCAGTCAGTCGGGACTGTCCATGGAGATGTATCTGAGGTCGTCAAATATCCTTGGCAGCTCGTGTTGCTCCAAATGGGAGAGCCAAAGCCGCACGTGAGCGCATCTACTTTCCGAGGGACTGAAAATACATACACAAGAGAAATCGAAAGAACGAAGGCGACGACGGGCATCAGGAAACGAAGGTGTTGAGGAATAATCGTCATAGCTATGGCGTGCAACCTGTTCCTGATGCACCGATTTGCCAAGCTCCGGCGCCCGTGAGATACACGCACCGTCTGTTTCCAGCGGAGTCATACCCATCGAATTGAATCTTGCCCATCATTATGGTCGAGGTGCTGTTCGTGGACTGTTGCGCTCCAAGGTTTAGAATCCCTGCGGCGGTCGTCGTGCCGATAGACCACGAAGGCAACGAGTTGGTATTGATTTGAATAGCTGCATTGGTCGAGGTCGCGGTTGCGGTGGAGGTGGCGAGGAAAAAGTTGCCGGAGATATTCCTGAATGTCCACGCGGGGTCTGAGGCCGTGCCATCGGTGAGGCCAATCTGAGGCCCAGTGCTGGATGCGACGGTCAAATCCCAGAAGGGCGTAGATGTTGCAATGCCAAGATACCCTGTATTCGTGAGGAGCATCGAGTTGGTCGTATTTTTTGTGTACCACTTATAGGCAACCGCATTCGACGTAGACGCAAGTTCAAAGTCTATATCTCCCGTAGGCTGCGAGAAGAGGGTAGATTCCGGTCGCTCAGTGCCGTTGCCGACCGCGCATCCAGAGCCCGTCCAACCACCGTTCGTGAATCCCATAAAGGCATAGTCGGATGCTAAAGCGACAATGTTCCCATCACCGAAGAACCCGGAGCCCGCGCAGGAGCCGCTGTTCGCGTTGGCGATATTGATGGCCGCGATGCCGTTGAAGTCCAACTCGCCGTCTATCACATCGCCCTGTACTTCACCGTAGAGTGGAAAGCCTTGCGTTGACGTGCCAACGAAGAGCATCGGCGTGGTGCTCAAACCATTAACCGATATTTGCACAGGTCCGGCAAACGTAGAAGTGGCGAGCGTACTGGTTGCATGCAATACGGCAAAGGTCGGGGTCGACGTACTGACAGCGTTTCCCGATGAGTTGGTCGCAAGGAGTTGTGATTTACCGATATCAGTGGAACCCGTGCCCCCGTTGGCGACGGGAAGCGTGCCCGTTACGTCCGCAGTCAGAGAAACAGTGTTGCATGTCGCCACGCCTGCACCGTTGAGTGATCGAACGAATTGGTTTGTGCAGGAGGTACCGCCATATGAACCCTCTTTATGGTTGGCATCGAAGGACGCAAGTACAGAGGTCAAGTTCGAATCGTAAAAGGAGTTTGAGACCGAGACATCGGTCGTGGAGGCGGCTGCTGCCGTGATCTTGCCCGTAAAGGTGGGGCTGATGGAAAAAACCACGGAGCCAGGAGTGCCGGTTTCGTCCGAGAGCACAGCGCCGAAATTTGCCGAGGTGTCGGAAAGTCCATACCCTGCGAATGTCGTCGGGTTGGTACCGCTCGTCTCTCTTCCCTGAGCATCGAAAGTGGTCGAACGGTAGGTGCCGGCCGTGCCCGTATTTTTAAGCGTAGTTGAAAGGGAGCCGGCGCTCGTGGTGATATCTCCGGTGAGGGCAGGAAATTGAGCAGCACCAAGGATGCCAGTTAAGAGGTTGGCGCCGATAGAAGTGGATGCTACAACGCCACCGCTGGCATTAGTTGAGAGGATAGAATTTTTCAGGTTGACGAACCCGAACGTGGTCGTCGTTGCGTTGGTCGTCGTACTATTGGTCGACGTGAGGTTGTCTATCACCGACGGCGAGCTCGCTGTCGATGACGCGTAGAATGCAGTTTGAAACCATGCGGGAGTCGTTGTCGCGTCGGTGGATGTTCCGTAAGTCGTTAAGAGGTTCCACGGCCATGCGCCACCCCCTCCCGTGCCACAGGCCGAGCCCTGATCCGCAAGCGTGTTGTTCGCTCCCCATTTTACGCAGTTGCCGGATGTGCCGGAGCCCGCAGAAATAACTTTGCCGTTCGCGTCTGCATACAGAGGAACTTGCGAGAGGCCCGTGTCCCAAAGTGTGCCTGTTGTGAGTAAGGTAGAAGAAGCGTTTGTAAACTGAGAGGTTGATGACGCAAAAAGTCCGGTTTGAAACCAAGAAGGGGTTGTCGAAGCGTTGGTTGTAGTGCCAAAATTTGTGAGCAAGTTCCACGGCCACGCTGGGGCAGAGGTGATGCAGGTCGTGCAGGTAAGGGTCAGTGAGCCACCCAGAGATACAGCGCCACCACCACCGAGCGGAGAGTTGGTGTTGACCGTGAGGGACGAGTTGGCGAGCTGTGCGTTCGCAACTGTTCCCGAGAGGAAGTTGGCACCGATACTCGTAGTCGCAACGGGGTTCCCGTTCTGGTCGAACGCGAAGATGGAGGAGGCAGCGCCTTTCAAGAGGTTCCAGCCGATGGTGGTAGAAGCCGAGACTGTGCCGGCCATGTTCGTGCCGAGCAGACCGCCGCGGATACCCGATACGGTGAGGTTGGTCGTCGACGCCGTGCCGAAGAAACCCTCTGCGGAAGCGGAGAGCGCGGTCGTGGAAGCGTAGTCGAGCTGCGACGTAGAGGAGGCGAATAGGCCAGTTTTGTACCATGTCGGTGTTGTGGTCGCGTTCGTTGATGTGCCGTACGTGGTGAGAAGATTCCAAGGCCAGCCGGCCGTGTAGCAGGTAGCGCAGGTCAGCGTGAGCGAGCCGCCCGCCGTCAATCCTCCGCCCCCGCCCAGCGGCGCGGACGTGTTGACTGTTCCGAGAGTTCCCGTGAGAAGATTCGCGCCTACTGATGTGGTCGATACCAAAAGACCGTTGTTGTCCGTTCCGAGCAGGGCGTTCTTTACGGAAGTGAACCACGTGTTGCCCGTATGTGTCGCGAGCGTCGTAGAGCTGTTGAGAAGCGTAAGCAGTCCTGTAATCGTCGAAGACGCACTGGCGAATATTCCGCCGTTCACTTCGAGTTTCGCTGTTGTGGTGGTCGAAGTTTCCCCGATGAACACTTGGTCGGTTGTGGTCGAGTTGTAGATCCCTCCCTTTATGAACGTCCATCCACCGCTGCCTCCGCCTCCGGCGGCCGCCGCAGCACACGTGAGGACGCCAGCTCCATTTATTGATATGGCAAAAGTATTAGCGCCGCACGCCGAGCCCACGTAGGAATTGATCGCGGAGATTCCATTGCCTGAAAGAAGGGTCGACGAGAGTGTCGTAGAACCGGTCCCTCCGTTTGAGACCGTAACTGCGCCATTAAGTAAGTTGGCGCCGATACTCGTGGAGGCGACGACCTGTCCGGTGCTATCGGTTGAGAGGATTGCGCTATTAAGTCCTACGAATTGAAGATGCCCCGCTGAGAAGATCGTGAGGTTGGTCGTGGAAGCGTTCACGAAGTTGGCGGTCGACGAGGCAACGAGTGAAAATGGCGAACCTGTTAGGGCCAGCAGCGTGGAGCTTGCACTCGTTGTCTGCCCATAAACAGACGTGTGTGTGAATGGGTCATTGCCTCCAGTTCCGGTGCCGCAGTTGACGCCGGTCGAGGTGAGCTTGGCGTTGCTGTCGAATTGCGCGCAGCCTGCTGACTGGCCGATTAGCCAGAAGTTGGTAGCGCTCAGATTGGTAGTCGAGGCCGCTGCTATCGTTTGCAGCGCGCCCCAGCTATTTGCCGTGGTCGTTCCATAGGCCACCGAAAGCGTACGGTCGGCTGAAAGATCGCCACCGCCTTGAAGCGGATAAGTGGTGTTGATGGCGCGCGTATTCGGGACCGCGGTGAAACCAAGCGCCGTCTGGAAGTGAGAAGGCGAAAAGGTCTGCCATGTGCCGCCGAAATCGCTCGATGAATTCGAAAACTTATCGATGCCGCTGAACGTATTGTTGTCGCCTAGAAGCGTTGAACTCGCAGCGCCTGCCAGCGATGTGAGATAGCCTTTCGTGCTACCCCACCAGTCGGCCGATGTGGTCGCGAAAAAGAAACCCTTGGGAAAGGAGCTGTCGAGAGAGATCGTGTTCAACGAGCGCGTGAGGCCGGCGTTGAAGGTGAGCGGAACTTCATAAAGGCCCGCGAGGGCGGACTGCGCCCGCGCATTGGTGAAGTAGAGGTGGCTGATGCCTTCGGCGAGCGCGTCGGTCGTCGTTCCGGCCAAAGCGGAAGCCCAGCGCAGAAGGGTGTAGTAGAGGTTCGAGCCTTCAGGGACTTGAGAGGTCGTGTAGTCGCCGGTCTGCGCCGTCACGGCGCCGGTGCGACCGAACACCGATGAGACACCGCCGGAGCTCCCAAGCGTCGATGAGGCGACGAGTTCGTATTCGCCGTTCGAGCCTCCGATAAGAATCTTGCCGTAGCTCGGGACGGTCGATGTTCCTGTGCACCCGTTACCAATCTGACAAACGGTAACGGCCCACGCGGTACCGGAAAGGACAAAAAGTGAAGCGGCAACTGTGATCAGTAGGCTGGTGAGTAGCCGCATACATTACATTTGAATCTGCTCCGGACGGACGTAACACCTGCAATCGGGATGCAGCGGTGGCGCGCCGATGTCGCCGTAGTTGGCGGTCATCAGTGATCCGTCGGAGCCCTTGATCGTGTCTCCCGAATCGTAAAAGTTATCGTCGATGCTGATCTCTTTGCCGTCTTGCTCGTGGCAGAATTCGCAGACTTGGCCATCCTCGGCCGTGTACCACTTGACGGTCTTCACCACTCCGCTCTGCGCCCATGCTTCCTTGTTGGCCCAGTTCGCGGCGCGATAGCTCTCAGTCTTGGCAATGAGGCCGGCGCGGCGCTCGTCGGCGAAGCTGTAGACGCCGTCTACTGCGTCGGTGAGCTCGCCAAAGTTGGTCCCGCCTTCCTGATTGAGCTTTTCACCGAGAACGTCCTTGAGGTTCTGCAGGGTCGTTTCGTTATAGCTGCGGGCCATCTTCGAAATGCCGCGGTCGAGCGCGTCACGCGTGGTCTCGTCCGCAAGAATGTCCTGATGCTGCGCGCCGATCATCGCGAGGGCGGCTGTGGCCTCGTCCCTTGCGAGCGAGTGAATGATCGGGGTGACGAGGTCTACCGTGATACCGATCCATTCCTTGAGGTCGAAGAGGTCCTCAAGAGCCTTTGAGACGCCGGTGGCCTCAGGCAGGTTCGAAAGCACTTCCGCGTGCTGTTTCGCGTTGATGCCGCGGAAAATCTTGTCCAATTCGGCCTGCGCGCGCTCGGAGCGGTCCGCGAAGCGCTTCCAGTGCTCCATGTACTCGGCATGGGTCAGATCCTTGATGCTCTTGGCCGTGTATTCGGAGGCGACCTTCTGTTCGAGCTGTTTGGAAAAGGCCTCCGTCAGGGCGCGGCGCATACGGCTGGCGCCGCTATGGGCGGTCTTTCCTCCCGTGCGGATGCGAATGGCGCTCGTGTAGCGGCCGGAAGCCGTGAGGGCGCGCGCGAGTTGCGGGGTCTGGTTCTCACCTTCGATCTGGTCGGTGGTGCCGGCCGCTTCCATGCTGGTGGGTCTCAAGAGCACATCGCCGCCCGTGATGGGTCCGAGGCCGAGGAAGTTCTTGCGGGCCTCGTTCTGGGTCATCACCGGCATCGAGCCGACTGCCTTCTGCATCTCGTCTGTGCGAGCGGCTTTGTCCTCGGGAACAGGGTCGATGAAAGTGAGGTAAAGGTTCTCGCCGTAACGGGGGACAAGGTATTCATTGATGTAGGAGACGATGAGAAGCATCTTAGGCTTGATCGTACGCTTGCTGAAAACGTAGTCGGCCGTCTCCGCAGTTGCGCGGTTCGTGTCGCTCTCAGCCGTGCCGAGGATCGTCTTTGAGACGCGGAACGCCGCAAGAATGCGGTCGCGCGTGGCAGTCGTGAGCTTCTCGAAATCCATATCCTTCTGTGTGAGCCCGGTGTGCTCGAGCTTCGCGCCTTTAGGCAACACTGGAATTTTGTGAGCGTTCTCTACGCCCGCGTAACCATGACGAAACCGGCAACATTGTTCGTTACTAAAGCTTTTGACATTATCCATATTATATCAGAGCAAGTCATCGGCGACGCTTAGCGTCAAACAAAGCCCGCCTGCAAACTCTCCAATACTCCAAACCCAGAAATATCCGGCAAAGGTGAACGAGCCCTCGCTATGGTCGTCATCCGTTGAGAAGCGATTGTAGAGCGTGAGCCGGTACAGGGCGCGCCCGCGTATCTGCCCGAACCCGAGTAACCGGCCTTGAACGCTCGGAGGGTGTCAGGGCTGATGCCCAAGGCCTCCAGTGCGCTATTGGCGGGGTCGAGCCTCTGGGCGTAGGCCTCCGCGTCGAACCCTTCCCTACCCTTCTGCGAGGCTTGGCGCGGCTTGACAGCGGTGGGTGCGCGGTGTTCTGGCGCGGTCCCTGTCTGCTCGGCAATCCACGCCGCGGCGTCCCGTTGGGTCTGGCCGCGGATGTGGGCGGTCAGGGCGATGATGTCGCCGCCCTTGCCCTGAGCGAAGCAATAATAGGACTGCTTGGTGGTGTTGACCGCCAACGCCCGATCGCCGCCGGAGCGGCAAGATGGACCAGTCCGGTGTCATATCCGTCCTGTTGTTGTAGATTGCGTCGATTGGCAGGGCGTGGATGCGTGCGCCGTACTCGAATGACGCGGCGATGAGAGATGCCAACAGTTCGTGGGGCATACGACGATGTTTGGCGTTCGGGATTACAAGGCCGTCCTTTTTAAGCTCTTCGAGGCCGGCTGGCCCGATCTGGTAGATAAGGTCACGGTAATTGTTCAACGGCTGCTCGGGCAAACGAAAATAGTAATAGGGTTTGCGCTTGAGCGCATGCACACGCTGGGCGGCGGAGGCTTGGCTGCGTTCCAAGAGCGGGCCGATGTAGCTTGTAGGAAGGTACTGGTAAGACCACGGGCTACGGGCCGGCGTGGGAGCTAGCAGCTTGCATAATTGCAGGTCGGCAGGTGTAAAGATTATTTTGACGCCGTTCGGTTCAGTGCCCCATCGTGAGAGTCGTTGCATACATGGAAAATAGCAGATGGCGAAATTTGACGTAACGGTGGCTATGCACAGCTATATTCTACCAGAGCTTCTCGTCGTCTGGTATAATGGGCTTGTCAGCTTCGGCTGGCTCTTTCGTGAGGTCGCGTAAGGCCCCTTCGGGGGCTTTGTGCGTTTGTGGTTTTTGAACGAAGGGCAAATTGTCCTTGGCGGTTACGGTGACGGCTTTCAGGTTGCGCTCCAACAATGCGCGGTGAGCCTCGTCGGACATTTGAGGTTCATTTTCAATGGCTCCAAAGGGTATGGTCAGCACATTCGGATGCTCGGTATGACCTCTCACAAAGCAGGCGAACTGGGCGTGCGTCGGTGTTTTGGTCCGCTGCCGTAGCCAGTCTTGCTCGCATCGGAGATCCCGCGCAGCGTACGCAAGGTCAACGCCTTCGGGTGACGATGCGTATTTGATAGAGGTATTGGTCGAAACGGCTGTTCTGAGGGAATCGGAGAACGGCTTGCCGTGCATGTCCTGTACAGCAACCGTGATGCCAAGATTGTACTCGCGGGCGAGGCGCAGCATTTCCGGCGTTTTAATCTCATCGGCGAAGTGCTGGAATTCGTCGATGATGAGATAGGCGGGATTCCACTCCTTTCGGGGAATGGCGAAGCGCTCATAGGCGGCATTGAGCGTAAGGCTGATGATGTACCGTCCGAAGAGTGAGCTGCTTTCGGACCCCAAGAGGCTCATTTGTGTATCAACGAGAACGATTTTTCTCTGCTGGAGGGCTTGGAACATATCGAACTTGCGCACGGGCGTAGAGAACATCTCGACGAATTCGGGCCGGTGCATGATGGAGTAGAGACGGTTCTTGATGGAGCTACGGGTCTCCCTGAAGTTACTTTCGTAAAAGTCCCGTTGAAAAAACCGGCGCGCGATGTCGTCAAGACGGTCCATGGAGGGTTTGAAGCGGCTCTGTTCATAAGAACGTGCGGGGTCGTCGATGAGGTCGAAAAAATCGTTGATAGTGGCGCCGTCCATACCGAACATCAGTTTGGCGCAGAAGAGGAACGGCACGGACATTTTCTGCGTGAGCGAGGCATCGAGGGTCGAGAAGATGTAGGAGAAATTGGAAATGGTCTGCTGCTCGATCTGCCGCTTCGTCTGGTCTGAATACATCCGATTCCAGCGCCACGCCGCATGGAACATATTGAGTGCAGGCGTGTCTGTGGGCCGGAGAATGACGAGTCTGTCTTTCAGGCGAGTGTCGAAGATAGCGAGCCTCGATAGTCGCTCGACCATCAAACCCTTGGGGTCGATGATGACAATCGCAGGAGGATTGGGCTTGTGAAGGTCCTCTAAAATGATTTGTTGAATAAGAGTGGTCTTACCTGAGCCCGACGGGCCGAGAATCTGGGTATGCTCGAACCGGGTCTCGTCTGGAAGGTCCATAGGCTTTTCTAGTCGATCAAATTTCGGTAGCGATGCCACCAATTCCGCCATTCTGAGGTTCTGTTTGGCTAGCATATCTTCTACGAATTCTTGCGTTTTGCGTGTATGTTCTGCCCTGTGGTCGTCTATGCGCTGCATGTCCTCCGCGTGATAGCGCCGACGGAACTCCTGTAGAGCTGCATATTCGGTTTCACGGTGTCTCTTGGCCCAGTCAGCCCAGCTCTCAGTCGTGTTCTCGTAGTCCCATTTGTCATCAAATTTATGGCCACGCGGCAGATACGGACGAATTGCGCGCTCGTAACAGTGCTGGGAACAAATCCCCATCCCCTGAGTCCATTTCTTGTCATCGACGAACACGCCATTGCACACTTGGCATCGCCCAGGGTTGAAGTACATCGGTCCCTCGATGAAAGGGGCGGCCGAGTGTGCACCCCGACCGCCCCAGCTCCCGTTAAGGAGCATTCCAATCGCTCGTAACCTTCAGACCGTGGGCCTCGAAGTAGGACAAGACGCCACTTACAGTCCACACGGGATGCGCGTTTCTGTGCTTCCCTAATTTGCGGCACGCCGGAAAGGCGTTACTCGCATAATCAGGGTCGAACATCATGCGCCACGTGTGAGCGCGTGAGTACGGCCAGCCCATCCTCCGTAACCCCTTCCAATCCACTATCAGTGGCCTGTCGGACATCGGACGCTCCTGAGTTGGAGCGTTCGAACGCCCGTTAGGCTAGCTAGCGGACGCGCGATGGTATGCGCAACAGCGATGAATCGCAAGTTGCACATAGTTGCTCATGGCGAACAGGGGAAAAGAAAAGCGCCCCTAAGCGGGGCGCAAGGCGTAATCTTGGGGTAGCCGGAACTGGTCGAGCAGATCGGCCCAGTCCTGAAGGAGCTTGACGCGTTCGGGCCAGTACGTGGCTCGGTTGTAAGCGCGGCGGACCGCATCGGTGTCCTCGTGCGCCAGTGCGACCTCGATAACTTCAGCATCGAACCGTCTCGCGTTGAGGATGGTGCTGGCTGAGGCACGGAAACCGTGGGCACACATTTCGTCCTTCCGGTAACCCATGCGCCGCAGTGCGGAGTTCATTGCGTTCTCCGACAAGGGGCGTTTGAGCGAGCGAATGGACGGGAATACGAGACCGTCTCCTTCCGTCAGATCCCATACAGTTCTGAGGACGCCGAGGGTTTGCCGTGAGAGCGGGACATCGTGCGGCCTTCTCATTTTCATCCGCTCGGCGGGGATGGTCCACGTCGCGGTAATCCAGTTCACTTCGTTGCGCCGCATCATCCGCACCTCGATTGGCCGGCTCATCGTGAGGGCGATGAACTGCAATGCGGCTCGCAGCGTCGTCCAGCCATCGTACTCGTCGATGCAGGTCATCAGTCCGCCAAGTTTGCGCTCGTCGGTAATGGCCGGTCGATGCTGGACGATGGGTTTTAAGAGCGCGCCTCGAAGCGCAAAGGTCGGGTCGTTCGTCGCACGCAAGGTAACGATGGCGAGACGAAAGACGCGTCCAATAGTGCCGCGAAGGCGTTTGGCTGTTTCACGCCGGCCGCTTTTCTCGACCTTCTTGAGGATTTCGAGGATTTCCGCGGGCGTGATTTCGGTGGCGGGACGGTCGGAGAGCGGAGCCGCGAGGTCTTTGAGAAGCCAGCGAGTCTTTTCTAGCGTGCGTTCTGCTGCGTTGCTTTCTTTCAAGTTTTGTAGCAGTTCGTCCGCGATGAGGCCGAAGGTGTTATGCGAGGCGAGTACAGCAGCGGCCTTCTCGTCCTTCTTGATTTGGGATGGGTCTTTCCCTTGGGCGAGAAGCCGTCGGGCATCGTCCCGCTTCAATCGTGCCTGAGCGAGGGAGATGTCTGGGAAAACTCCGAGGCCGAGCATTTTCTGCTTACCCGCGAAGCGATACCGCAGGCGCCAAAGCTTGCTCCCATTCGGGGTGACGAGAAGATGCAGGCCGTTACCGTCGGAGAGCTTGTACGGCTTATCCCGCGGCTTGGCGTTCTGGATAGAGAACAGCGTGAGCATGGGGGTACGTCCTTTTTGTGTGAAAGAGCTGTACCCGCAATTGTACCCTCACTATACCCGCAACGTCACAGGTCGCTATGATGAACAGCGAGACGGCGATTTGGCGTAACGCATTGAGCTATATGAGAAATGTGGAACGTTGAACAAATATGAAACAACGGGTTGGTGCCGCAAGAGGGATTCGAACCCCCGACCCCATCATTACGAATGATGTGCTCTACCAGCTGAGCTATTGCGGCGTCTCGTAAG
>Ga0193751_1000879_pt1 | contig 20727 bp, 16 predicted proteins | sample L1c2metaG_FD_143050 | JGI IMG/M metagenome (GOLD analysis project Ga0193751, IMG submission 143050) | Soil microbial communities from a riparian zone of the East river system, Colorado, United States - L1c2 | ecosystem: Environmental > Terrestrial > Soil > Riparian zone | place: USA: East River... | reverse complement strand
TCCGTCGAAAAGTGATATGCGGACTCCACCTGCGGCAGTATTTCGGTCAGCAGCGCCTGTCTGAAAAGAGCCACATTGTGGCCGACTGCCGCGTCATCGTCCCATACTCCATGGCCGCTAGTCACAAACTTCATCTCGCCGTAGCCAAGTGGCATCACCACGAGCATCGGCTCCACTTTGCCTTCAGCGATCAGGTTGTCGAAAATGAAATTTGCCTGTCCGACTGCCGTCCACCCGTTCGCCAGGTCGCTCCAACCGTGGAGCAAATACAGCACCGGGTACGGCTTGGCCCTTTTCGGATCGTAACTCGGAGGGGTATAGACGTAGTATTCACTTTGCCCGTCCACGAGGCCCTTCACCACTCTGGACGTGTAGAGGTAGTGATGCACCACACCGTGTGGCACCTCGCGCGCCTCCCATAGCTGGGGCACGCTCCCCGGCACCGTCACCAGGTTCCCGACATAGATCAGGTTCGGTTTAACGACCGGATTCTTCGGATCGAGTTGCGTTCGCCCATCGACCTCAAATGCATATCCGTAAATCTCCGGCGGGAGCTTAGGGGTGACTATGCTCCACACCCCGTCGCTGTCTTTCTGCATGGGCAGCGGCTTGCCCACACCTTCGAGGTTGAGCAGAACCTTGCCGGCGGCAGGATCTTTGTAGCGGAAGGTGATGCTTCCGTCGGCGTGCACTTCGTTGGATTTGAAAGAAGTAGACGCTTGCCCGTATGCCAAGGAGGACATCAAGACTGGCATGATCAGAGCAACAGCTATGATTCCCGATGTTGTAGTAAACGTTACAGGCAACGCGGTTTTGCGCAACCGGTGTCGAGGTTCCATCCCCGCAAGTCTTTCGATTCGTCCTCGTCGCAACTACCCCAACTTTCGCATGCTAAGGCTGAAAGCTGATAACCGATGCTGAAAGCTAATAGCTGACAGCTTCTACTGCGGCTCAGGCTGTTTCTGCTCGTCCGGTTTCTTCTGCTCCGTTCCCTTTTGCACTTCCTGGCCTTCGAAGGTGATCTTCGATCTTGATCCAAAGCGCCTGTAGTTCGTGTACTTGATGATCTCGCGGATCTTGATGTCCTCGGTGGAGAACTTCAAGGTGTCCTCGGCGCGCGTGTAGGTTGGGAACCAATATTGGCCGTCAATCTGTTCGCGCCAGGTCGTGAACTTGGGGAACAAGTTCTCGTTGCCTTTCTTCTTCCGGATGTCGGGCACCGTCTTGCCGTAAGTTTCCACGATCTGGAAGTCGTGGTCGTCCACCCAGATTCGTCCCTGGAAATAGCGCTTCTTGCCGACAATCTGCTTGGGGGCAACATCGAAAACATAAGTATTCAATTCGTCCTGTTTTTGCTGGCCGACGTACAGGATGTCGTATTCCCCGATCTCATCCGAGGTCAGCACGAACGGGAGGCGGTTTTCGATATCGTCGAAGTCCTCCTCGGTCATCATGAGGCGTTGCAGAGTGGGCTGCGGCGCGAAGACCACGTTTTTGATCTTGCGCCCCTTGTCGTCGAAGGTCACGTCGAATACTTGCTGATAGTAGCCATCCGGAGTGTCGCCCTCGAGCGTCATGACCTTGACGTCCTGCCGGAAGGTGTACTGGTCGCGCGCTTCCTTGAACGCTTTCTCCTTAGCGGAGAAGCGCTTGATGATTTCGTCGACGGTGATTCCCTTGGGCTCGGATTTGTCGAGAGCGCCTTCCTGCGCGCGTGCCACCGCAGGCAACATAACAATAGGCAACAGGGTGCTAAACAGTGCGGCCAGAGAAAGAATGAATGGGAACGTCAACTGCGCAGATCTGGACTGGAATCTCATAACCCTATTCTATCGAAAAGGGAGCACGAAAAACTTAACGGCAGCCTCCACCCCCAGAGCCGCCGTGCAAACGGCCCTTAGGAGGGGTGGAAGACTGCAGTTCTGCCTATTTCATTGGATGCTTCGACCGCATGAAGGTTAGCTGGATTTACTTTTCTTTACTTTCGCATTCTGACGGTGGAGCAACGGGCGCCTCGCCCGTCCTTGGCAGGCGGGTGGCCGGGCGGGGACGCCCGGCTCTCCACTGGAAAACGCTTCACGATCTAACGCGCGTTGCGCACGGCCTTGGCCATCGCCCACTCGACCAATCCTGGAAATAACTGGTACAGCTTTATGACTGGAATCATAGTCCAGGGTACGACGACCTCACGCTTTCTTTTGCGATAGCCGCGATAGGCCGCTCGAGCCACTCGCTCAGCCGAAACGCCCTGAACCGATTGTGGGCGCACATTGAACTTGCGGTCGGCTACCACATGCTGGCCGAAATCGGTACGCACATAACCGGGACAGACCGTAAGAATGTTGATGTCATCGCGTTTTAGCTCAAGCCGCGCGCCTTTGCCGATAGCGTTCACGGCAAACTTGCTGGCGGAGTATATGGCCATGAACGGCACCGGGATGTGTCCGGCAACGCTTGAGATGTTGATGATGTCCCCGCCGCCCGCTTCGCGCATGGCGGGCACCACCGCCTGCGTACAGGCGATGGCGCCGAAGAGATTGGTTTCGAACAATTCACGGCACGCCGACATCTCCATACCAGGGACTGAGTCGCGGATGCCCACGCCCGCGTTATTGACCCATACATCCACGCGATCGAAGTGGTGCAGCGTCAGTGCCAGCGCGCGGTCGATTTCGTCACGATGGCGGACATCGCAGGCCATGGCGAGTGTGCGGTCAGTGTGGCCAATCCGGTGGCGGGCGGCCTCGGCGCGACTGGCATCGCGCGACAGCAATACCACGCTGGCTCCTTCATCGGCGAAAATTCTGGCAATCGCTTCCCCAATTCCCATGGAAGCCCCGGTGACGACGACTACTTTTCCGTCCATCTCCATGGCGACCCTTGTATCGCGTGGAGGCCGCGCAAGTCAATGTCAGCAAGTTCTCAGTTCCCGGTTCTCAGTTCTCAGTGGGAACCGGATAGTCGTGGTCTTTTCTGAGAACTGACGACTGGGAACTGAGAACTTCTTAATGGCGTAAAATCGTCAGCACTGGAGACGCCATGAGTTCGTTGTTACCCATCTTCCCGCTCGAACTGGTGCTGCTGCCGGGCGTTCCCCTGCCCCTGCATATTTTCGAACCGCGGTATAAGGAGATGATCGCGGAATGCCTGCAACAGAAAAAGCCGTTCGGGGTGGTGCGGGCGTCTTCCGATGGAGTCGCCGACATCGGCTGCACGGCAGAGATTATGTCCGTCACCAAGAAATATGACGACGGGCGCATGGACATCCTCACGCGCGGGGTCGATCGGTTTGAGGTGATCCAGGTCAACGAAGATCGATCGTTCTTGCAGGCTGAGATTTCGGTGGTGCAGGACGAAGATGAAGACGAAGACGAACCCGACAAGCCGGCAGCCCAGATGGTGACGCGCGCAGTGCGGTTGCACGCGGAGATCGCGAAACTAGCCGGAGAAGAGCCCTCCGGACCCGACGAACATGCCGGCAATCTTTCTTTCTTACTCGCAGGATCGCTTCCGCTCGACCTCGACTTCAAGCAGAACCTGCTCTCGACTCTGTCGGAAGCGAAACGTCTGGAGGCGGTGATCGGCTATCTCGAGGCCATTCTGCCCGGCCTGCGGCGGGCGTCAAAGGCGCGCTGGAACTAATTCCTCCCGCGAAGGGAACGGAGAGCGTTACCACAGAGGACATAGGGGGACACAGAGGAGAAACCACAGAGGAAAACGTCGTACGGTTTCCCCTGTGTACCTCTGTGCCCCCTGTGGTGAGGATCTGCGTCGGCGTCCCTCAACCCTGGTTTCCTGCAACCAACCGCAGAGTTCCGTCGCGCATCAAAGTATCTTTTCTTCCGCCCGACTCATCTGACAAAACAGCAACCCGTGCGGCAGTATAATCCGCATAAGGCTGTCTCCTTCGGAGGTTCCCACCATGAGTTTCGCCCGGACTCTCGGCGAGTTGCGCCAAAGTCCTTTCACTGCACAGCGTCTCGGCTCGCGGCGCGTGAAAGATGAGCTGCGCGAGAACCTGATGTCGCGGCTGCGTGAGGGCAGCCCGATATTTCCGGGCATCGTTGGATACGACGACACGGTGGTGCCTCAGATCGTGAATGCGATCCTCTCGCGGCATAATTTTATTCTCCTCGGTCTGCGCGGACAGGCGAAAAGCCGAATTCTAAGGGCGCTGACCGCGCTGCTTGATCCGCAGATGCCATACGTCGCAGGCTGCGAGATCCACGATAATCCGTATGCCCCGATCTGCCGCCGCTGCCGCGAACTCGTGGCGACAGAAGGAGACGCCACTGCGATCGCCTGGCTGACGCCCGAGCACCGCTACGTAGAGAAGCTGGCCACGCCGGATGTCACGATCGGGGACCTGATTGGCGATATCGATCCCATCAAGGCGGCCCGTGGTGGGCACGAGCTATCCAGCGAGTTCACGGTGCATTACGGCCTGCTGCCTCGAGCCAATCGCGGAATTTTTGCGATCAACGAGTTGCCGGATCTAGCCGGCAAGATTCAGGTCGGACTCTTCAACATCATGCAGGAAGGCGACGTGCAGATTAAGGGATATCCGATCCGGCTGCCCCTGGATGTCGCGATTGTGTTCAGCGCCAACCCCGAGGACTACACCGCGCGTGGCAAGATCATCACCCCGCTGAAGGATCGCATCGGGTCGGAGATCCGCACCCACTATCCGGCGACGCTGGAAGAAGGCATCGCGATCACCGCGCAGGAAGCCTGGATTCAGCGCGATGGCTCTCGGCTGAATATTCCGAAATATGTGCAGGAAGTGATCGAACGAATCGCGTTCGCGGCGCGCGACGACAAGAAAATCGACAAAAGAAGTGGTGTGAGCCAGCGCCTGCCGATCTCGGCCATCGAGAACGTGGTTTCGAATGCCGAGCGGCGCGCGATGACGCATCAGGAGAAATTTATCGTGCCGCGGATCAGCGACATCTACGCTGCGCTCCCGGCGATTACGGGCAAACTGGAACTGGAGTACGAAGGCGAGATGAAGGGCGCGGACTACGTGAGCCGCGAACTGATTCGCACAGCGGTCGCGAAGGCCTTCGATACGTATCTTCACGGCGTCAACATGAATCAGGTGGTGCAGTGGTTCGACCTAGGCGGCGAGATTCAACTCAGCGACAATGCCGCGGCACAAGACGTGTTAGAAGGTCTGCGCCAGATACAGGGTCTAATGGAAAAACTCAGCAAGCTGAACGTGAACCCAAAAGACAGCGCGGAGATGCAGGTGTCCGCGGCGGAGTTCGTCTTGGAGGGCCTGCACGCGCACAAGAAGATCGGACGCAACGAGGAGCGCGTGTTTACGGCGGGCGAGAAGCCAGTCAAGATCGCTGAGAAGCCTGTGTTCGAGCGAGACGATCCGGAGTTCGGACGGAAGCGAGGATTTAATTAGCTCTCAGCCGTCAGCCATCAGCCGTCAGCTAACCCACGTCGGTTGCCTGCAAGATTGCGGCGGGCTACCAAAAGATGCCACTCCTCGAGGGTTTTTCCTGATGGCTGATGACTGACGGCTGAGAGCTGACGGCTGAGAGCTATCTATGAAACGCATTCGCTACTCAAAATACGTTCCCGATCCCGCCAGCGAGATGAGCATGGAGGACCTGCTCAGCGCCCTCTCAAACTATTTTCTGCAGAGCGGATTCAACGACAATTTCTGGTACGAACTGCCGGAGGGCGAGCAGACGCTCGACGAGTTGCGGCGTGCTCTAGAACAAGCGCTGCTCAATGGCGAGATGTTTGACGAAGAAATGCGCGACCGCCTGCAGCAGATGCAGATGGACGGCGAACTCGAGGAACTGATCGAAAAGCTGATCGAGCGCATGCAGCAGGAAGATTACATATCTATTGACCAGCCGCGTGATCCTGCGAAGCAGTCGAGCATGGGAGGACAGACAGGCGACGCGCAGCAGCAGGCGAAGTTCGAGATCACCGACAAGAGCCTGGATTTCCTGGGATTCAAAGCTCTGCGCGATCTGCTGGGGTCGCTCGGCAAGTCGAGTTTTGGGCGCCATGACACGCGCGACATGGCGACCGGCATCGAAGCGAGCGGCGCGTCGAAACAATATGAATTTGGCGACTCGTTGAACCTCGACATCACGGCTACGCTTTCTTCTGCCATCCAGCGCGAAGGTCTCGGGCTTCCTCTGAACCTCGAATACCGCGACTTGCAGGTGCATCAGTGCGAGTACCAGTCGTCGTGCGCGACGGTGCTGATGCTCGACTGCTCGCATTCGATGATTCTGTATGGCGAAGACCGATTCACTCCGGCGAAGAAAGTTGCGATGGCCTTGTCTCAGCTGATTCGCACGCAGTATCCAGGAGACTCGCTGTCCCTGGTGCTATTCCACGATTCGGCCGAAGAAGTTCCGCTCTCGCAACTGGCGCGGGTGAAAGTCGGCCCATACTACACGAACACGCGCGAGGGCCTGCGCATGGCGCAGCGCATCCTGCAGCGCCAGCGCAAGGACATGAAGCAGATCGTTATGATCACCGACGGCAAGCCCTCCGCGCTCACACTCGAAGACGGACGCATTTACAAGAATGCGTTTGGGCTCGATCCGCTGGTAGTCAGCCAGACACTCGAAGAAGTGTCGAAGTGCAAACGGGCGGGCGTGCTGATCAATACGTTCATGCTGGCGTCGGACTACGGACTGGTGCAGTTCGTCCAGAAAGTAACGCAGATGTGCCGCGGCAAGGCTTACTTCACGACGCCCTACACGCTCGGGCAATATTTATTAATGGATTATATGTCTCGGAAGACGAAGACGATTCACTAGCGATTGCGGACGCGAGACGTGAGATTACAGAAGTAACACCTTGTGTGCCCAGAGGGGGGCAATCTCGGTGTAAGATCGCTGCAAGAATCCGTTTCGGAGACGTTATGAAACGAATTGCCGCTTTCATCCTGGTGCTGGCCGCCTTGAGCGCTGCAGCGTCTATTCCGGCTCAAGCTCAACGCACCACTACCGCGGAGAATATGCGGCGGTCCCGGAAGGACGCTAAGCAGCAGCAAAAAGTGCTGAAGAAGATGTCAAATAAACAGCGGAAAGCAATGAAGAAATACCAGAAGTCGCAACGGAAGGCCGCCAAGGCGAACCGCCGCACTAGATAACCTTTCGCGTCCATGCTGGCCTCGGATTTCGGGTGGTGCAGTTTACCTGAGCAGGGCTTCCCTATCGTCTTCTGTGCTGCAGGAGAAACGACGTCACCGGCGATTTGACCGGTTCCCGCCAGAGAACAGGGCCAAGATGAGAATTCCTCGAGGCAGAAGCTCGGCGCGCGACACTTTCCTCAAGTGGTTGCGACGAATCGCGCTGTCCGTTGCAATTCTGTTAGTCCTGTCGTTCGGAGCGGCGCTGCTCAACAACAATGTCTCGACCCCGCGGCCTTCCCGAGGGCAGTTCATTGGGAATCTCGATAGGACGCTCGAGCGCAGCACGGAGTGGGCGCTCAGGCAGTATCGGCAAACTGCGACAGGAAGCGTCTCCACGGCCGAAGGCCGCTCTCTTCTATCCAACTCCGTGACCGCCCACATGGTGGTGGACTGTGCCTCGCTTTCTAGTGAGCCACGGATGAAGGCACTCGGTTCCAGTTTCGTTGACGCCTGGAAGGTCGAAGCCAATATCTCGGGCAAGATGGTGGATCCGGCGATGCCGACGACTGCCCCAAGCGAGCGGGAACTCCGGCGTCTCGCGGAGTACCAACGTTGGATTCTATACGGCGCCGCTCCGAACGACGTGGCCCTGTCGCCGAACGAGCGCGACGACATGTTCTCTCCCGACAAATATCGAACCGGAAAAGCGACGCACCAACTATTCGCGCTGTGCTTCTACCGTAAATCCAAGGGCTCCACTCCGGAGTTGGATCGCCTGATGCAAACCATCGAGAAACGAATCGCCTGGGAAGCTGCTATCGATTTTCGCGTGACCGACCTCTATCTGCAACGGCTCGCATTCCTGCTTGCGGCCGGCAGGCCCGATCTGATCCGGCCCCGATGGGTTGAAAGAGCCTTTGCCGCGCAACAGATAGATGGGGGTTGGATGGAAAGCTGGCACGGTTGGTCTCGAACGCCTTACCGCTTTTCTTTTGGCGACGAATTTCCGACCGCCCACTCCACCGCGCAAGGGATGTGGATCTCATACATGCTGAAGTACCGCTATCCGGAATGGATCGATCAGAACTACAAATGAGCCGAGCCAACTGGAGTGCGGTCTATTATTGGCCGCACTATTTGGCGATTCATCACAAACAGTAGTGACGGCCCGTACATCTCTCTGATCCGTAACGCGCTACGCTGATTCCACTCCCAGGACCTCTCCCGGTCCAGTTCCCTCCAGAAAGAGACTCGCTATGCCTGCGTCAAGACGCGCGTTGGTCGTTGCACTTGCCTGTCTGTCCAACTTCTCCCTGTCAAGCTTTGCCGCCGCGCGGCAATCGGATCAAGTCGTCGCTGAACGCATTCTAGGTCCGCAATGGAAACAGCTTTCGCGCCGGGCAGGAATGATATTCGCCGGCACGGTTCTCACTGCCGCGACCCAGACTGCGACGGACCACACCGCGGCAACCGATCGGGCATCTTCGGCGGCGACTCCAGCGGCGACCCTGGTAGTCCAACTAAGTTTTCGCGTGGACCAGGCGATTGCCGGCGTCGAGCAGGGCCAAATCCTCACGATTCATGAGTGGGCGGGCGCATGGTCCATGCATCGCCCGATGCGCAGCGGCCAGCACATTTTGATCTTCCTATATCCGCTGAGTCGCTTGGGCTTTACCAGCCCTGTCGGCGGATCACTCGGCCAGGTTGCCCTCGACCCCACCGGGAAGATCGTGTCTAAGTCTGGGCAGAAGCCTCCCGCACCAGTTGGCTTACGAAACGAATCGCCTCCGCGGCCACCTGCCGATACCCATAGCGTCAGCGTCGTTCAACTGGAGCGGGCAATTCGCAGCGCCAGGGAAGAGGAGTGAGCATGCGATCGCGAATTCTGGCAGTTGCCGTTCTTCTTCTCAGCATTGTCGTTGCCAGCCGCGCCGGAGGCCCCGCTTTCATCGCGGGCTCCGGCTATGATCCAGGAGTCGAAGGTCATTCTCTGATCTGGGCGGATGGCTCTGTGCAGTACTTTACTGACCAGGGGGACCTGAGCCCGATCCTCCCTAACGCGCAGGCCGATGTTTTTGTTGCCGCCGCCTTCAGCCCCTGGACCAGCATTTCAAGTGTCGCCCTCACCGCGTCGCAAAGCGGACATCTTGCCGAAGACGTGAACGGAGGCAATATCGCCGCCGACGCTAACGGAACGATCACCGCCCCGACGGACATCACATCTGCAGCCACCGCCAGTCCCCTCGGAATTGTTTACGACTATGACGGAACAGTCACCGATGCGCTGCTCGGCCAGGGTGCGGGAGGCTTGGCCGATTGCTTCACCAATGCTGTGTATGGTGGGCCCGACAACTTCACTACGGCCGGGAACATCGTGCACGCATTCGTGGTGATCAATGGAATCTGCGCGGCCACCGGTGCGCAACTGCCTGACGTTCAATACCGGCTGATACGCGTCCTGGGGCGCATTCTCGGCTTGGGATGGTCGCAAGCTAACCTGAACGTGTTGACGCGAAAACCACCTCCGGCCGACGCTGATTTTGCAGGATTTCCGCTGATGCACTTTGCCGATCCGATTTCGTGCGTTCCCGTTAGCCTCTGCTATCCCAATGTTGCCGTCCCCAAGATGGACGACACCAACGCGCTCGCACGACTCTATCCAAGCAACGTGAACCCGCAGCCAGCGGGCGGAATTTACGGCAGCGTCTACTTCACCGATGCAACAGGGAATGCAGTGCAGCCGATGCAGGGCGTCAACGTGGTGGCGCGGCTACTAGTCTCGGGTCAGCCTTCGAGGCAGTATGTCCTGACTTCCGTTTCTGGATTTGCCTTTCACGGCAACGCAGGCAACATCATCGACGGTTACGTGGATGCAAATGGCCTTCGCTATGACCGGTGGGGCTCCAGTGATCCCGCACTCGAAGGTTTTTTCGATCTGGGCCAACTCGTGATTCCACCTGGGCAACCCATCGCCCAATACCAACTAAGCGTGGAAGCGCTGGACGCGGACTGGTCCTTGGGCGTCGAACCTTACGCTCCCACACAGGTGGCGACCTCGGGATCGTTCGCTCCAGTGGTAGTGACCGTCGCGAATGGGTCGAACGTGGAGCGGGATATCCTGATGCTGCAGAATGAAATCGCGCAAGCGCATCCCGGCAGCGGGTCGACTTATGCGAATCCGGCGGCCCTTCCACAGGGCGGTGGATGGGGCTCGTGGATCTCCGGTTACAGCAGTGCCGATTGGTTCGAGTTCACGGCGCAGGCGAATCGGACGGCTTCGGTCTCTGTGACCGCTCTCGACGAAACTGGCCAGCCCACCGAAACCAAACTGTTGCCCGTGATTGGGATCTGGCAATTGAGCGACCAGAGCGGCAATCCCGCGCCCGCGTCCACGCCCTCGGCATTCAATTCGACGACTTGGGGAATGAGCCGCCTGGATGCGTTGTTCGGCGTGTCAGATACGTTCCGAGTGGGAGTGGCCGACTTCCGCGGCGACGGTCGTCCAGATTACTTCTACCGTGCCAGCCTCCTTTACTCGGACACGGTCACGCCGGCGCGCCTCAGTCTTGCTGGCGGCGTGACCACTTTGCATGGCACCGGTTTCAATCCGAGACTGCAGGTGAGCGTTGCTGGCAATAACGGAAGCATGCTTTCTGCGTCCGCAAGCCAGATCAAGGTGGCGCTCCCCGCCGGATTGCTGGATGGAACTGCTTCGATCCAGGTCACGGATACCGCGAGCGGTGCTTTTTCCCAGATGATTGGCGCGCTGACCTATGGCGCGCTATCGGCGGATCTCCTACTTCTGCTGCAGGGTGCGGAGCCGTCAACACCAGTTGGGTCCGCAGCCGCCAATGCCATCCGCGTGCGCGCGGTGGCAGCCGATGGAATTACTCCGGTGAGCGGGGCGACGATCGCCTGGAGCGCGACCAATGGCTTGCAGTTCTCAGCGTGCAGCGGAGCATCTTCTTGCTCAGTGCTGAGCGATGAGGCGGGAGAGTCTTCCAGTTGGGTAACACCCACCGCAACCGGACAGAGCACGATCACGATAGCTCTGGCGCCAGCCTCGTACTCGCCGCCACAGTCGCAACAGGCCACCGTCGTGGGAACTTCATCCACGCTCGACTTGGTTGCGGTGACGCCAACGCGCTGGGTTGGACAAGGCGCGACGCTCGCTGTTCCTCTCACAATCGAGGCGCTGGACCTGGGCGTGCCGAAGGCGAATGTAGTCGTCAATTTCGCCATCACCAAGGGGACGGCTTCGCTTTCGGCCAGCAGTGGAACCACCAATGCCTCGGGATTTGCCACCATCACCGCACAACTCACAAATCAAAATGCGGATGTTCAGGTGAGCGCTTGCGTCGCTCCGAATAATTCGCCCTGCCAGATATTTACCTTGTTCTCGACACCGTCTTCGCTTTGGACGCTGGAGACGGTGAGCGGATCGCTGCAGATTGTGCCGACAGGGCAATCTTTTCAGCCGCTGGTCGTGCGAGTGACCGACGGCTCGCCGGCCGCAGATCCGGTGATGGGAGTGGACGTCACCTTTAAGACCACGCTGGCGCGAGTCCCGGAAAACGGAATGCCCGTTATCCTCGGATCGTCGCAGACGCAGGTCGTGAGCGCTCAGGACGGCCTTGCCTCCGTCGTGCCCTCTGCCGGAAGCGTGGGCCCATGCGATGTGTTCATCACGGTGAGTGCTGGGCAATCGACCGCGCAGTTTCAAATGGAGAGCGTGGCAGCGATAGTTCCGGGCAGCCCGCCAAAAACTGGACCCCCAAAAACTCCGTCTGCACCGCGTAGCCGGCAATTTGACGCGCCAACGGCTGCGTCACAAAGTGCGCCGGAAATGCTGTTCGCGGTTCCACAAGGCGATCCAGGAAACGAACCGGCGCCGGATTCGAGCGCAAGCGCGTGCCCGGAATCGCCTGCGGACGAGGCTTGTCCTGATCGAAGAGACTCGACGGCGGCCAGTCCAGAGAGCGAGAACTCTGCGCCTCAGCCATCTGCATCGGAGCCACCAAAACCCAAAGCTCCGAAGAAAGTGGTGCGAGTTGAAAGCGCCGTTACTGCCATCGATGCTCCGAGCGCCGATACTCCGAGAACCGATGCTAAGACTAAGGTGCAGATCCTATCTCAGCCCTCGTCACGCACCTCGTTTCCCGAGGACAAACGAAGTTGCCAGGTGTTGGCCGGAGATGGGCCTCTGCTCTAACGCTCCACCCGTAGGAGCATGTGCTGGACGGGCGAGGACGCCCGTCGCTCCATCGCTTGGTTTGCGATGCTGATGGCTACTTCTTCGTCCCAGTCCACTGGTCCACCCAGTCGTTGACCGTCTTGTACCAAAGCTGCGAATTCTGCGGCTTCAGCACCCAGTGCCCTTCGTCGGGGAAGTAGAGCATCTTGGACGGCACGCCCATCGTCTGCAGCGTCGTGAAAAGCTGGAAACCTTCGCTGACGTCGAGACGGTAGTCGAGCTGTCCGTGAATGACTAGCGTAGGCGTCTTGAAATTCTTGGCCGAATTGCGCGGAGACCACCTGTTGTACATGTCATGATTGGTGTAGGGCGTGCCCCCGAACTCCCAGTTGTTGAACCAGAGTTCTTCGGTCGTGCCCCAGGCGGAGAAAGCATTAAACAGGCCATCGTGCGTGACGATGCACTTGAAGCGGTCGGTATGGCCGGAGATCCAGTTAGTCATGTATCCGCCGTAGCTGGCTCCCAGCGCGCACTCGCGGAATCGATCAATGAAAAAGTATTCATGCTCAGCGTAGTCGAGCCCCTTCATCAGGTCTTCAAACGGAACGCCGCCCCAGTCGCCGTTGATGGCGTCAATGAACTTCTGCCCGTATCCAGTCGAGCCGTGGAAGTTGATCATGATGACCACGTATCCGTTGGCGGCGAAGAGTTCGGGATTCCAGCGGTAGCTCCAGTCGTCTCCCCAGGCGCCCTGCGGGCCGCCGTGGATTAGGAACTTCACGGGATATTTTTTCGTGGCGTCGAAGTTCGGCGGCTTGACGAGGAAGCCTTCGACCTTGTCGCCGTTCGCGCCGGGGAACCAGAAGGATTCGAGGGGGGACATGGTGACTTGGGAGAGGACGGCGTTGTTGAGGTGGGTGAGTTTGTGAATCGGGGGAGGCGGAAGATGCCCACATGGGTTGTCCCTTCCATTTGGGCACAAGAGAGAACTGTAGATCGCATTCGGTTCGCGGAGAGAGTTATCTGTAAAGAGAATGTTCTCGCCGTTTGGCGTAACGACGAAGTCATCGGCTGTCTCGGTAGCCATTAACGGAACTTCAAGGATCTGTCCGGTTGCGACCAGGACGGAAGAGACAGTTGTCCGTCCCTCATTATCCGTTCCAAAGAAAATCCGCGTCGAGTATGGCGACCATGTAAACGTTCCCACCCAGCGATCCAAACTTTCGGTCAGGTTCTTCCTCTCTCCCGTCTTGCGGTCGTACAGCATCAGCCGGAAGCGGTCGCTCTCGTATCCCGGACGCTGCTGGGCGCGGTAGGCGATGTACTTGCCATCGGGCGAATAGAGCGGCGTCGAGTCGCTGGCGGGATTGTCGGCGGTGATGTTCTTGGTCTGGGCGGGAACTTGGGCGCGCGAGTCGCCCGCCCCCACACGAACCGGGACGATCCAGAGGTCGTTGTTGGTGGACGTAGCTTCGACCTTGTCGTGGTTCGAGGTGTAGCAAATCTCCTTCCCGTCGGGCGAGAAGGCGTAGTTGTCCTGTCCGCCGAGCGAGAATACGGGCGCGTCGTAGTCGCCGGGCGTGAGGTCGCGGGGAATGGTTTGATCGAAGGGAAAAGCCGTCGTGGGCGGTAGTGAGTCGAAAAGAACCGCATTGACGAAAATGTGGCTGCGTCTGCCCTCTTTATAGGCATTCCAGTGTCGGTAGAGCAGTCGGTCAAAAATCTGGGCCTTAATTTTCGAGTCGCGCGCCTCCCGCACCTTGTTCTCATTGCACAACAATTCTTCTTTCGGGGCTCGGTCGCATTCGGGATAGACATCCGACGTGAACAGGATATTCTTGCCGTCCGGCGACCAGAGTTCACCCCCAACTTCGGTAGGCATATAAGTCAGCGGCCATACGCCAGTCACGGTTCCGCTGGACCCATCGAAAGCGGCTACCCAGACCTGCGATCCGTGGTCTTTGGTGGAGAGGAACGCAAAGCTCTTGCCATCGGGCCTCCAGCGCGGACGGTCGCCGTCCTGATCGGCTATTAGAATGCGTTCGTTTCCTGGTCCTCCTGAGCTTTGCTGGACCGGCGAGGCGCCCGTCACTCCACTATTCGTATTCAGAGGGACGATCCAGATGTGTGACGTCTTCTTGTTCGCCGCCAGATCCACATCGACAGCAGCGAAAAGCACCCACTTGCCATCGGGAGAAGGCACAGGCTCGCCGACGCGCTTGAGCTTCATCATGTCTTCGAAAGTGAAGGGATGCTTGGCTTGAGAGAATGCGGGAATGCAGAAAAGAAGAACGAGAAGAAAAGCAAGACGGCGCATGGTGTGTGCCTCCGCGGAACAGGAGAGTGTAGCACCGGCGAGGTCAGAGGTTAGAGGTTAGAGGTCAGATTGCAGAGGTAAGAACTCGGGCCTGTGATTGTTTCACCTCTGCAATCTGACCTCTAACCTCTGACCTTGCCTCATCCCAGTTCTTCCAGCATGGCCGTCATTTCTGACTGGGCGTGGGCGTTGCCGCTGCGTCTTGCGGAGGAGATGCCATCCACCAGCATCCGCTTGGCCTCATCGACGCGGCTCACCTTGGCCAGCGCTTGCGCCGCCATGAAGTATGCGGGCGTGTAATCCGGATTTTTCTCAATCAGCGTTTTGAATTCCTGTAGTGCCTGATCGGTTTGCCCAGCATTCGAATACTCCTGCGCCAGTCCGTAGCGGGCAAACGAATCCTCGGGATTCGCGGCAAGAATTTCGCTTAGCATGGCAATGCGATCCATAGAGAAGGTCTCAGGTCTTAGGTGTCAGGTCTCAGGAAAAGTTCTCAGTTCCCAGTTCTCGGAAGAAACCAAAAGCTAACAGCCAATAGCTAAGAGCCAAAAGCTGCTCTCCATTCATATCACGGCCCGCGTTACAATGGGCTTTCTGCGAAGGAACAACTTTGGCTTGCCCTTTTTTTGTGCCGCGGGAAATCATAAACGACGGGTCCTGGCCGCATCCTTCGCGTCTGCCACTGGGCGCGGGATGGACTGGATCCTGCCGCGCCTCGGGGCAGGAACTAGCGGCATCAGACGCGCACATACGGGAATTCTGCAACCTTGGCTACGCAACCGCCTGTCCGCATCTTCCCCCCGGCCGCGACTGGGATGCAATTCGCTTTTCGGTTGCCCGTGCCAGCGGGGAGCAGATCACGATCTGCTTTGTTTGCGAGTTAGACCATGCTCCGATCGAACATGGGAAATTGACTTTCGAACTGGCGAGCGAGGCTTGGCTCAACGCGCACCCGGACCCACGTGTGCTCAGACTCGCAACCTGCTATCTCCAGACATATCGCGCCCGGCTGAGCGCAGTTCTCGTCTGACGATTATGAATAGCCGATTGAGGGAACGGTCGACCAGTTGACAGTCTATGAACGATCACAAAGCAAAGTTAACTCCCCGCCCGGTGCGCGAATCGATCTCTGAAATGACCGAGATCGTTCTCCCTAACGATGCCAATCCGCTCAACGCGCTTCTTGGCGGACGCCTCATGCACTGGATCGACCTCGCCGGAGCCATGGCCGCCCATCGCCACTCGCGCCAGTACGTGGTGACGGCTTCCATTGATCATCTGGACTTTCTCGTGCCCGTTCGAGTTGGAGACTTCGTAATCCTGCGCTCGTCGGTCAATCGCGTGTACCACACTTCGATGGAGGTGGGTGTGAAGGTCTGGGTGGAGAATTATCACACCGAACAAAGCCGTCACGTCAGCTCCGCTTATCTGACCTTTGTGGCTATAGATGCTGCCGGAAATCGGATGGCGGTCGCGCCCGTCGTCCCGGAGACGGCAGATGAAAAGCGGCGCTACGAAGATGCCGCGCGCCGCCGGGAAATACGGCGGACCGAATCGGCGCGCAGAAAAGAAGTGCGGAGTTAGGCGGTGTTCATGCCCAGCCCCTAAAGGGGCGTCTGATTTGGAAGAGCTTGTTGTATCGCTAAAGCGATACCCTGATACGAAGCCAGACCCTTTCAAGCCAGAGCTTTTCAGCAGCCGATTATCAACCGAGTCCTGAGACCCTATTTATGGACAGCGCACTTCTCGTTCACCGCCTTCACTTTGCGTTCACCGCGACGTTTCACTATCTTTTCCCCCAGCTCACAATGGGGCTCGCCCTGCTTATTGTCGTGCTCAAGACGATCGGCTTGCGGCGCAACGACCCTGTGTATCACGAGGCGGCACGTTTCTGGGGAAGGATCTTTGGCATCAATTTCGTGTTAGGAGTTGTGACCGGCATTCCGCTGGAATTCCAGTTCGGCACCAACTGGTCGCACTTTTCGCGATTCGCCGGTGGCGTCATCGGCCAGACACTAGCCATGGAAGGCATGTTTGCCTTCTTCCTCGAATCGGCGTTCCTCGGATTATTCCTCTACGGAGAGAGGCGGTTGAGCCCGAAAGCACACTGGCTGTCAGCCGTCGCAGTCTTTTTGGGGTCGTGGTTGTCGGGCTATTTCATCATCGCTACTGACGCTTTCATGCAGCATCCCGTCGGCTATTTCACAGCCTCAGACGGGAGCTTGCAGCTTGCGAGCTTCTGGGATTTCGTGCTGAATCCCTGGGCCGGATGGCAATACGCGCACAACATGGGTGGAGCGGCAGTCACTGGAGCGTTCATCATGACGTCGGTGGGCGCGTTTTATCTGCTTTCAGGCAAGTGGACCGCGCACGCCCGCGTCTTCGTCAAGGCGGGTGTGATCGCCGGTTGTCTGTTCAGCGTTCTGCAGATTTTTCCGACCGGCGACAGACAAGGCAACATGGTTACCGACCTGCAACCCGTGACCTTGGCGGCGATGGAGGGATTGTTTCACGGCCAACCCGGCGCGCCATTAGTCATCATAGGTCAGCCTAATGTGCAGCAAGGGAAGATGGATAACCCGATTGAGGTTCCGAAAATGTTGAGCATGCTAACTTACAGACGCTGGAGCGCCCACGTCCGTGGACTCGACGCTTTCCCCAAACAAGACTGGCCGGGTAACATCTCGTTGCTCTATTACAGCTACCACGTCATGGTTGGCCTCGGGACGATCTTTGTCGGCATCATGGTTGTCGCATCGTTCCTGCTCTGGCGGGGCAGACTCTTTAACGCCAGGTGGATGCTCTGGATCCTGATGCTCGCGGCGCCTTTTCCCTATATCGCCAATACCGCTGGATGGATGACCGCAGAGCTTGGCCGCCAGCCTTGGCTGGTCTATGGGTTGATGCGCACTGAAGAGGGTTACTCGAAGCTTGTCTCGGCTGGTAACGGGATGTTTACATTGTTGGGATTCATGGGCATTTACACTGTGCTTGGCATTCTGTTTCTGTTCCTGATCAGGAGGGAAATTGAGCACGGCCCTCTGGCGGGGAGCGAATCGGTGTCCAAATCCTCATCCGGCGACGGGGGCTAGGTAACGGAGCAAGGTAAATATGGCGAGCCTTTGGTTTTGGATTGTCGGAGCGATGATCGCGACCTATGTCGTGCTCGACGGATTCGATCTTGGCGCGGGTGCGATTTATCTGATTGCGGCCAAGACGAATGACGAACGACGCCGGGTGCTGCGTGCCATCGGCCCGGTCTGGGATGGCAACGAAACCTGGTTGATCGCTGCTGGCGGCACGCTTTATTTTGCATTTCCTCGACTCTATGCGTCGAGCTTCAGCGGGTTCTACCTTCCGCTGACGATTGTGCTCTGGCTGCTCATTCTGCGCGGCGTCGGCATTGAATTTCGCGCGCACATCGAGAACCGTGTCTGGCAGGACTTCTTCGACGTGATCTTCAGCATTTCCAGCATTCTGCTGACTGTGTTTTTCGGAGCGGCGCTGGGCAATGTAGTGCGCGGGGTTCCGCTTGATTCAACTGGCTATTTCTTTGAACCGCTCTGGACCAACTTCAAACTCGGCCCGCAGACGGGCATTCTGGATTGGTACACGGTACTCACCGGCGTGGTGGCATTAATAACCCTGACGGCGCACGGTTCTTACTACATCGCGCTCAAAACCGACGAGGATCTCGGCCGCCGCGCCCGCGGTTTTGCATTGCTCTGTTGGCCCGTGCAGTTTTTTCTGACCTGCATTTCTCTGGTTGCGACGTATTTCATCCGGCCCGAAATCATGGAGAACTACGGGAGGCACAAGATCGCGATACTGATTCCGCTCGCCGTTGTGGCTAGTCTAGCAGTGATGCTCTGGGCCAACCCCAAGGGCAAAGAGAAACTTGCGTTCGTTGCCTCCAGCCTGTATATCGCCGCGATGCTGGTGGGCGCGGCGTTTGCGCTCTATCCCGTCGTCCTGCCCGCCCGCGACCACCAATACGACCTCACCATCTACAACAGTGCCGCTGGCAGTCACGGACTGAGTGTCGGCCTGGCTTGGTGGACATTCGCCGCAGTGCTGGCGGTCGGCTATTTTGTGTTCGTCTACCGCATGTTTCGTGGCAAAGTGCAGGTGGGGGAAGGGCACTACTGAGCATTCAGCAATCAGCACTCAGCATTCAGGAAAACCTGATTTCGCGCTGAATGCTAAGTGCTGAATGCCGAGTGCTTCTTTTCCCTCCCGTATAATCGAAATATGAGCGCTCATTCCCAACATCCCGGCCAGCAACAGCCCACGCCGCAACCTTTACCTGGCGTTAACGCCATCATCGCCGTCGGATCCGGCAAGGGCGGAGTCGGCAAGACCACGCTTTCTGTCAATCTGGCAATCGCGCTTAGCAAGATGGGCCACAAAGTTGGATTGCTTGACGGCGACGTTTACGGGCCCAACGTCCCGCTTATGCTCGGCACCAACGAGCAGCCCAAAGTGATGGGCGAAAACCAGATCGCGCCCATCAACTCGCACGGGCTTAAGGTCATCTCGGTTGGCTTCCTCAATCCTGGAGACAAGCCGCTGATTTGGCGCGGTCCCATGCTGCATTCGATCATTAAGCAGTTCCTGGGATCGGTGCAGTGGGGACAGCTTGATTATCTTGTCATTGATCTTCCTCCGGGAACCGGCGACGTTGCGCTCTCGCTGATTCAGACTGTTCCGCTGACCGGCGCGATCGTGGTCTCTACGCCATCCGACGTTTCGCTGCAGGATGCGCGGAAGGCGATCGAGATGTTCCGCCAGATGAAGGTGGACATCGTCGGCATGGTCGAAAACATGAGTTACTTTGTCTGTCCGCATTGCCAGCACGAAATCGATATCTTCTCGCGCGGCGGCGCGGAAAAGACGGCGAAACAGTTCGACATCGCCTTTCTCGGAGGCATCGAACTCGATCCGGAAATTCGCAAATCCGGCGACAGCGGCTCTCCGTCCGTGCTCCAGGGAGAGGACTCGCCTCATGCGAAGTCGCTGTTCGCGTTTGCCCGCAACGTGGTGGCGCGAGTTGAGGAGATCAAAGCCTCCAGTTCGGAAAGCGTGATTCAGATTCAGTAGGGCTCCGTAAGTTCATTCTCGTCCTCTGTTTGAAAAAATCTTTACCACGGGGGGCACAGGGTTCACAGGGCAAATCACTTCGCGCTATTTGCTTCGAATCTTGGCAGGCGGTAGAGTGGGTCCGCAGTTTCGTCTTTCATTACTAGACTTGCCACCATCTCGCCTAGCGCTGGGCCATGCTTGAATCCGTGGCCTGAACCTCCTCCGACGATCCACAAATTCTGATTGTGCGGATGCCGATCGATGATGAAATTGTGGTCGGTCGTATTTTCGTACTGGCAGACTCGCGTCTCGAGCAGCGGCGCATCTTTCATTCCTGGAAAACGGTAGGCGAGGTAGCGGCGCGCCTCGGCCAGACCATCTTCACTTACCAGCCGCTGGCCTGAGGTTGGATCGAACTCGGGGCCGCGCGTGTCATCGGCAATTTTGAAGCCGCGTCCCTGGTTTCCGGGAATTCCGTACATGAAGTGGTCGCTGTGATCTCCCCAAACTGGTATGTTGCCTTCGTTGTAACGTGGATCGCCTGCGGGAGTGCCGAAAAAAAACACTTCTTGCCTGGTCGAAATGAAATGCGGACCGACCGTTTGCGGGAAGAGCTTTCCCAGCCATGGGCCACAGGCGAAGATGTAGCGGTCGGCGACTATGGTCGAGGCATCGGATAGCGGCAGGGCTTTCCACTGAGCGCTTTCGAGATCCTGCGCTGCTACCGTTGCCTGGCGATACTCACCGCCTTCGGCTACAAACTGATCGACCACTGCTTGCGTCGAAGGGCGAGCCAGCAGGTATCCGCTTTGTGGCTCGTGAATGCCCCACTCGACTTTCTCGAAATTTATCTGCGGCCAGCGGCGCGCGAGTTCTTTCACATCGAGCTGCTCGAAAGGAATTCCGGCGTCTTTCAGGAAGGGAAGTGAGCCGCGCTCGAATGTGCCATCGTCTTCGACCATCCAGAGCACTCCGATGGGGAAAAAGAATTTTCGCTTCCACTGGGCTTCGTGTTGCTTC
>Ga0193751_1000878_pt1 | contig 20734 bp, 16 predicted proteins | sample L1c2metaG_FD_143050 | JGI IMG/M metagenome (GOLD analysis project Ga0193751, IMG submission 143050) | Soil microbial communities from a riparian zone of the East river system, Colorado, United States - L1c2 | ecosystem: Environmental > Terrestrial > Soil > Riparian zone | place: USA: East River... | reverse complement strand
AGCCAAGGGGAGCAGAAATCGCTCGATAATTTGTGCAACACGCTGTTCACGTCGGCGCAAGACAACGATTTGCCTGTGCCGTTCTTCGCTAATCTGCTCTGGCAGGAGAGTCGGCTGCGCGAGCGTGAGGTTAGCAAAAAGGGCGCGCTCGGGATCGCCCAGTTCATGCCAAAGGTGGCGGCAGAAACCGGGCTTGCAGATCCGTTCGATCCCATGCAGGCGATTCCCGCCTCGGCTCGCTTTTTGCAAAGACTCCGCCTGCAGTTTGGCAATCTCGGCTTTGTCGCAGCCGCCTACAATGCCGGCGCGCATCGCGTCATCGAATGGTTGGAGCGTCGCGCCGGTTTGCCGCGCGAGACGCGCGACTATGTCGTACGCGTCACCGGGCTGTCGGTCGAAGCCTGGAGGAAAATGTCGATCGACAACAACGCACTGACATTCGTTCCTCACCTGCCATGCCGCAGCTTGCCGGCTTTTGCCAATGTCGAGCAGGAACATTCGCATCAGACCGAGCTTGAGCGCGCCAAATACGCGCGGGCGGAAAGCGAGCAGGATTTGGACGCAAGCCTTTCTGCAGTATCGACGGCACGGAGCACGGCGAAGCAAACACGTGAAAACAAACATGCGCGAGTGCACAGTGAAGCCCGCCGCCTCGCGCATGCAGGCCATGCTTCAAAGCACGAAGCGGCTTCTGCCGCGCGCGAAGGCCATAGCTCGAAGCACGAAACGGCTTCTGCCGCGCGCGAAGGCCATAACTCGAAGCACGAAGCGGCTTCTGCCGCACACGCAGGCCATGCTTCAAAGCACGAAGCGGCGCATGTCCAGCGCGGCAATCGCGAAAGGCGCAAAAGCGCATAGGTCTGTAAGGCCACCGCCTTATTGCGCGGCAATGCTCGTCCTGCCGCGTCGCATGCCAAGCGCCACGATCCGGTGCAGCAGATCCGAATAATTGATCCCGACGTGACGCGCGGCCGTGGCGAATTCCTGACTCTCTGCAATTTCAGGATTGGGATTTGCTTCCAGAAAATAGGGAGTGCCGTCAGCTGCAAGGCGGAAGTCGATTCGCGCGTAGCCGTCGAGTTCGAGCGTCCGATAAACCCGCTTCGCCAAACCCTGGATGCGCGAGGCCAATTCCGGCGCAAGGTCCTTAGCGGTGCCGTGCAGGATGCCTCGCCGCTCTTGGTAGTCGGTATCGTGCTTGACCTTTTCGGTGGCGATCAGCCAATCGCCCTGTGGCATATTCTTGAAGTGCAGTTCCCAGACCGGCAGCACCAGCAAGCGCTCATTGCCGACAATACTGACATAGATTTCGCGGCCTTCAATATACTGCTCGGCGATCGCGGCCGTGCCGATGCGCTCGTGGATGAATTGGACGCGCTCGGCGAGCTTCTCGTCGCTATCAACGACGGACGCTTGTGAAATGCCATAAGACGCATCCTCATTGACGCTTTTTACGATCAGCGGCAAGACGAGCCGCGCTGGCCGCTTAACTTTGCGATGCATTGGAAAAACCGCGAAGGCCGGCACCGGGACGCGGTGATAATGAACGAGTGTCTTGGATAGATCCTTGCCGCGTGCCAGCATTAATCCGCGCGGATTACAGCCGGTGTAAGGAACGCGCAGCAGTTCAAGATAACTGACGACGTTCTGATCGTAAATCGCTTCGCCGTGAAATTGCTCCAGCAAGGTGAATACGACATCAGGCTTCCAAGCCTCGATATCGTCGCGGATCGGTTTTAGCTCGTCATGTACTCCAAGCGGCCGCACCTCGTGCCCGGCGGTGCGCAATGTGGTCACCACGTCGTATTCGGTTTTCCAAACATTGATTTCTTGCTCGCTAAAACCTTTGGTCGACTCCGGAGGTATCAGGTCCGGGTGTACGAGCACCAGGACGCGAAGTCGTTTCATAATGCGATCCACCTGCGCCGCGACGGACCGAACAATGCATGCATGGTTTTGGCGGTCAACAGCACCGTGAATTCCATGAGCAATTTCCGTTCGGGACCTACTGCGCGCAAATTAAGTTCGCGGCAGCGTTGGATCATGTCGTCCAACACGGCATCAAAGGTGAGCTGATATTCTCCCGTCCACTTGGCGACCAATTCCCGCACGCTGGCGCGGTTGCGCCTGATGAACGACGATGCCGCTTCCGAGCGATAGTGCTTCGGGTCGTCCGAGAACAAGCGCCGCAAATCGCGATCGTAGGTTTTGGGCGTATCGACGAGATAGAGCGCGCGCTTTTTCTTATAATATTCGCCGAGTGTCTGGGTGAGCGTGCTGAGCGGATCAACTTTTTCACGATGCGTGAGCGTCGGACGCTTACCAGCTATTTCCTCCATAAGTTCATCGACGTATTCCAGTTTTTTAAGCGCGGGCCAATCGGCATAGCGCGTGCGCCAGTGCGACCGCGGACGCAGCCATACTGCAAACGTCTCGGCAAAATCCTCATCGGGATGGCTTTGCGCGTACCATAACCGCAAATTTTGGACGTGATTGCGGCTCGCGGGATTGGCGCGGTAATAGCGCGGATAGCGCTTGGATGACGGGCCGAATAATTGCTGCCAGCGGCGCCTGCGATAAAGCTGATAGGCATGAGTTACGACGTGACCGCATTCATGCCGCAGGATGCGCATACATTCGGACCACGTTCCGCCCTCGACCTCGAGGATCATTTTCTTTTCCAGCTGCATAAGCCGGGAATGCGCCAGATAGAATGGAATTGCGATGCCGGGGGTGCTAGCTGCATAAGCCGGGAATGCGCCAGATAGAATGGAATTGCGATGCCGGGGGTGCTCTCCGGGCTAAACCATTCGCTCGAAATCCAGGCATGCGGCCGCACGCGAATATCGTGCTCGGCAAGCTCCTGATTGAGCGCGCGAAGGCATTTCTCGAGCCAGGTGCCTTTGACGGTGACCCTGAGATCTTTCAGCCGGACCTCAAGCAGCTCATCGTCGGTCAGAGATGTCCAGGGATATTTCCGACGTGCCATGTTGCAAGAGGACCCACGAAAAGATGATGGCTAATGTTGTCACGGCCCAGCGAAGGCCTCAACTGACAAAGCGGTTCGGTACGATTTTGCGGATCAAACGCAAGGATCGGCCTGCCAGGGAGGGGCACTCCGCGCATTGACCACAGCCCTATGGGAACTTCGCGCCCCGCGTGTGATCCGAAACCGCGCGATCCGGAAGAAACTCATTTTTAGCGACGGCTCAAAGCCGTGCGGCAAACGCATCTGCCAGAAATTGGTGCATAAGGGCGTAGGTTTGCCGCGCCGCCGGTTCGTCCCAGGCGGCGACCCCCGGTACATCTGCCCCCTGGTCGGTAAAGGCATGCAGAACCCCCGAGAACAGGACCATCTGCCATTTCGCACCGGCTGCATCCATTTCCGCTTCAAAAGCATCCCGGTCCACTTTTGGGGCGACCGGGTCCGGCGCGCCGTGAGCCACCAGGAGCGCGGCTTTGACCGGCCCTTTCCGCGCCTGGAGCGCCGTTTTTAGATCGCCATGAATGGAGACCGCCGCGGCAATGTCGGCGCCGTCGCGCGCCAGCTCCAAAACGTTGCCGCCACCGAAACAGAAACCGACCGCCGCGCGCCGCTCGTCGATTAGCGTACGCCTTTGCCCTTCCGCGATCATTGCCTCGAATGCGGCCCTAATGCGCTTGCGCTGCTCAACGGCGTCTGCACGCAGCGGGTTGGCCAAATCAGCTGCCTCAGCAAAGTTGGCCGGCCGTGTTCCTGCGCCGTACATATCCGCGACGAAGACGACGTAGCGGCTCGCAGCTATAAGCCTGCCCCGTTCTATGGCGCCGTTAGTCATGCCCATTCAATTCGGCGCCATCAATAATGCCGGGCGTTTCCCGGACACATTCTCGTCATAGATCAGCGCACCCTCCGCCGTAAGCGCGCCCATCGGATATTTGATTATTTCCGCCCGCATATGCTTCCTCGTCGAAGACTTCGGCCCCGAATTATAGCCATGGAGCAACCATGCCGGAGGACAAAAAGGACGATCCGGCCTTTCTCTACTTCCCGAGCAATTATCGCTGGTCGATGGGGCTATTGATTTGCCTGTCCGCGGCGCCATGGACCGGTGTCGAGATCGATGAGGTCAACCGCGTCGGCCGCGCCCTTGCCGATCAGGTGGGCAACGATACGGCTTGGTTCGAGGAATGGACGCGCATGGGCGAAAAAATAGAGTCGCGCGGCCGCGACGCCCTGCGTGCCGGTCACAAGCTGACCGCCGCGTCCTGCTTCATGCGTGCGACACGCTACTATCAGACCGGCGAACGATTTTTGCATCCGCGTTCACAGCGGAGCATGGATGTCTATGCGCGTTCAGTGAAGCTCTTCAAGGAAGCGGCGGCGTTGATCCCCCGCCCACGTATCGAGCCGGTCGAGATTCCTTACGAGAACACAAGCTTGCCGGCGCTGCTGGTGCATCCAAACCCCGAGGCCGCGGGTGCGCAGCCGGCGCCGGCAATGGTATTTTTCGACGGTTTCGACGTCACCAAAGAGCTGCAATACGGCTACGGCGTTCCCGATCTCGCCGCGCGCGGCATCGGCTGTCTCGTGGTCGACGGGCCGGGCAATGGCGAGAGCGTGCGGTTTCGCAACCTGCCGCTGATCGCCGAGACCGAAAATTACGCGACGCCGGCATATCAATATCTTGCCGCGCGGCGCGAATTCGATCCAAATCGAATTGGGGTAATGGCACTGTCGCTCGGCGGCTATTACGCGCCGCGCGCCGCGTCACTCGAGCCGCGCTTTGCCTGTTGCGTCGCTTGGGGCGCCCAGTGGGACTATCACGAGATTTGGGCCCGCCGTCTCGAAGAGCTCGATTCTGGCAAGGTGTTGTCGCTTTCGGTGCCGCCGGAACATCTGCAGTGGGTGCTCGGCGTTTCTGACCGTGCCGCCGCCCTCAAAAAGCTCGAAGGCTTTCGCCTCGACGGCATCGTGCAAAAAATGGCCTGTCCGTTTTTGTTGCTGCACGGCGCCGGCGATGAGCAGATTCCACTTGAGTTGGCGGAAAAGCTCTTTGAGGCCGTAGGCTCCAAGCAGAAGGCGCTTAAGATATTCAGTCGCGAGGAAGGCGGTTTCCACCACTGCCAGGTCGATAATATCACTATCGGCGTGCACTACATGTTCGATTGGATCGCGGATGTTTTGAATGCCGGTCGATAGGTAGGACGCACCCTGCGCTACCAGCGGTAGTTCGAGACCGGGACGAAAACCCAGCAAGATGCTTCGTCAAGGCAAATCGTGCTCGCTGCACGATCAGATTAAATAATCCTTAAATGGTGGGCGACCATTGTGACCCGGCTGGCTATTTCCCTCGTGGAGCCCCGCTATGGTTCGCCTGCTTGCCTCGTTCGTGGCCGTCATGTTGCTGACCCAATGTTCTTATGCGTCGGCCGGTGAATTCGGCAACAAGGACGAGGCCATGGCGATGGTCGAACGCGTGAAAGAGATGTTCGTCAGGGACGGCGCCGATCCGACCTTCAAAGCCGTTTCCGATAAGTCTGTGGCCAACTTTCACGATCGCGATCTCTATCCCTTCATTTACGACTTGAGAGGCAATTGCGTCGCGCATGGCGCTCGGCCGGCGCTCATAGGTAAAAATCTCCTCGACCTCAAGGATCAAGACGGAAAATACCTGATCCGCGAAATGGTCGACATCGCCAGCGGGCCTGGCGCAGGCTGGGTCAATTACAAGTGGCCTAATCCGATCAACAATAAGATCGAGGATAAGACCAGCTACATCGAAAAGATGGGCGACTATTTCGTTGGGGTCGGAGTCTACCGGGAGTGACCCGAACGGCCGACGAAGGAAAACGGCCGGGCAAAGGCAGCAGCATGCTCACATTCGTCAACGAGCCGGCGTCCGGATTTCTGTCACGCCTGACAATTCGCACCAAAGCCTTCATCGCCTCTGCCGTTGTATTGATCTGTCTGATCGGGATGGGCGTGATTGCGGTGCTTGGCTCGCGCGAGGTCGCCCGAAATTTGGACGAGCTTTCACGGTCGAACTTGCCGACCCGCGGCGCCGCGGTGATAGTGAACAACTCCGTGATTGACGCACATATGCGGATATTTCGCTATGTGTCCTGGGCCAGCAACGGCGTAAATGAGAAGCTTCTGCAGAATCTCCGCAACGAAATCGAAGCCGATTTCTCGGCGATCAGGAAAAGCTTCAATGAACTAGCGGCACGGCCCGATCTTTCGGCCCAGTTAAAGACCGAGCTGAACACCCTTCAGGGAAAGCTGCAGAAGTACGAAAGCACCGCCAGGGACGTGCTCGACGTCGGACGGACCGACCCGCCAATGGCAACGATGATGCTTGGCCAAACCGACGACAGCTTTACCGGCATCGAGGCTAATATTCGCAAGATCCTCAATGCGATTGTCGCCGAGTCGTATTCGATTGTCGAAGAGTTATCGATCGCCACCGGACGCGAAACGCTTTCGCTCGCAATCGGACTGATCGCCTGCTTCGTGCTCAGCGTGGCCGCCATGGCTTTCGTCGCCAGATCGATCGTTAGACCGATCACCTCGATTACTCATGCCATGCAGAAGTTGTCGACCGGGGACACTGCGGTAGAATTGGGATATCGCGATCGCAGCGATGAAATCGGACAGATGATCGAGGCGATCGAGATCTTCCGGCACAACGCGCTCGAGATTCAAGCAATGCAGCTGTCCCGTCGCCAAGCCGAAGAGCAGCGAGCGCTGAAACGACGCGAAGAGATGGCCGCACTTGCCGCGGAATTTGAAGGCTCGGTCAAACAGATTGCCGCACAACTGGTCAAGGCTGTCACTGCAGTGCGCAACAACGCTGAGGTGATGGCCAAGGCTGCAGAAGATACCAAAACAAAATCGAGTTCGAGTGTCGAAGCCGTTGTTAATACCCGCGAAAATATAGAAACAGTGGCGCAGGCGGCACGCGAGCTGTCGCGAACCATTGATGAATTGGCGGGACGCACTAATGACGTTTTCAAGCTTACCAGCGACACCGCGGAGCAATCGGAAAGCGCCAGTGCGGAATTGGCCAAGCTCGCCGCCTCCGTGGAGCAGATCCTGCCTATTACCGATCTCATTCAGGGCATCGCGCAACAGACCAATCTTTTGGCATTGAACGCGACAATCGAAGCAGCCCGGGCGGGAATGGCCGGAAAGGGATTCGCGGTGGTTGCCGGTGAAGTGAAAACGCTCGCTCAGCAAAGTGGCCGAGCTACCGATGAGATCGCGCATAAAATTGCGGCTGTCCGCGAAACCTGCTCCGCCGTGGTCTCGACCATCAGTCAGATCATTCAGGCAATAAAAAATCTCAAAGCCTTCGCAACCGAGATCTCGACCGGCATCGGGCAGCAATCTGCTGCGACCGCCGGCATTTTCGCCAGTGCGCAGTCAGCCGCCGATAGCTCACGGGCGGTAGCGGCAAATATCGTCGATCTAAACGGTCATGCCGATGCGACGTTTGCGGCTTCTAACGAAGTGCTCGAGACCACCAAGCGCCTGTTCGACCATACCCGAGGCGTGCAGACCAATGTCGACAAGTTTTTGGGCCACGTGAGAAGCGCTTAAGGGCGCCGCACTGCGTCTGCTCAAGCCGCAAGCATCTTCTGCACTTCACTGACCAGCTCGCGCAGGTGAATCGGCTTGGACAGAACCTTGGCGTGCCTGGGCGCGCTTGAGTCGGAATTGAGTGCAACGGCGGCGAAGCCGGTAATGAACATGATCTTGATGTCGGGATCGAGCTCGGCCGCGCGGCGGGCAAGTTCGATTCCATCCATTTCCGGCATGACAATATCGGTCAGCAAGAGTTCGAACGGCTCTTCGCGCAATCGCTGATAGGCGGACAGACCGTTGTCATACGAAATCACGTCGAAGCCGGCATTTTGCAGCGCCTTGACCAGGAAACGGCGCATATCGATGTCGTCTTCCGCAAGCAGGATTTTGGACATGACCAACGAACCCGGCTTTGGCCGGCCCCCTGCATCCCATAAGCGGGACGCCAGGTAAACATCGGGTGAAGGAGGAGCCGCGATGCCGGGCCTATGGCAGCAAATGGCCTTGGCAAGCTGCGGCGCGTATGGAAAATAGCTGCCAGCCGCACGTCACGCGAAAGCCCCCAGCGTCATGCCGGAAATGCAGGACGAACTCGATCCCCCGTTCGAAGCCCTGGAGCCGGCGGACTGCCGTGGGCCGCTGTTGTTCAATTCACCGCACAGCGGGCGGATTTATCCTCGGGAGTTCTTGCTGACCTCACGGCTCGATCTGGCGACGCTGCGCCGCTCGGAGGACTCATTCGTCGGTGAGCTGATCGAAGGCGTGGTGGCCCGTGGCCATCCCGTCGTGCGAGCGCATTTCCCGCGCTGTTACGTCGACGTCAATCGCGAACCTTACGAACTGGACCCGCGAATGTTCGAGGGGCGACTGCCCTCGTTTGCCAATACCCGCTCAATGCGGGTGGCAGGCGGGCTCGGCACGGTCGCGCGCGTGGTGGGCGATGCCCAGGAAATCTATGATCAGCGGATTACGGTCGCGGAAGCGATGCGGCGCATTGACGGGCTTTATAAGCCTTACCACCGGGCGCTGCGCCGGCTTTTCATGCGGCTGCAACGCGATTTTGGCGCTGCGATCCTGATCGACTGCCATTCAATGCCCTCCACCACCGGCAGTCGCGACGAGCGGCCGCGCGCGGATCTGGTGCTTGGCGATCGCTATGGCACAAGCTGCGTCGGGATTGTGCCGGAAGCAATCGAACAATGCATGCGCGGCTTCGGTTACACCGTGAGCCGCAACAAACCCTACGCCGGCGGCTTCATCACCGAGCATTACGGCAATCCGACCGCTGGGCTGCACGCTATTCAGCTTGAGATCAATCGTGGGCTTTACATGGACGAGCGCCGTTACGAGCGCTCGGCCTCGTTTGCCAAGTTGGCACGCGAATTCGAATTACTGGCCGATCAGCTTGCCAATATCCCGATCGAAGAACTACGACCCTACCGCGCCGCGGCGGAGTAGCGAGCCGCAAAACTAAAGCGCAAGGCAAAGAAAAAGGGCCGCTCACCTTGCGGGGAGCGGCCCAAGTCTAGGGAGGAAACGCCCAAGGAGGGCGACGGTAACGTGAGAGAATCTCCCGCTACCGCACTGCAGCAACATACACTGCGCCGCACAAAATTCAAGGCTGGTCGGCCGGTCCGTGGGAATTTTTCCCGTCCAAATTCGGCGTATTGTGCATATTTTCGAAGCATGCTTGAAATAGGCAAGTACAATCATAGACTTAAGCTTTGAAGTACGGTTGCTTAAAACTTGGCCATTTCTTGTTTTCATGGCCAGCGGCAACGCCGATTTCGAATGTCGGCGCGCTTGGCCCTGGCGGCCAAGCCAGCCAAGTGTGGATGCCGTGTAAGGGCGGATTCTAGGGGTTTGCGATGACGGCGATCGACTTTACTGCCTTTGTCGACGAACTTGCCGCCATCTCTGGCGAAACCATCCGGCCGTTTTTTCGCAGCGCGCTGGGCATTGAAAACAAAAGCCGCTCCGGCGGCTTCGATCCGGTCACGGCCGCCGACCGCGCCGCCGAAGCGGCAATGCGGACCCTCATCAAGCGGACGTTTCCCGAGCACGGTATCATCGGCGAAGAATTCGGCATTGAGCGCCGCGACGCTGAATATGTCTGGGTGCTCGACCCGATCGACGGGACCAAGTCGTTCATCTGCGGCATGCCGGCCTGGGGGACGCTTATCGCATTGACCCGGCGCGGCGAGCCGATTTACGGCATGATGCATCAACCGTTCACGCGCGAGCATTTCTCCGGCGATGGCCGCGGCGCGCGCTATCGCGGGCCCGCCGGCGATCGAGCGCTTCGCGCACGCGCCTGCGCCTCAGTGCAGGACGCCGTGCTGTGCACGACCAGTCCGCTATTGATGAAATCTGACGACCGCAAATGCTTTCAACGGGTCGAGCAGGCGGTGCGGCTGTCGCGCTATGGCGGCGATTGCTACGCCTATTGCGTGCTTGCCGCCGGCCATGTCGACCTGGTGATCGAAACCGAACTCAAGCCGCATGATGTCTTGCCTTTGATTCCGATCATCGAAGGAGCCGGCGGCATCATTACTACGTGGGAAAACGGCCGACCGCATGAGGGCGGGCGCATCGTTGCGGCGGGCGATCAACGGGCCCACGCACAGGCGCTGGAGTTGCTAAAAGGGTAAGGCGCCGAGGCAAGCCGCCCAGCTCGAACCATCAATAAAGCGGAGTGCCCGGAACAAAGGCGTCGAACGCCGCCCAAAATTGCGATCGGAAGCGATCTTGCTCCATCAGCAGTTCGTGCTGCGCGCCAACGATGACGAGATGCGAGCCCGCGCGCAACACGCCGGCGAAATCTTCAATCGCGGAATTTGAAACCACCTGGTCGTTGCCGCCGGCGGCGATCAGCATGGGTTGGCGAATCCGAGCCGGGTAACTGGGTTCGCGCAGCGCGCGCATCGAGCGGAACGCGGCGTCACACCAGGCAACCGTTGGCGCGCCCAAAGCGAGAGCGGGCTCGGCTTCGAGGATGGCGGCATTACGCGCATAACGTACCGGGTCGGAGGTGAGAATGTTACCGAGGAAAGGCCGCGATTCGACGATGCTGGTGTCGGTCCTGGGAACGTACATACCCCCAAACCCGGCCAGGCGCAGCGCGCGGACGATTAGCCAACCGCTGCCCATCGAATAGTCCACGCCGCCGAGCGCAATAAGCGGTGCGATCAGGACCATGCGATCGAACCACTGGCGGCCGCGATACGCCGCGCGGATGAGGACATTGGCGCCGGTGGAATGGCCGATCGCGAAGAGTGGCGGCGGACAGTCCGGCAAAACGACTTCACGCATCAAAGTTTCAAGATCGGTGTCGTATTCGGCAAAATCGCGCACATAGCCTTTGCGGTGGTCAGTCACGGCGCGATCCGACAGGCCCTGACCTCGCCAGTCCAACGCTGCGACAGCGAAGCCGCGCGCGCGCAGGTCGCGTACGGTCTCGAAATACTTTTCGATCCATTCCGAACGACCTTGGAAAATGCACACCGTGCCGCGGCGCCCGGCTGGCGGGAGCCAGCGGGCAAAGCGAAGGGTCACACCGTCAGGGGTTTTGAGCGCGCCGGCGACAAAGCTGTCGGGAACCGGGTTCGCAGGAATGGAAATAAGTTTCATGAAGGCTTTCGGGCGAGCCGTTTGGCGTTCGCTTATAACAGTCTGGAAATGCTGCTCAACTTGCCAGGCTAGGCCGCGCCCGGCAGGGCCCCGGGCCGGGCCTGACCACATTGATTGCGCCGATTTCCAAGAAGAAACTCCATATTAAAAACAATGGCTTGTCGTCTCTTGCGGCGTCGGAACAATGATCCCATATCAACTATGCGCAGGCTATCCAGGGCTGCGCATTGAACGGCTCGGCCCTATCCGGGCGGGCCACCCGCATGTCGCTTCAAAAGGAGGATATGCCATGCGAACTTTCGACTTAGCACCACTTTATCGTTCGACCGTCGGCTTCGACCGTTTGTTCTCGTTGCTCGATCAGGGCCTCGAGGGCGCGGCGCCCGGTTATCCGCCCTACAATATCGAGCGCACCGGCGAGAATGCTTATCGCGTATCCGTAGCGGTCGCCGGGTTTAACGAGCCGGAGCTCTCGATCGTGGCGAAGGAGAACACGCTGACGATCCGCGGTGAAAAAAACGCCACGGAAGAAGAAAAGCGCGGTGAAGTGCTCTACCAGGGCATTGCGGCGCGCACCTTTGAGCGTGTGTTCCAGCTTGCCGATTATGTTCAGGTGAAAGGCGCGAGCCTCGAGAACGGTCTTCTGCACGTCGATTTAGTGCGCGAGATCCCCGAGGCGAAAAAGCCGCGCACCATCCCGATCGGCGGCAAGAGCAACGGCCCCACGGTGATCGAGAATCAAAAGGCCGCGTAACAGCTTTTGTCACAATCAGACGAGGGCGCCCCGGTTTTCCGGGGCGCTTTTTTTGATTCACCGGCAAGCGCTAGTGTGGTGGATTTGTTGAAGTTCCTACTATTAAGAGGCTGGCTCGGATAGGAACTTCAAATCCAAAAACCACACTAGAATCATAAATTTGCTAGTGTCCCTTTGATTCCGAAGTTCGCATCAGAGGCGCCGCAAACACTTGCGAACTTCGGAATCGGGACACTAGTCGCTGATTGCAGGAATTGCCGACGCGCTGGCGGGCTTACTTAACGGCTCCGATCGTGGCGCCGGCGGCGTGCCTGTTGCGATGCCAGGTTTGACAATGGATTTCGTCTCGCCGCCGCCGGCCGCTGCAAGTCCTGCCGGACGCGGCCGTGGCAGGGGCACAAGGCTGGCGCCCGCAGAATGCTGCGATCGCGCCGGCGCCAAGCCTCGAAGCTCGTCCTGATCACTCAACGGCACTTCGGAAGCGCCGACATAAGGCGGTCGCCCGTAAGCCGCGACCTCATCGGCTGGACCGAGATAACGCGGCGGCCCAAACCGTCCGTAGGGTGCTGGCGGGTAAGGCCCCGGAGCATAGGGGCCGTAAAGCCCGGGACCGGAAACGATGCGATTGGCGTCGCGGATGGCGCCGGAGCGCGCATCAACAACCACGCGCATCGCAACCCCGCGAAAATCGATCGCCCGCACCACATAGCTGGTTCCCTCGCGCAACGGCGGCGCTAGCGGATCGAACCCGGCCGCACGCACGGTGCGCAGAATCTCATAAGGCGGCACAAAGCCGCGAAGGGGCGCCGACTGTGGAACTGACTGTGAGGCGGTTGGCGGAGACTGCGCCAAGGCAGTAACCGCGCCCAGCACCAAAACTGCGAACACGGCTCCGGATAGTCTTAGCAAGCGCACAAGCCCCTCCCGCCCAACTCCCCACCGGCTATGAGAGATGAACCTTAAATTGGGGCGACGCTTGGGCGCGCATCATAACCTGCAGAGGTTCACGAAGCGGTCGATCTCCACTTCGCCGGTAGCAAATGAGGTGACGAGCCGGACGAGCACGTTATCTGGCCCGATCTGCAAGGTGCCGCTGCTGCGGACGTAATAGTCCGCGCCCGCCGCCTTGAGTTTGGCGTCGAGCACGCGCGGCAGCACCACAAAGACGAGATTGGCCTCAACGGGCCAGACCGGCCGCAATCCCATCCCGGTCAGCGCAGCCGCCAATTTGTCAGCCATGGCGTTGGCATGGCGTGCCAGCGCCAGCCACCGGTCATCGGCGAGATAAGCCAAAAACTGCGCAGCGATGTAGCGGTGCTTTGAGAGGAGATGGCCACCGCGCTTGCGGCGCTCGCCAAAGAACGCCGCGACCTCGGAATCGAAAAATATCACGGCTTCGGCTGCCAGCGCGCCACCCTTGGTGGCGCCGAACGACAGCACGTCAATGCCGCAGCGCCAAGTGATCTCGGCAGGCGTGGCATTGAGCCGGACGAGCGCATTGGCAAAACGTGCGCCATCCATATGTACGGCGAGCGATCGCATCCGCGCGATCTCGGCCAAGGACGCGATTTCATTGGTTCGATAAATAGTGCCCGCCTCAGTGGCCTGGGTTATCGAGAGCGCCGATGGAATCACCTGGTGCGGGCTGTGTCCGCCATAACCGGCCAGCGCTGTTTTTAGTCCGTCGGGGCTGATTTTGCCGCCATCGCCACTAAGTCCGACAAGCTTGAGACCATTGCCGAAAAATTCGGGTGCACCACATTCATCGGTCGCGATGTGGGATTCGGAATGGCAGAGGACGACGCCCCAGGGTGGCGTGACCTGCGCCAGGGCCAATGCGTTCGACGCGGTGCCGGTTGGCACCAGAAAGGCGGCGACCTCGCGCTCGAATATTTCACAGAAGCGGCGCTCGATCGCATGCGTCCAGTCGTCATTGCCGTAGCCGAGCGCGAAGCCACGATTCGCTTCGACCAGGGCGTCGAGAATGGCAGGCGCGACTGGCGCCGTGTTGTCACTGGCAAAATTCATTTGGGGAACCTAGCGAGGATCGTCTCTTGCGCACAGGTGGTGGGCAGACGGCTCTGCACGATGGCTCTGCCCCACCCGTTTACCGGCTGTGTAACCGCGGCAGGTTATTCATTAACCTCCGCACAGCGCCGGCACCACATTGCGCTACGCGCACTCCCATGATCCACTTCAAGCGCGGAACAGGACCGACCGGGACGCCGTTGGCTCAGGAAAAGGCGTCATTTTCCCGCGCCCTTTTGGGTTGCGCAGCTTGTATTGGCGCCAGGAATTTGCCATGTTTCGCATAGGACAGCATTGCTGTCCCAATTATGGTCCCAAAGTGCGCGGTCGGTTGAAAGTCCGACGAGACGCGCGGATCGGCCGCCGGGTGGCGAGGGCGCGCCGGACGGCGGCAAGTACTAGCAACCAGCGGCCGTTGAGCGGATCGCAGGTTGCCTCCAAGACGAGTGGCTCGCCCTGGCGCAGGATGGCGTGATCCTGCGCGGGCTGTACTGCGCCGGACCCTCGATGACCGCGTGTCTCGGGGTCTTGCGAGGAGCGCGTGGAACGATGACCGCGGCTGGTTTCGGCTTGTTCGATCCGACGCTGGAAAAGGATTCCTGCGGCGTCGGATTTATTGCCGACATCAAAGGACGCAAGTCGCACAAGATCATCGAAGATGCGCTGACGATCCTTGTCAATCTCGAGCACCGCGGCGCGGTCGGCGCCGACCCCCGCGCCGGCGACGGCGCCGGCATTCTGGTGCAGACGCCACACAAGTTTCTCGCCAAGAAGGCGGCTGCGCTCGGTATCGAACTGCCGCCGCCCGGACATTATGCGGTCGGCGCGTTGTTCATGCCGCGCGATCCCGCTTGGCGCCAAGAGATCATGGACACCTATACCGCCGCGGCGGCGCAGGACGGCATGGCTGTTCTCGGCTGGCGCAATTTACCGACCAACAATTCAACGCTTGGCGAATCGGTCAAACCGACTGAGCCGGTCCATATGCAGGTCTTCATCGCGCGAAATCCGAAGGTCACGTCGGAAGACGACTTCGAGCGGCGGCTTTACATCCTGCGCAAGACCATCTCCAGCACGCTGTACGGCAAGCGTGGCCGCAGTACGTCCAATTATTATCCGGTCTCGATCTCATGCCGCACGCTCATCTACAAAGGCATGTTCCTCGCCGACCAGCTTTGTACCTATTATCCGGATCTGCACGATCCGGATTTCGAAAGCGCCTTGGCGCTTGTACATCAGCGTTTCTCGACCAATACGTTCCCCACTTGGTCGCTGGCACACCCTTACCGCATGATCGCGCATAACGGCGAGATCAACACGCTGCGCGGCAATAACAATTGGATGGCGGCGCGCCAGGCCTCGGTGTCGTCGCCGAAATTCGGCGCCGACATCAATAGGTTGTGGCCCATCTCCTACGAAGGACAATCGGACACGGCCTGCTTCGACAATGCGCTCGAATTCTTGGTGATGGGTGGCTATTCGCTAGCGCATGCGATGATGATGATGATCCCGGAGGCGTGGGCGAGCAATCCGCTCATGAGCGAAGAGCGCCGCGCCTTCTATGAATATAACGCCGCGCTTATGGAGCCTTGGGACGGTCCGGCCGCAATCGCATTCACCAACGGCCGCCAGATCGGCGCTACGCTTGACCGCAACGGCCTACGCCCGGCGCGCTATCTGGTCACGCGCGACGACCGCATCATCATGGCATCGGAAATGGGAGTGCTGCCGGTCCCCGAAAAAGACATCGTGGTGAAATGGCGACTGCAGCCCGGCAAGATGCTGCTGGTCGACCTCGACCAGGGCCGGCTCATTCCTGACGAAGAACTCAAGGCGCAATTGGCGCGCAGTCACCCCTACCAGGAGTGGCTAGAGCGCACGCAGATTGTACTGGAGAATTTGCCGCCAGCGGCCGAGGCGGCACCCATCTCGAATTTATCCTTGCTCGATCGGCAGCAGCTATTTGGCTACACCCAGGAAGATCTCAAAATTCTGATGACCCCGATGGCGACCACTGGCGAAGAGGCCGTCGGTTCCATGGGTAACGACACGCCGATCTCGGCGCTGTCGGAGCGGCCGAAGATTCTGTTCACGTATTTCAAGCAGAATTTCGCGCAGGTGACGAACCCGCCAATCGATCCGATCCGCGAAGAGCTGGTGATGAGCCTCGTCTCGATCATCGGACCGCGGCCGAATCTATTCGATCTTGAGGGCTCGTCGAGGAAGAAGCGCCTGGAAGTTCACCAGCCGATCCTCACTAATGCCAATCTGGAAAAGATCCGATCGATTTCTGATCTCGGCGACCATTTCAGGTCGCTGACGCTTGATACGACCTGGCCGGCGGAAGCCGGCGCTGCGGGGATGGCTGCCGCGATCGACAAGCTATGCGAACAGGCCGAAGCTGCGGTCGGCGATGGTGTCAACATCATCATCCTTTCGGATCGTCGCGCCGGCGCGGACCGCATTCCGATTCCGTCACTGCTGGCCTGCGCCGCCGTGCATCATCATCTTATCCGTGAGGGTTTACGCACCTCGGTAGGTTTGGTCATGGAATCGGCCGAGCCGCGCGAGGTTCATCATTTCTGCTGCCTCGCCGGTTACGGCGCTGAAGCGATCAATCCGTATCTTGCTTTCGAAACCCTCGTGGCGATGAAGCACGAGTTACCGCAGAGGCTCGACGATAAAGAAATAATCAAGCGTTACATCAAATCGATCGACAAGGGACTGCTGAAGGTAATGTCGAAAATGGGCATCTCCACCTATCAGTCCTATTGCGGCGCGCAAATCTTCGACGCGGTGGGGTTGAAATCGGATTTCGTCGCAAAATATTTCACCGGCACTGCGACGCGCATCGAGGGCGTGGGCCTTGCGGAGATCGCCGAAGAGGCGGTGCGGCGCCACCGCGATGCGTTCAGCGATGCGCCGATCTACCGCACGATGCTGGACGTCGGCGGCGAATATGCGTTCCGTGTTCGCGGCGAGGAACACGTGTGGAACGCTGCCACAGTCGCGGCGCTGCAGCATGCGGTGCGCGGCAATTCTTATGAGAACTATCGGCAGTTCGCGCGTAGTATCAACGATCAATCGCAGCATCTGCATACGATCCGCGGACTGTTCCGCATCAAGTCGGCCGAAGAGGAGGGACGCAACCCCGTTCCGATCGAGGAGGTCGAGCCGGCGAAGAACATCGTCAGGCGCTTCTCGACGGGTGCGATGTCGTTCGGGTCGATTTCGCGCGAGGCGCATACCACGCTCGCCATCGCCATGAACCGAATCGGCGGCAAGTCCAATACCGGCGAAGGCGGCGAGGAAGCGGACCGCTTCAAGCCGCTACCGAACGGCGACTCGATGCGCTCGGCGATCAAGCAGGTGGCGTCCGGCCGTTTTGGCGTCACCGCCGAATATCTTGTGAATTCCGACATGATGCAGATCAAGATCGCACAAGGCGCCAAGCCGGGCGAAGGCGGCCAACTGCCCGGGTACAAAGTCGACAAGATCATCGCCAAAGTGCGCCACTCAACGCCCGGCGTCGGCCTGATCTCGCCGCCGCCGCATCATGACATCTATTCCATCGAGGATCTGGCGCAGCTCATCTTCGATCTGAAAAACGTCAACCCGGAAGGCGACGTTTCGGTCAAGCTCGTTTCCGAGGTCGGCGTCGGCACGGTCGCCGCCGGCGTATCCAAGGCACGTTCCGATCACGTCACTATCGCCGGCTATGAGGGCGGCACCGGCGCCTCGCCGCTTACCTCGATCAAGCATGCCGGATCGCCGTGGGAAATCGGGCTTGCCGAAACCCATCAGACGCTGGTCGCCAATCGGCTGCGTGGCCGCATTGCGGTGCAGGTCGATGGCGGCATTCGCACCGGCCGCGACGTTGTGGTCGGCGCGCTCCTTGGCGCCGACGAATTCGGCTTCTCCACGGCGCCGCTGATCGCCGCCGGCTGCGTGATGATGCGCAAGTGCCATCTCAATACCTGCCCGGTTGGCGTGGCCACCCAGGATCCGGTGCTGCGCAAGCGTTTCCGTGGCCAACCCGAGCACATCATCAATTATTTCTTCTTTGTCGCCGAGGAAGTCCGAGAACTCATGGCCGAGATGGGCTATCGCACTGTCAACGAGATGATCGGACAGATGCAAATGTTCGATCGCCGCAAGCTGATCGCCCAAGGCAAGGCGAGTGGACTCGATTTTTCGAAACTGTTCATGAAGCCGGACGTCCCTGCAGAAGTGGCCACTTTCAATTGCGAGCGGCAGGACCACAAGATTCGGGATGTGCTCGATCGCAAGCTGATCGCGCAGTCGCAACCGGCGATCGAGCGCGGCGATCCGGTTCGGATGTCGTTCCCGATCAAGAATACCGATCGTACGGTCGGCGCCATGCTGTCGGGGACAATCGCCAAGCGCTATGGCCACGAGGGCCTGCCGCCGGACACCATTGTGGCGCGGTTTACCGGTACGGCTGGGCAGAGTTTTGGCGCGTTCCTGGCACGCGGCGTCACCTTCGAGCTCGAGGGCGACGCCAACGATTATCTCGGCAAGGGACTTTCCGGTGGACGCATTGTCGTGCAGCCGCCCGCCGACGCGGGCATCGTTCCGGAACAATCGATCATCGTCGGAAATACCGTGTTGTATGGCGCAATCGCCGGCGAGTGTTACTTCCGCGGCGTGGCCGGCGAGCGCTTCGCGGTGCGCAAGCGGGCATCGTTCCGGAGCAATCGATCATCGTCGGAAATACCGTGTTGTATGGCGCAATCGCCGGCGAGTGTTACTTCCGCGGCGTGGCCGGCGAGCGCTTCGCGGTGCGCAATTCCGGAGCGATCGCCGTCGTCGAAGGAGCCGGCGATCATTGCTGCGAATACATGACCGGCGGCGTCGTGGTCGTGCTCGGCCCGACTGGGCGCAATTTTGCCGCCGGCATGTCGGGCGGCGTCGCCTATGTGCTGGACGACGATGGCAGCTTCAGCAGTCGGTGCAATTTGGCCATGGTCGATCTGGAGCCAATGCCGGAAGAGGAGGACATTAACGCCAAAATCTTCCACCACGCGCGCGATCTTGAAGCGCACGGACTCGTCGACATCATGTCAGATTTGAGCAGCTTCGATGGCCATCGGCTGCATCATTTGATTACACGGCACGCCCGCTTTACGGGGTCCGCAATTGCGGCCAAAATGTTGAATAATTGGAAGACATGGTATCCGAAATTCCGCAAAATCATGCCGGTCGAATATCGCCGCGCGCTCAATGAGCTAAAGGCCGCAGCCATCGCCGCGGAGTAACTTGCACAAAGAACGCCGATAAAGCTGCAAACAATAGAGAGCGCCTTTGGGCAAGATCACCGGCTTTCTCGAATACCCTCGCGAGGATCGTGATTATCAACCGGTCGCCGAACGCATTCGGCACTGGCACGAATTCATTTTGCCGCTGCCGGAGAAGGAATGTGTCATTCAGGCGGCGCGCTGCATGAACTGCGGCGTGCCGTATTGCCAGGGCACGGGTTCGCTGGCGCCGAGCGCCCCGGGCTGCCCAGTCAACAATCAGATCCCCGATTGGAATGACCTTGTCTATATGGGTAACTGGGAAGAAGCCGCGCGCAATCTGCACTCGACCAATAATTTTCCGGAAGTGACGGGCCGCGTCTGTCCGGCGCCGTGCGAAGCATCGTGCACCCTCAACATCGACGAAAATCCGGTCACGATCAAATCGATTGAATGTGCAATTGCCGATCGCGCAATTGCTCAAGGGCTTAAGCCCGAGCCGCCCACCGAGCGGACCGGCAAAAGTGTAGCCGTCGTGGGCTCCGGGCCGGCCGGCCTTGCCTGCGCGCAGCAGCTTGCACGCGCCGGGCACGACGTCCACGTCTATGAACGCTGGGCCAAAGCGGGCGGTCTGCTCCGTTATGGCATTCCCGATTTCAAGATGGAGAAGCACCACGTCGACCGCCGGGTGACACAGATCGAGGCAGAGGGCGTTGTGTTCCACTATGGAGCAGATGTCGGCGTCAATATCGATGCGCAGCGGCTGCTTGAGCAGCATGACGCGGTCGTCCTGACGGGCGGCGCTGAAAAACCACGTGACCTGCCGGTGCCAGGACGTGAGCTCCAAGGCATTCATTTCGCCATGGATTATCTGCCGCAACAGAACCGGCGAGTCAGTGGTGAAACGCCGATCGAGGCAGAGCCCATCCTAGCGGCTGGCAAACACGTGGTCGTCATTGGCGGCGGCGATACCGGGTCCGACTGTATCGGGACCGCCTTTCGTCAAGGCGCGCTTTCGGTGACTAATTTCGAAATCATGCCGCAACCGCCGCTGCACGAGAACAAGATGCTCACCTGGCCGGATTGGCCGTTCAAGTTGCGCACATCGTCGAGCCATGAGGAAGGCGTAGAACGCGACTTTGCCGTGATGACGACGAAATTCACTGGCGAGAACGGCGAAGTGAAAAAGCTGCATTGCGTTCGCGTCGACGGCAAGATGAAGCCAATTCCCGGCAGCGAATTCGATGTTACCGCCGACCTCGTGCTTCTGGCGATGGGCTTCGTGCATCCGTTGCACGAGGGAATGATCAAGGGGCTCAAACTGGCGCTCGATCAGCGTGGCAATGTCAGCGCCTCGACCGACAATTACCGGACCTCCATCGATAAAGTGTTTGCCGCGGGGGATATGCGGCGCGGCCAATCATTGGTTGTTTGGGCAATTCGCGAAGGCCGCCAAGCCGCGCATGCCGTTGACAAATACCTGATGGGATCGAGCCT
>Ga0193751_1000877_pt1 | contig 20741 bp, 15 predicted proteins | sample L1c2metaG_FD_143050 | JGI IMG/M metagenome (GOLD analysis project Ga0193751, IMG submission 143050) | Soil microbial communities from a riparian zone of the East river system, Colorado, United States - L1c2 | ecosystem: Environmental > Terrestrial > Soil > Riparian zone | place: USA: East River... | reverse complement strand
GCACTCCGCGCGCTCGGCGCCCTGGCGGCCGTCCTGCGGCCGGAGATGCGCTTGCCTCGCACCGCCGGCCCCTACATGCTGCCGCCGCTGGCCCCCATGTTCCTGGCGGCCGTCTCGGCCAGTGCCCCTGGCGCCCCCACGGGCGCGTCCGCCGTCCCCGCCGCCGGCGGCGCCGTCGTGAACTGGACCGCCCCTGCGTTTACCGGCACCGGCGGGATCGCCCACTACACCGTCACGGCCAGCCCCGGCGGCGCCACGGCCACAACACCCGACGCCCGCACCGTCGCCGCCATCACCGGCCTGACCAATGGCACAGCCTACACCTTCACCGTGACGGCGACATCGGCCGCCGGCCTCACGGGCCCGCCCTCGGCGCCGTCGAACTCCGTCACGCCCCAGGCCGCCTACCCGCCGCCGCTGCTCATCCTCGCCCAGCGCTCCGTCACGACCCAGCCCGTTATCACCGCCGTACTTCGGGCCAAGCGCGGCAGTGCCGCGAGGCTCGATGTAACCACGCTCTACAACGCCACGGATCCCACGCCGCCCCCGGGGGCCTGGGCGCACGTCGCCAATGACACCACCGGCGCCATCGGCACGGGCACGACCCAGACCTTCCACTTCGGCGGCGACACCGCCGCCGGCGACCGCGCGATCCTCGCGATCGTCAACTGGAACAACAGCGGCACCACGCCGACAACCGTCACGGCCGTGTCCGACGCCAAGAACGGCGCCTGGCACCGGGACCTCGCGTTCTCGTTCTCTGATGCCTCCGAGGGCAGCTTCGGCGAGATCGAGGTCTGGTCGATTCAGATCGCCACCCAACTGCTCAGCAGCGACAACATCACCGTCACGTTCGCCGCCTCGCCCGCCCTGGTCGCCGGACGCTACGGGCTGCTCGAGTACTCCGGGCTCTTTCCCTCCACCGCGATCGTCGACGTCAGCAGCTCGAACACCTCCGGCAACGTGCCCTCGACCAGCCCGTCCAGCGGTAGTACTGCGGGCACGGCGGCCGCCAACGAGCTCGTGCTGATCGTCTACGGCAGCGCCTTCGACGTGGTTGGCTGGTCGTCACCGCCGGCCGGCGCAACCGCCAGGATTAACGACATGGGCCTCGCCGACACCGAGCTCTGGGTGGGCGACAAGAACTCCGGCAGCGCCGGCAGCACCCAGAGCGCCGCCGGCACCCTGACCGGCTCCGCCAACTGGGGCATGGCCGCCTGCGTCTACCAGCACGCGTAGGGGCGCGATTCATCGCGCCCGTTTACCTGTAGGGGCGGGTTTCAAACCCGCCCGCGAGGAGTCTGGAAATGCCCGCTGAAGTCGCCTGCGCTGTCGCCGCCCCCGCCGATGGGACGATCGTCCGCGCCCACCTGTCGGGCGGGAACGTCCAGACCCAGCACCTCTCCGCCTCAGCCGGCTCCGCCTGGACGAGTTGGACGACACTCGCCGCGGCCCTCGCCCCGCCCGCCGGCCTCGGCGTCGCCCTCGCCGCCCTGGGCGATACGGTGGCGATCGCCTACGTGGCGAGCGGCGCCAACACCACGGCCCAGGTCCGGCGCAGCACCAATGACGGCGCCACCTGGGCGGGCGCCGAGACGATCGCCAACACCGGCGTCATCACCGACCTCGCCCTCGCCTACGCGCCCAATGGCGATCTGCTGCTCGTGACGGGCGATAACGCCGGCACGATCCGCGCCTTTCGCTCGAGCGGCGGCGGCGCCTGGGGCGCGGCCGTGACACTCGTCCCCGCCGGCTCGCAGTTCATCGACTCGATCGCCCTGACCTATTCGGGAGACTGGCTGGCGCTGTTCGGCTGGCAGACCGCGAGCTTCTCACTGGTGGCCTCAGCGATCTACGGCAATGGCGCCCTCCAGGCCGCGAACACCTGGAGCGCCGTCACCGATGTCCTGGGGGTCGATCCGAGCTCCGGCGACACCCCGGCCGTGACGGGCCTGGCCTGGGGCCCCGACGGCGGCCACGCGGTAGTCGTCGAGTCCTGGGGGATCCTGGGCGGCTACAACGCCACCAATGCCTACGCCCTGGAGTGCAGCTCGGTCGCGGCGTTCGCGGGCGGCTACTGGACGGAGCCCGCCCCCTTCCCCTACAGCTCGCCCAGCGCCGCCACCTTCTTCGGCCCCGACCTGGCAGCGTCCCAGGCCGTCTCGGGCCAGTACGCGGCCGCCGCGGAGAATCTGGTCGCCACGCTCGCCCCGCCGGCCGATATTGACGTGTCGGCCCGCATCATCGCGATCCAGAGCCTGTCCGAGTACCACGCCGGCACGACCCACCTGATCCTCGACAACAGCGACAGCGCCCTGACGCCGCTCGCAACGAATCGCGGCACCCTCGGCCTCAGGCTGGACCTGGCCCTGGGGTACCAGACGGCCGCCGGCCCGCAGACGATCACCCAGCCGCTCCGCTTCGTCGTGAAGGCCGAGTCATCCTGGGTCCAGAGCCGCCACCTCGTCACCCTCACGTGCCATGACGGCTGGCAGCTCCTGCATCAGCTCGCGACCCGCCGGCAGGCGACCTTCGGCACGACCCTCGGCCTCCCGACCCTGACGGTCGATCAGCTCATCCACTGGCTCTGTGCCCGGGCGGCGATCGACTACAGCCCGCCGGGGGCCAGCACCCTGCGCTCGAGAACGCCCAACTGGAGCGCCCTGCCGGGCCGGACCCTCGGGACCCTGATGCTGGACCTGCTTGATTCCGTCGAAGGCTGGCTCGTCATGACCGGCGCCGGCGCCACCGTCATCCCGCTGTCGCCATCGGACGCCCAGACCTACCGCTACGGCGGGCCCGGCGACCAGCCCGTCCTGCAGGTGTTCCACACCCAGGAGCTGCAGACCACCAACCTCGTGACCATCTACACCGGCGCCAGTGGCCTGCCGCCCGAAGCGATCGCCGCCCAGGCGTTCGACCCGACCGACGCCCGGCTCCTGGGCGTCACGGCCCACGAGCACGCAGACCTGCAGCTCGAGAGCGCCAACGTCCAGGCGACCGCGAACGCGCTGTTACGCAAGGCCCAGGTCTCGACCCCGATCCACTCGTTCATCATCCTGCCGCAGGTGGGCCAGGCCCTCGGCGACATCGTCGCCATCACGGACCCCCTGACCGCCGTGACCTACAGCGGCCGCGTCCAGTCGATCGCCACCCACGTAGACCGCGACAAGGGCACCTGGCAGCAGATCATCGGGCTCAGCGCCGTGTAAGCCGTCGCGCCGAGAATGCGCGCCCGAGTGGGCGGTATAACCGCCACGCCTGGGCGCGCATTCATTAACTGTGACTGAGGACGAAGTCGGCGCTACGAGCCGGGGACACCGGTAAGGCCGGCCTGACCCTGCGGGGCGTTGGCGATCGTGGCCTGCCCGCCGTTAGTCGACATCGCCCAGGCGCCCTGGCCGGGCTGAAGCTGCGTCCCGGTGGTGTAGTTTGATGTGCCTGGGCTGTAGATGAAGATCGTATCAGCTCCCGTTACTGTCGCCGGAGTGTTGCCGGGGTTGCCGATCATCACCGGCTGGCCCGCAGGCAGCGCGATCGTGGTGCTGGCGCCGGCGGCCGGCCCGAGTGCTATCTGCGTGGCGATGGGAACGAACGCCCAGTATCCCACCCCTGCCTTGAACGGGGTTCCCGCTGAGATGGTCTCGTAGGTCGTGTCGCCGGCCTGGAAGGTGAGCAATCCGGCGTCGGGAAGTGTCGTGCCCGCCGGCCCGGCGATAAGGTTCCAGCCCGAAGCCAACGAGACCTGGAACCCCGTTTGCGGTGCCGCGGAGGCGGTGCCGGAGTAGGGATTGGCAGATGCCGTCACCGCGGAGGAGTTGCAGCTCTGGCCCGCGAGCGCATACCCGCCTCCTGGACAGCTGGTGCTGCCCGCTGACGCCAATAGTGAGCTTGACCGAGTCGGAGCCACAGCCGGAGACAAGGCCGTGCTGGTGCACTGAGGGGTGGTCAGATTGGTCGGGCAGTTGTTGATGCCGATGCTGTTGCCGGCGGCGCAGGACGTGGTGCTTGCACCGCATGACACCTGGCCGTTGGAGCAAGATTGGCCGGCCGACAGGGTAATACCGGCGCAGGAGCGCGTGGAGGTGCCGCCATAACTGGAGGCCCCATAGCTCGTGGATCCACCCACGCAGCCGGAAGCGGAGAACAGCACCTGCTGGCAGCCGCTGCCGGAGTACTGGTTGTTGTAGCCGGAGTACTGATTGTTGTAGCCGGAGTACTGGTTACCGTAGCCGGTATACTGGTTGCCGTACCCGGTGAATCCGTTTCCGTAGGTAGAGTTTGATCCGCAACTGTAATAACTACTGCCACAAGGCGACTGGGCGGACGCCGCCTGAGGCCGGACAAGCGATGGAAGGACGACCAAGACCGCGAGAGCGATCGCAATGGTCGTGGCGATCGATAGTCGCGATCGCAATAGGCGCAATGACGGCATAGTACATCTCCTAGGCATCTGGGAACTATACGGCCCGCGAGGAGGGGGCGCACCCGAACCGCGGGTGCGCCTGCGGGTCAGCCATAAGCTTACAGCCTTAGCCCCAGAGCCGCTCGCTTGCAATACGGGCGCCCTCGGCCATCGCTGCAAACTTTGCCCAGGTGACCGTCGGATGGACGGTCGGCTTGGAGCGGGCGAAGGTCGAGAAGCCGCAATCGCTGCCGGCGATGACGTTCTCACGTCCGACGAGCCCGGCATAGCGCTCGATCCGCTGGGCGATGAGCTCCGGATGCTCGACGAAGTTCGTCGTCGAGTCGAGCACTCCCGGGATCAGGATCCTGCCGTCCGGAAGTCTCGTTTCTTTGAACAGCCCCCACTCGTGCTCGTGGCGCGGGTTGGCGCCCTCAAACGAGAACGCATCCGCGTTGGCCTTGATCGCGATGTCCCAGATCCGCGCCAGCGGGACGTCGCGCACATGGGGTCCCTCATAATTGCCCCAGCAGAGATGCAGGCGCACGCGATCGGCCGGGATACCGGCCAAGGCGTGGTTGAGCGCCTCGACGTGCATCTGCGCTACGGAGCGGAAGTCGTCGAGCGTCTTGCCGGTGAACGATTGATGGTTCCAACCCATGGCAAGGTCGGGGCAATCGACCTGGAGGACGAAGCCGGCGTCGACAATGGCGCGATATTCGTTTCCCACCGCGTCGGCGACGGCGTGCAGGTAGGCTTCGTCATTCGGGTAGTACTGGTTATCGAGAAAGTTCCAGACGACCCCCGGTGACGCCGCCGTCATAAAGGCGTCGGTCACGCTCACGCCGCCGAGTGCGGCCTTGAGGTTGGCGATGTCCTGCTGCACCTGGGCAGCGCCGCGCCATTCGATCGGTCCTGTACAAACAGCGCGCTTGACTAACGCGCCGGGCGTCGGCTGCAATCTGTAGAATTCGGGGAACATCGACTCCTCGACGCGCTGACGTGGCTCGCGGTTCTCGCCCTCGAAACCACTGACTCGGTCGGTGATGTAGGTGGAGTAGCCGACCTTGCTGACCTCGCCATCGTTGACGACGTCGACGCCGGCGTCCGCCTGCTTCGTGACGACGTCCTGGACCGCTGCGCGCACACTGGCCGCGTAGTTTGGATCGGCGCTCAACTCACGCTGGTCGCGGCCCTCACCCATGGCGGCAAGGTCGTCGGGGCGTGGCAGGCTGCCGGTGTGCGTGGTGAGGATGCGATCGCTGCTGCGCTTCATCTTTTGCCCTATCCCCCTCGCCCCCTTCCCTCTCGGGGAAAGGGGAATCTAATCTTATCGGTGGTTGCCCCTGCGCTCTCGCGGCTTCGCACGTGTTCCTGCCCATCTTGGCTCATGTTCAGCGGGATTGCGCCTCGCAGCCTGCGGCGACTCCATTTCGAATGGTGCTCGTCGCAAGGCCTCCAAGAAGCCTCCGGTCACGGGGCTTTCCTGCCGATAATCGCTGCGAACGGCGAAGGGTGCTCCCGGAGAAGTCTCATGCGAAACAGCAATGCAATGCGCCAGCTTCTGCGAATGGCCTCAGCGATGGCCATGCCCACGAGGGAAGACGAAGCAGAGCCGCTGCCTATCAGCATCGACGCCTCGGCGACGCCGGCCGAGCTTGTCGATGCGTTCGTGGTCGAGGCCGAATGGTGGCTCTCCCGACCGCTTCGAACCCCGCCGGCCTCACGGCAGACCGCGGCGGGCAAGACGATTCTCGCTCTGCCGGATGCGCGGCAGCTCGCCATGTTATTCGAAGCGCTGCGACGGGCCGTATCGACACCTGTGAGTCCGACTATGTCGCGTCCATACGCGCTGCTTGACTGCGCCGCCATGCTGCTTTCGCGTAATCTGGGCTACAGCGAGCGCGATCTGCGACTGCTTCTGGAGCTGGTGATGCAGCTCTCCAGCGGCCTGTCGCTGGGCGCGCCGCTGTTCCAGGCGCTGCTGCCGCACCTTGAGCGGCAGGCGGCCGGTGGCGGACTCGCATCGGAGTTGGCGGAACTGGCGCGTAAGGAACTGGAGCTGGTCCGCGGCTTCGCGACCGGCCCGGAATACAGACGCCTGCAGTCGCGTGTGGCGGAGTTGCTCTCGCCCGCGGAGGCGGGACTGCCCGAACCGGACGAGCCGTGGTCCGTTGCGATGCTGGAGTGGTTGCGTGCCCTGGATCCGAAGGACTTCAGCGCATGGCAGCACCTGCTTGCGCACGCGATGCGGGCAGAGCAGTCGAAGCCGACTGCGAAATGGATGAAAGAGGCGCAGGCGCGCGTCGATCGCATCGGCTATGACGCCTTTAAGCGGTTGCTGCTCACCTGGTTCGGCCTGCTCGAAGCACCGGCGAAGATGCCTCTGTCGCAGCACAACGGCCAGATCGTGAAGGGGCTCGCCTGGGCCTGCAGCTCTTATGGGGACCCAGATCTCGGTGGCGCCCTGGGCCGGATGGCGGAGGCGATGCTGCTCTGGCTCCCTGCCTTTCCCGCCATGGACTGGCGCTGCCTGCGAGCCGGCAATGCCTGCCTGTACGCGCTGAGCATGATGCCCAGCGACGAGGCCGTGGGCCAACTGTCGCGGCTCAGCCTCTGTTTGAAAGGCAAGCAGCTGCAGGACAGCGTCGGCAAGGCCCTCGGCGCCGCGTGCGCCAGGCGCGGTATGTCACGCGCGGATCTCGAGGAGCTTGTCGTGCCGTCTCTGGGCCCGGAGGAACCGGGCTTCGATTCGACGGCGAAGAGCCGCACGCGTCTGTCGAAGGCCGCGCGCAAGAATACCGCCGTGCAGCGCCTGCGGCTGGAGCGACTCCTGCTCGCGAATCGAAGTTGGAATCTGGCGGATTGGCGCCAACGCTATGAGCAGCAGTCGCTCCTTTCGCCGCTTGTGAGCCGCCTCATCTGGCGATTCGAAACGGCAGACGGGCAGTCGGAGATCGGAATCCCGCAGGCCGGCGAGATCATCGACGTCGCCGGGCAACGACTTCAGCTCGATTCCGCATCGACGCGAGTGCGAATCTGGCATCCCATCGAGAGTGACGCCGGAACGGTGGGGCTTTGGCGGCGCTTCCTCGAGGAGCGCCGAATCGTTCAGCCATTCAAGCAGGCGCACAGGGAAATTTACGTTGTAACGGAGGCGGACCGGGACAATCCAACGGCTTCGGATCGATTTGCCGGTCACGTTCTCCGCCAGGATCAGTTCAAAGCGCTCTGCGACGAACGCGACTGGCGCTATCACATCCAGGGCCGGTGGGTGCCCGGAGAAGCCCTTGCGACCAGGGCGCTGCCCGAGCAGGACATAAGGGCGGAGCTGGCGGTCGAGCCGGCGGGTCTGGACGACCAGAACTCCGCCGCAGCGACGTTGTACCGTTTCCTCTCCACCGGACAAGTGCGCTTCCTTTACTCAGACGCAAGCGTTTGCCCGCTTACGGCGTTGCCGCCTGTGGCGTTCAGCGAGATCATGCGCGATGTCGATCTGTTCGTCGGGGTCTGCAGTATCGGCGTCGATCCGGTATGGAACGTTCGCAGCAGCGGGGGCCGGCAGGGGTCCTACTGGCGGGACTACGCCCTGGCGGAACTCACGGAGGCTGCGGCGGCGCGCCGCGAGATGCTCGTGGAGCTACTGCCGAGGCTGAGCTTCGCATCCCGCTGCGATCTTGAAGGCCGCTTTCTGGTGGTGCGCGGCGATATCAAGACCTACAAGATTCACATAGGCAGCGGCAACGTGCTGATGTCTCCCAACGATGTGTTTCTGAGCATCCCCTCCCAGCAACGGAACGCGTCGAACGGCGAGCAGGTGTTTCTGCCGTTTGAGGGCGACACAATTCTTGCGCAGATACTGAGCAAAGCCGCCGTCCTCGCCGGCGACAGCCACCTCTCCAACCGCGCGCTGCGACAGCAGATAGCCGCCGACGCCTAACGACTACGACTTCAGCACCTCCCCGTGCCGCAGCGCGCGTTCCAGCGACGGCTGCATCTTCAATAGGGGCCCTTGCCCTGCCTTACTTCGCCAGCCAGAGCTTCGAGTATGACTCCGTGAAGAACGCATAGCTTGTCGCGTGGCTGTAGTTGTGAATGCGGGGTTGAATCAGCGTCCAGGCCGGCTGCCAGGGCCAGCCGGTGATGTAGTAGCTCTTATCGATGAGGTATTTCTGGATGTCCTGATACGCCTTGAGGCGCTGCGATTGGTCGAGCATCGATCGGGCGCTCTCGATCATCCGATCGACTGTTGGGTCGCTGAGTTGATTGAACCGCTTGCTGCTCTTGGAGTGGTAGTAGGCGAACATGATCTCGTCGATCACGGTGTAACCACCGGAGACCGCCCCGAGAAGGAGCGTGTCCTTCGGGAAGTTGCCGGCGCGGTAGCCTTTTCCACCCGCGATGTACTCGGAGTTGTAGTCCACCGGCACCAGATTCGTCTTGACGCCACCCGCGTTCAGCATGCTATTGAGCGTCTCGCCCAGCGCTCCATAGGGCTGCACGTAACCGTTGGGCGTGTAGACGAATTTGAATGTTAGGTTGCCGGCTCCCGCTTCGGACAGGAGCTTCTTCGCGCCCGCGACATCGTAGTTGTAGACCTGCCGCAGGGATTGATCCAGGTCGTTTGGCTTCAGTCCCCACTTCCCCAGGGCTGCCGGTAGCAGAGCCTGCTGCTGGTACTTGCCGCCCAGGATTGAGGCACCGATGGCTGCCCGATCAAACATCATCGATAGGGCGCGCCGTACCCGGATGTCGGCCCAAGGCGAGGTCGGATCGCCGATCTGGCCGGCGAGAGGATTGATCGAGCTTGCCGCTCCGGTGAACAGCTCCGCTCTCGGGTTGTCCCGCTGAACGCTGTCCAGGTCGTTGGCCGCCGGTTCGATCTGATCCAGCGAGGCGCTTCTGAATTGCGCGACCTGCCTTGGCGCATCGGTAATGATCGACAGCCGAACGCCATCGATGTAGGGGCGGCCCTGCTCGAACCATTCGGGATTGCGCTTGTAGACGATCGCGACGTCGGGAGTGTAGGAGTCCAGGATGAAGGGGCCGCTGCCGATCACCTGTTTCGCGGGATCGACCGTCCCGGCTGTTGCCTCTCTTGGCAGGATCCACCCGTACAACGGGACAGCCATCATCGAGGGCAGCGCGGCGAACGGATACTTGAGCTTGAAGACGACGGTGTCAGGGGACGGCGTTTGGATGCCTGCGGCGTCGAGCATGTCCAGCGAGCCGCCGTTGGGATTCTTCGGATCGATCGCGCGCAGGTAGGAGGCCTTGATGTCCTCGGCTTCTACGGCGCGCCCGTTGACCGGTGCGATGTTATGGAACTTTGCATTCGGGCGAAGCTTCACCGTCCAGGTAAGGGCGTCGGGCGATTCCGCACTGACCGCGAGATCGCTCTCCGGCTCCTTGGATTCCGCCACGCTCGGATCGTGCGCGGTCTTGAATCGAAATAAACGGCTGTAAACTCCGCCGACGGTTCGAAAGGCCGGCGCCGCCGTCGTGCGCTGCGGGTCCAGTGACGGCGGATTGCCGATGAGGTAGTAGCTCAGCGTACCGCCCTGCTGCGGAGTCTCCGCATCTGGCGACCCTGCAGCCGCCCCGCCCTTCTTTGACTGGGCGCCCAGACCACACGCCAGGGACGTCGCGGTGACGGCCAGCGCGGCGCCCGCTCCGCCTGCGAGCAGGAAACGACGCCTCTGGATGCGCGCGCGGGATATTCGCCCACAGTACCCAGTTTCCATTCAGTCCTCCCCCGGCCTCTCCCTGCTTAGTCGCCGGACTGTGACAGGTAACGTTTCTCCAGCTCATAGATGTTGCTCATTCCTGTCAGATCCCGCCGAGCTCCGGTGCTTTGCGGATGAGCGGCCTGGAAGTCAATCCACGCCTGCAAGCCCCGCGAAGCGAAGTCCTGCATGAACTCCCACGAGGCCGCCTTCAGGACCTGATCCGGAAGGAAGGTGTACCAGGCGGCGTTCAGTCCGATCTCGGCGTGCTCCACAAGGGTGAGCGCCTGGGGCAGCTTGCCCTTCATGGCTGACAGGAACCCTGATACCGATGACCGCACCTTCCTCACCTCGTCAACTGAATGGGGCGACTCGAATTGCACCCAGTCCACCCCGGCCGTGTCTCTATAGAGGTTGAGACGAGCGATCAACTCTTCGAGCCCGCCGGCCGTGGCGTCACGCGCGTAGCATTGCGCCATTACCACGAAGTCGGGGTCGATCTCATTCTTGGCGTCGATTGCGGCACGGTAGCGGGCAACCGCGTGCTCGCGTGATACGACCTCGATGCCACTCATTTGGGTGCTGCGCTTGGCTTCAATCGCCTGATCGTCCAGGCGGATGCCGGCGATTCCTGCCCGAATGCACTCATGCACGAGCCGGCGGACGGCTGTGACGCCGCCATGACCTGTATCACCGTCCAGAATCAGCGGAAACGATACCGCGCGCGCAATATAGCCGCCGAACTCGACACATTCGGTCGCGGAAAGCACACCTGTATCGGGAAGGCCGGTGTAATTGCCGCCCGTAATGCTGGTTCCGATGAACGCTGCCTCAACCCCCGCGGCTTCCATGATCTTGGCGTGGTAGGCGTTCGGAGTCCCGAGGACGGCCAGCACCTTGCCCCGACGCTGAACCAGCTCGCGAAGACGACGCGTCGCTGCGGTCATGGTCTCAGCCCGCCGCCGCGGACTGCGGCGCAAGCGCGCTGTATCGCCGGTAGAAGTTCACCGCGTTGTCCCAGAATAACTTCCGCTTCGTATGCTCGGGGAGATCCCAGGCCATCACCGTTTTGACGGAGAGCGGGAACCAGCTTTCGCCGTGCGGGTAGTCCGACGCATACATAAGGATGCCATCGCCGAGCTGGTCGATGACCGAGCGGGTAACCGGGAGTCCCTCGGACATCTCGATCGTCTGAAAGTAACGGCCGGACGTCACATATTCGGACGGCGAGTGCCTGAGGTCCGGCAGCGCCGCCGCCACGGACTTCTGATGTTCATCCAGGCGGCAGATCCAAAACGGAAGCCACCCATGCCCGGCCTCGAGCACGCCCAGACGGAGCTCGGGATAGCGGTCGAGCACGCCGCCGCCGATGATGGAAGCCATATTCCGCATCCCGCACCAGGGATGTGCGCTCGAGCGCTGCAACCAGAGGTTGTCCCAGCTGTCCAGGCCGCCCGGGGCGTAGGGCGGCATGACGGTGAACGTATGGAGCACGACATTGAGGTCGTTCTCCGCGGCGACCGCCCAGTACGGCTCCAGGCTGGGGTGGTCGAGAGGCATGCCGTAGGGCGCGTACACGAATACCGACATCGCCCAGGGTTGCTTCGCGGCGCGCTTGAGATCCGGCAGACTGCCTTCCACGTCCCTCCCCGAGACCAGGATCACTCCGGTGAGGCGGTCGGGGTAGGCGGCACAGTAGTCGGCCATCCAGCGGTTGTAGGCGCGGTACATCGATAGCTCGATGTCCGTAGCGTCGATGGCGGTCCAGCAACCGAACCAGCCCGATGGCAGCATGAGGTTGACGTCAACGCCCTCGAAGTCGAGGTCGGCGATCCTCGACGCCGGGTCGAAGTCGCCCCGTGGGTTCGGGTCTCGGTCGCGCTTCGCTCCTGTGAATCGGCCGCCCATGTAGGCATTGGGGTCGGTGGGCTGGGGAGCTGCGTCGCCGAGCCGCCGGTCGTACTTCCGCTCCCCCATCATGTAACGGTTGCCGCGCCGGTAGGCGCTCAGGCTAACGAGCGCCTCTTTCTCAGCATTTGAGAGATATGGGTCGAGGACATCCATGTTCGGCCCTACATGCGTATCGGCGTCGAAGATTCGATATCCGTTCTTCGTCATTGGTTTCCCCCGCTCACTGTCCTCGCGACCTCGAATCCCTGGCGCTTGCATCGCCACTGTGAGCGCAGGAACGGGCTCATCATCAACGGTGGTCTCGCCGCTGTCAATCAACGTAAGAGCAGCCCGGCCTCGCACCGACTTTCGAATCGCTAATGGACGGCGATGCCCGATTGACAGCATCCGCGCCGGGGATCATGATTCCAATAGGATCTCACCCCGTCCCTCTGCTGCGAGGGGAGGGAGCGAGAAGGAAAGGACTTCTGAGATGGCAGAGATCGTCGCCGGTTTCGGTTCGTCGCACACCCCATTGATGAGCCTCACAACCGGAGAGCTTTGGCAGGAATACGCCCAGAACGCCGATCCCAGAAACAAGGAGCTGGTCAAGCCTCCCGACGGTCAGCATCTGACGTATGAGGAGCTGCTCGCCGGGGCGGACCCGTCGATCGCGAAGATGGTGAACGTCGAGACGTTCCAGAAGCGCGCGGACAACGTCCAGCACGGCCTGGACGAGCTTGGACAACGCTTCGCACAGGTCAATCCGGACGTCGTGGTCATGTTTGGGGATGACCAGCACGAGCTGATGTACTACGACAACTACCCATCGATCAGCGTCTACTGGGGCAAGACGATCACCATGATCCCGCGGAATCCGCCCGAGACTGCTTCGGCACCGGCGAAGATCTCCGCCCGCGCCTACGGCACCGAGGAACGCGAGTATCCGGTCCAGTCCGACCTGGGGCTGCACATCATTGAGACACTGATGGAGCGCGAATTCGACGTCGCGCATTCGACCTATCTCAAAGAAGAATACGGCGGCGATATCGGCCCATCGACGTGGTACCTCAACTTCGAGAGCAAGACGAAGCCCAAGCGGCAGGGCCTGGGCCACGCGTTTGCCTTCCCCATCGTCCGCTGGTTTTCGGGCAAGACCGTGCCAATCGTCCCGATCACGATTAACACCTGCTATCCGCCCAATTGGATCAGCCCCAAGCGCGCCTTCTCGCTTGGTCGCGCTGTCCGCGAGGCGATTCAGGGCTGGAACAGCGACGCGCGGGTGGCGGTGGCGACGTCGGGCGGGCTCAGCCACTTCGTGGTCGACGAGGAGCTGGACCGCCTCGCGCTCAAGGGCATGGGCGAGGCGAACGGAGAGATGCTGACATCGATGCCGCGCGTGCGGCTGCAGTCGGCATCGACGGAAATCCTCAACTGGGTCGCGGTCTCGGGCGCGATGGGCACGTCGCGGCTGGAGACGATCACCTATGAGCCCGGTTATCGCACGCCCGCGGGCACCGGCTGCGGCTGCGCCTGCGGGCAGTGGAATTGACCTAACCCCCGGCCCCTTCCCCGCGAGGGAAGGGGAGTATCGAATGGGGGCCGCACCGATTGGTGCGGCCCTTTCGCAGAGCAGGCCGCGAGCAATCGGGCCGAAGGCGGAATAGATGGAAAAGGCGCTCCAGAGTGTTGGCCTGTCGGTCCTCTTTGCCGTCCTCGGCTTTCTGCTCCTGTTCGCTGGCTACCGTGTTTTCGACTGGTTGACTCCCACCGATCTAAACAGCGACATTTTTGAGAAGGGCAACGTCGCGGCGGCGATCTTGGCCGGCGCCTTTGTGGTGGCGCTCGCGATCGTGATTCACGCGGCGATCACCTGAGGACCTATCCCACCTCCCCTTCCCCGCGAGGGAAGGGGAGGTGGGAAGAGACTCATTTGCGATAGACGGCGCTGATGTTCGTCTCATCGAGGACGTGCCCAAGCGACAGGGAGATATGCGCCGTCCAGAGGCCGAGGGCCACGCGCGTCTCATCCTCGCTCTCGAGGGCGCCGAAGTAGACGTTCTGCTCCGCGTCCTTGCTGAACTCCTGCCAGGGCGTTAGCGCCGGCTCGTCGCCCACTCGCCGAACGGTCACCGTGCCGGTGCTGGTGAGGCGGAGGTCCTTGCCGGCGGCCGTTACATGCACCGGCCGGCGCCCGGAGTCGCCCTCCCGCACCCGCGCCTCGAATCTAACCAATGCCCCATCCTGGGCGGCGATCGCTTCGTATTCGCTCGTCCCCTGCTTGAGGATGTGATGCTCCGAGTAGCGGAAATAGCCATCGGGCGAGACCTCCACGAGGCTGCCGTCGTCCAGGAAGAGCCATCGCCACTCGTAAGTCCTCCCGCCAACCTCTTCCTCGCACAGAAAGACTGTACTCACGAGGTAGGTCTGCTCCATCCAGACGTCCACCACGTCTCCGGGCATGACCGTCCCAAGTTGCTCGAGCGGCGTCTGCTCGCTCGGCCGGTCCTGGCTGCGTCCGTTTGCAGTCACCGTGTGCTCCTCCTGACTCGGGTCAATTCCGAGGGATCCTCGATGGCGCGGGCGCAAAATAACCTGCCCTCATTCACAGATCGGCTTCTGCCGCGCGGCAGGAGCTGGTGCGCCGCTATCGACAAAGGTGGCCAGCCACTTCGCCTGGGCGGTGACGATCCTCTGACCCAGCCTCGAGTAATAACCCGCCCAACGCCCTTCGATGACGAATGAGCCGAGGGTAACGTAGCCGCTCATCAGCTCGGAGCCCAGCGACGACGGCACCTCTGCTTCAATGGGCACCGTGTGGATCCGTTGCTGCGCGACGTAGGTTCCGCGACGCGCGATCTCCCTGAGGTCTCCAGTCGAAAGGTTGTCGCCGAAATACACCTCCTCGCCCTCACGGCCGAACACCTGCTTCAGCACAAGATCCGCAGGCCGTACGTCGGGCGGCAGGGCCGCGACCATCCAGGTCGGAGGGAAGTGGGTGCGAATGGCGGCCTGCTCCGCGGCCGTGAACAGGCCCTCATCCTGATGTTCCCACACCCACGCCATCAAACCTTTGTGCTGGAGGAGAAGGCCGTAAAGGCCGTTCAACAGGCGAACCTGCCCCGAGGAGGCGGCATCGAAGATGCCGGCGAAGGCTGTGCCGCCGAACATCGACTCGAATGCCACGTATCGGTAGAGACTGCCGATGGGCCTCCCACAAAGCTGCAGGCCTTTACGGGTGGCGTGCAGATTGTTGATGTCGCCGAGCACGACGTCAACGCCGGCGCGGGCGAGCGGGGCCCTCAGGAGCTCTGCCGTGAAGGCCATCTGTGCCAAATCCTCCAACTCGCCTGCGTCTGTTACGAGGCCGAGGGCCAGCCCCTCAGGCATCCCGCTGACAGCACAACTGAATGCCGAGACCAGGTCTGGGCCCAGTCGCGCGTTCGGGCGCGCGAGGGCGTGCGCCTGCGGCAGCATGCGGTGCACCAGCTCATCCGCCACCACCGCCTCGCGGACGCCCGACGGCGTATCGGCGTTGAACTCCAGCAGCCACCAGGCTCCGGATCCGTCGCGAACAAAGTCGAAGCGGCCGGCCAACGGCATCCGTGGCACTTCCGCGGCGAGCAGCTCCGCGGCGGCCCACGGGAACCCCATCTCGACGAGGGCGGGCACGCGCGACGCCAGCACCCGCCCTGCCTTGTCGAACACGGACGCGAACGTCTCACTGAGTTTCGGCAGCAGGCGGGCGCCTTCTGAGCCCTCCAAAACGAGCGCGTTGAGGGCGAGATAGGGCTCGCCGCGGTAGAGGTGGTCGGCAAGCATGCCGCTCAGCTGGGCCCGCCGGATGAAGCGGCGATAGCGGCCGGGGGATACCAGCGCCGGGTCGCGGATCAGGGCGCGCATGCGGCCGCCTCCGCCGCCATGGGGAAGGGCAGCTCCTTGGGAGCGAGTCCGGCCTCGGCCAGTGTTTGCGCATATTCGATCAGGTCGGGGGCGATCCCCGGCGGAGACAGCCAGAACGCGGCCGTGAGGCCGTCCTGCTGCAGCAGGCGCGGCGGGGGGAAGCGGCAGATGCGGTAGCTGTAGCGGTTGTCGAAGCGTCGGGGTGGGGGTCCGTGTTCATCTGCCGTCACCGGTCCGGCGCGGTCACCGTCGAGCAGAAAGACTACGCCCCGATCCGAACGCGGTGCTGTCCGCAGCGGCTGGGACATGACGAGCTGGCATCGCAGGCGCTCGCAGGGGAGGACGGCATTCGCGGCGACCCAGCGTTGGATGATCGGTACGACGAGGAATCCACTGGACTCGAGAGCGCCGGTAGCGGGCAGGGTTCTGGTTGGGGGCAGGTCGACGAAAATCGCCGCCGGCCGGGAGGCCGGCAGTGCCTCAAGGAGCCCGATGAGCTGAGGGTTGGATGGAGGTCTGCGGATCGGGCGCGGCATCTTGGGCAGGCTTCCGAGAAACGGGGCGGCACAGACATACGCCCAGTACGTTCCCGCTGCGTGCTGCCAGCGGACCAAGGCGCGGGCAAGCTCTCGATCCTGCGGAGTCACCTGCTCGTACGTCGCCCCGCCGTTCGACTCGGGGGCGTGGGCGCCGGCTGGGACGGTGTGCGCGGGGCGGCGTCTACCTCGAGGATTTGACGGAGCCGTGCTCGATCAGCGTCTGTCAGATATGGAAGAACGCGCAGCCAGTGATTTTTGAGGGCAGGCCCGAGTATGTGCGTTTCGCGCAACAGCCGTGCCAGCGCCGGGTCACTACCGCTGCGGGAGGCCCGGTTGCTCAACTGCTGCTGCCGCCCTTACCGCCGCCGCTCCCCGAGGAGAAGCCGCCGGCTTTCGCGCCGCTGATGCCCTTGCCGCTGCTGCCCGCAGTTCCGGCCCCGCTCTTCACCGATGCAGCCTGTCCGCTTCCAGTGCCTCCCGCCCGCCCACTGACCGTATGCGGCAGGCCGACGGTACGCTCGCCAACAGGGGCCGGCGCCGACGAGATTCGCGAACCGGAGACGGTGCTCCCCTGCGTTATCGCCTGCGACGGCGGGTCATAGTAGCCGGCCGTCCTGGAGCTGATGCCGTAGAACGGGAGCCAGGTACCGTAGCTCCCCGACCCTCCCCCGACCCCGCCGAGCGGGATCGCCGTCTGGCCCGGCAGGTAAAGGATGGGATCGCCTGAGGGCAAGACCTCCAACGCGCTTGCGTCCGCCTGGGCGAGCCGCAAGCGGCTGGCGCTCGCCGAATTCCGGGCGGAGCCGGACAACCAGTCGAAATGGTAAACGCCCTGGGCGTCACGGCGCAGCGAGCCGGCTGCGACCGGGTAGCGGCCTGGTTGCGACGGCAGGCCGCTTCGAACCTCCTGGCTCAAGGGCTGAATGGCGCCGGCGCCGGGGATCAGGGACTGCGGGAACGGCGTGGCGTTGCAGGCGGCGACACGCGCACGGCCCGCCGCGCGTTCCGGCGCAGGTATGTGCTGGCGTCGTTCGCCAGGTCCATGAGCAGCTCGAGCAGGAGGGTTCGGTCGGGGTGGTCCATGTTACGCGAAGTATTCCGCGTGTTGGGATCGGTGTCAATGCTACAGGGGGACGGATGGCGGCGTATGAGGGCGAGCGTGTATGGTAAAGCACAGTCCAAACCGGCAGGTCGCCATCGTGGCAGTAGCCGCAGAGGTTAGTGATGGACGGCGCTCGCTTCGACGAATTTACCAAGGCACTCGCCGATGGAAGTTCCCGCCGTGGCTTCCTCCGAGTCCTGGCCGGGGGCGCCGCCGGCGCCCTGGCCGGCTTGGTGGGGATGGATCGGGCCTCGGCAGCCCACTGCCGGACCTTCGGAGCCCAGTGCCAATCCAACGCCGAATGCTGCAGCGACTACTGCCCGCAGACAACGTTCCAGTGCGGGTGCCCGCCCAACACGACCCTCTGTAATGGCAACTGCGTCCCGAACTGCCCCGGCGGCAGCATGAACCTCAGCACGTGCACCTGCACCTGCCCTTCCGGCACGGCGCTCTGCAACGGAAGCTGCGTCTCGACCACCTGCCCGACCGGCCAGACCTTCAGCACGAGCACCTGCGGATGTGTGAGCGCGGCGTGCGGGGCCTCCGGCCAGCCCTGCTGCAGCGGCAGCACCTGTAACAGCGGCCTGTCCTGCAACGGCGGCACCTGCGGCTCGACCACAACCTGCAGCGGTTGCGGCGCCTCCGGCCAGCCCTGCTGTGCCGGCACCGCCTGCAACAACAGCCTGACCTGTAACGCCGGGACCTGCGGCTCGACCACTTGCGGCGGATCCGGCCAATCATGCTGCAACGGCAGCGCCTGCAACAACGGCCTGACCTGCAGCAACGGGACCTGCGCAAGCGCCTGCGGCGGCACTGGACAACCCTGCTGCGCCGGCAGCACCTGCAACAGCGGATGCTGTGACAGCAGCACGAATACGTGCGTCACTGGGACCGCGAGCAGCACCTGCGGCTCGAGCGGGCACCTCTGCACCAATTGCACCACGAGCATGTCGGGCCATATCTGCGTCGCCGGCGCCTGCGGCTGCGCGAGCAGCACGGATTGCCCGACGGGCGAGAGTTGCGTTTCCGGCATCTGCACCGGCTGCACGCCGACGACTTGCGCGGCCCAAGGCAAGAACTGTGGCAGCATCCCCGATGGCTGCGGCGGGTCGCTCAACTGCGGGACGTGTACGGCTCCTCAAACCTGTGGTGGCAGCGGCACACCCAACGTCTGTGGTGGCTGCACGCCGACGACCTGCGCGGCCCAAGGCAAGAACTGCGGCAGCATCCCCGACGGCTGCGGCGGGTCGCTCAACTGCGGGACGTGTACGGCTCCTCAAACCTGTAGTGGCAGCGGCACACCCAACGTCTGCGGCGCGGCGGCGGCGACCTGCACTGACGGCATCAAGAACGGCAACGAGACGGACGTTGATTGCGGAGGCGGCACCTGTCCGCCCTGCTCCAACGGCAAGCAATGCATCCTGAACAGCGACTGCGTGGCGGGCAGCGGCTGCTGCGGCAACGTCTGCACGCCGCTGGGGAGCACCACGAACTGCGGCGCCTGCGGTCATGTCTGCCCCTCGCAGAACGGCACGGCTTTCTGCACCTCGGGCACCTGCGGCATCACCTGCAACCCCGGCTTCGCAGACTGCAACGGCGTCGCCGCGGATGGCTGCGAGACAAACGTCCAAACCAGCGTGAACAACTGCGGCGCCTGCGGCCTTGTCTGCCCCGCCGGCGCCGCGTGCGTAGCCGGAGCCTGCACGTGCCCCACGGGCCTGGTCAACTGCGGCGGCACTTGCGTCAACACGGCGTCGGATGTAAACAACTGCGGCGCCTGCGGGCACGTCTGCGCGAGCGGTGCAGGCTGCTCAGCAGGCGTCTGCACCTGCCCCACGGGAACCACGGTCTGTAATGGCGCCTGCGTCAACCTGAGCACCGACAACAGTAACTGCGGCACCTGCAACAACGTCTGTGTGGATCCAGACTTCTGCAGGAACGGGATATGCACCTGCACGCCCACGATGTGTGGCGCCACCAACTGTGGCTGCGGCGGTCAGTGCTGTGGCAGCCTCTGCTGCTGAGCGCCCCATGCGTGGGCAATCCCGAAATTTGTGCGCGCACGGCGGGCCGTCTGCCCTAGGCAGGCGGCCTGTCGATTTCCCTTGCCGGCTGCCTACGACGCCAGCCAGAGCTTGGAGTAGGACTCGGTGCCGATGCCATAGAAGGCACCGGTCTTCTGGAAGTTGTGCACCCGCGGCAGGACCATCGTATAGACGTGCGGCGACGGCAGGCCACCGAGGTTGTAGTTCTTGTCGGCAACGTAGCGCTGGATATCGACGTACGCCTTCGCGCGCTCGTCGTCGTTCACTATGGCGCGGGCCTTCGACATCATCGCGTCGAGGTCGGGGTCGTTGAGGCGAGTGAGACCAGCGGTCGTCTGTGAATTGAAGTAGTTGAACATGTACTCGTCCGCCTCGTCGTACTGCGACAGGCCTGTGTAGACGATCCAGTCCTTGTCGAAATTCCCGTATCGGACGCCCTTGCCGCCGCCGATGTAGTCCTTCTGGTAATCGAGCTGGAGGGGCGAGATCTTGAAGCCGGCGGTCGCCATCATGTTGGCAAGCGTCTGCGCGACCTGCTCGTACACCGGGCCGAGGAAGCCGGTGAAATAGACGAGCTTGAACTGGTGGTCAGCCATTCCCGCGGTCTGCAGCAGTTGCTTCGTCTGGGCGGGGTCGTACTGGTAGAACTTCGCCTGATCCGGCGACAGGTCGCTCATGTGCAACGCTTTCTTGCCGAGCGAGAGGACGACGCAAAACTGCGGCTCGGCGTCGCCGGCGTAGAAGGCCTTGCCGAGGGCGTCGCGGTCGACGCCCACGGAGACGGCCCGCCGGACGCGGATGTCCTGGAACGCGGAAGCGGGGTCGCCGAGCTGGTAGAACACGACCGACCCGCCGGCGGGGTCGGCCTTGATCGTCAGCGCCTTCGGGTTGTCCTTGGCGAGGGCGGGCAGGTCATTGATCGGGATCGTGATGCCGTCGGCGGCGCCGATGATGTCGAGGTGGCCGCCGGTGAACTGCGCCTCCATCTGGTGGACGTCGGGGATGACGTTCCAGCGGATCTCGTCGACGTAGGGCTGACCCTGCACGTAGTAGGACGGGTTCTTCTTCAGCACCCAGCCAACGTCCGGCGTGTAGCTCTCGAAGGTGAAGGGCCCGCTGCCGATGACCTGC
>Ga0193751_1000876_pt1 | contig 20741 bp, 18 predicted proteins | sample L1c2metaG_FD_143050 | JGI IMG/M metagenome (GOLD analysis project Ga0193751, IMG submission 143050) | Soil microbial communities from a riparian zone of the East river system, Colorado, United States - L1c2 | ecosystem: Environmental > Terrestrial > Soil > Riparian zone | place: USA: East River... | reverse complement strand
CGATGATGAGGAGCTGCTCGATGTGCAGCGCATCGGTGATCTGCAGCGCCGCCCCATAGAACGCATCACGCGCCGGCGCGACGTTCCACAGCACGACGAAAAGGCCGATTATCGCCAGCTGCGAATAGCGGGCCGACAGCGCCTGCACCGAGTACGGCAGCCACGGGCGCTAGATGCCGAAGCCGTCGATTCCGGGAATCGGCAGCAGGTTGAGCAGCACGCTGACCACCAACATGAAGCCCAGGAACGCGAGCGCCGCAAAGAAGCCGACGTTGGAGGACGTGATCCATCCAAAGTGGCCTGGCACCAGGAAAGGAGCGGCGACCACCAGGGCACACACAGCCGAGCCGATCGGCCCCGCAAACGAGACCAGCGAATCCCACGCGCGGCTGCGAAGGGCGGCGTGGTCGATGTACACCGCACCCCCAGGCAACGCGATTCCGCCGATGAGCAGGAAGATGACCGGGAAGATGATGCTCATCAGCAGGTTCGTGTACTTGAGCGGATTGAGCGTCAAGTAGCCGTACGACTTGACGGCGCGGTCGCCGCCGAGGTAAGCCATCACCGCGTGACCGAACTCATGGATGCATAGCGAGGTCACCCAGCCTGAGGTGACGAAAACGATCGTCAGGACCGGCGTGGCCGCCGGCAGGAAGTTGAACCACAGCGCCACGCCGGTGAGGGCGGAAATGCCAACAAGCCCCACGAAGATGGGGCTGATCCCGAGCGCGCCTCGCAGCGATACGAGCGGCTTGCGGCGCAGCGAGCGATCCTGCCGCGAATGCGTGCCGGCCGTGACTGGAACCTTCGAGCCGGCCCCGGTCTGCAGGTGCCGCCGCAAGTCGTAGAGCGTTAGACCGGCCTTCTGCAGCGCCAACGAGGTCGCCCGCGAGTCCGTGTAAAGCAACGCAAGCAGCAGGTGGATCGAGTCCACCTGGTAGTGACCGAGGACCTGCGCCTCCCGGTTGGCGTTGACCAGGAGCTGCCGGAGCGGCAGGGTCGCGCCTCCGTCCTCACGCGTGGCCTCCGCGTTGACGGCCTCGGGGTTCCCCGTCAGGGTCCGGATCGCGCTGTACGAGGAGGAACCGTGGTCGGCCAGGATCGCTTCGAGCACGTCGACCGGCCCCGCCTGTGGTGCGCCTCTTTCCGAGGCGAGAGCCGTGGCCTTCTCGAGCACGTCTCGCGCATCGCGGTTGAGCGGAATGTCGGCGACCGCCTTCTCGAGCTCCGCCGTCGCATCACTCACGACTTACCTCTTTGCCGCTGCACTTCATAGAGCAGGGCCGCAGCCGCGGCAGACGCATTGAAGCTGGCCACATGCCCGGCGACCGGAAGGCGAAGACGCACGTCGCACCGGTCGCGGACCAGCCTGTGCACGCCCTCGCCCTCACTGCCGACGACGATGCACACCCGCTGTGTAAGGTCGAACTCCCAGGGCGGCATCTCACCGCGGACGTCGAGCGCCGCGCACCAGATGCCGGCCCGCTTGACCTCCGCGATCGCCGACGGGATGCCCGACACGGTCGCGATGGCTAGAAGCTCGCTCGCACCCGAGCTGGCCTTCACGGCTGCGGGTGACAGTGGAGCGCTGCGGTGCTCGGGGATGATGGCGCCGTCGGCGCCTGCAACCTCGGCGCTGCGGAGGATGGCGCCCAGGTTCTGCGGGTCCATGATCCCGTCTAGCGCGACCAGCAGTGTCGGGTTGGTGGCAAGAAGCTCCTTCAAGGTCCATACGCGCCTGGGCTTGAGCTCGGCGGCCACACCCTGGTGGACACCGGCGGCCATGGCCTCGAGCCGCTCGGGAGGCACCACCTCGATCGGCGCCAGCTTGGCGAGCTCGTCCAACCGCGGATCGTGGCCGAGACCCGAAGCTTGAAACACTTTCAGGACCTTGCCGGCCCGGGCCGCTTCGAGGACGGCATTGCGACCGTGGATCAATGCCGCCGCGGCAGGCGCCGGACGCTGATACCGCTTGCGCCGGTCGCTCACGTGGGCGGCACCCGACGCCACCGGACGCCTTCTCGCGAATCCTCCAACGCGATGCCTCGGCGCTTCAACTCCTCACGGATTTGATCCGCCCGCGCAAAGTCCTTCGCCTGCCTCGCATCCTCACGCTCGGAGATCAAGCGCTCCACCTCTTCCGCCAGCCCCGGCTCGTCTGCACCGATCACATCGAGGTGTCCGTCGATCTCCTCGATCAGTCCGAGCAGGGCGCTCCGCCCGTCCTCCCCCACCTTCTTCTCGTCCAGAAGAGTGTTGGCTTCGCGAATCAGCTCGAACACGTGACCAATACCCTGCGGCAGGTTGACGTCGTCGTCGAGCGCATCCCGGTATGCGGTGCGCACGTGCGCGATGCGGCCCAACAGCGCCTTGTCATCACCCAGCGGCTCATCAGAGCGGAGCACGCGATCCGCGAAGTCACGCAGCCGGCGCACCTGCTCAGCCGCAGCATGCAGCGCTTCCGCGCTCAAACGGATGCGCTGGCGGTAATGCGTGTTGGCGATTAGAAAGAATCGCACCGCAACCGGGTCGTGCCCCGCCGCCACGAGGTCGCGCAACGTCGTGAAACCACCCGCGCTCTTCGACATCTTCTCGCCGGTGGCGTCGGAAAGAAACTCCGAGTGCAGCCACACCCGTGCGAATTGCTTGCCGTTCGCGGACTCCGATTGTGCGATCTCGTTCTCGTGGTGCGGGAACAACAGGTCGATGCCGCCGCAGTGGATGTCGAACGTGTCGCCGAGGAAGTGCTTGCTCATGGCCGAGCACTCGATGTGCCAGCCGGGGCGTCCGCGCCCAAACGGCGCATCCCACGCCGCCCCCAACTCGTCGTCCGCCGGCTGTGCCCTCTTCCACAGGGCGAAGTCGCTCGCCGACTCCTTCTCATATTTGTCAGCAGCCACTCGGGCGCCGGGCCGCAGGCCGCTGCGGTCGAGGTGCGACAGGACGCCGTAGCGCGGGAAACTGTCGATGCGGAAGTACACGTCTCCGTCGGCGACGTACGCGTTGCCCCGCTCCAGCAGCGTCGAGATCATCGTCACCATCTCGGGGATGTGCTCTGTCGCCTTCGGGTAATGCTCGACAGGATCGGCGCGCAGCGCGCGCATGTCTTCGAAGAAGGCTTCGATGAACGGCTTCGCGTATTCGGTGATCGTGGTCCGCGCATGCATCGCCTGGTCGAGGATGCGGTCGTCGATGTCCGTGAGATTCATGACGTGTTTGGTGCGGTATCCACTCGCTTTCAGCTGGCGGCGAAGCAGGTCGTAGAAGAGGAACGCGCGCAGGTTGCCGACATGGGCGAAGTTCCAGACCGTCGGACCGCATGTGTACATGCCGGCCTGTCCTCGCTGAAGCGGCTCGAACACCTCCTTCACACCGGTCAATGTGTTGTGAAGCCGCAGCGTCAGGTCAGTGCGCCCCCATCGATCAGCGCCACCGCTTGCGCTGCGATGCCGCTTCGGTGGCCCAGCGCCCCGAGGCCTTCTGGTGACGTTGCTTTCACGCTCACGACATCCTGCACGACGCCGAGGCGCTGGGCGAGGTTGGACCGCATCGCGCGAAGGTGCGGCTGGAGGCGGGGCTCCTCGGCGATCACTGTGCTGTCGACGTTGATGACGCGGTAGCCCGCCTTCTTGACGATGGCGGCAGTAGCCGTGAGCAGGTCGAGGCTGGACGCGTCCTTATACCTGGGATCGTCGGCGGCAAAGTGCTCGCCAATGTTGCCCAGCGAGGCTGCGCCGAGCAGCGCGTCAATGACTGCGTGAGTCAGCACATCGGCATCGGAATGGCCGTCGAGGCCGGATGGATGCTCGATCCTCACGCCTCCGATGATCAAGTCGCGGCCGGCCTTCAGTGGGTGGATGTCGTAGCCCGAGCCGATCCTCAAGTGGCGGCGGCTTCCTGCTCTTTGATGAGAGCTTCGACGACTTCGAAATCTTCCGGTGTCGTGAGCTTGATGTTCGCGGGCTCGCCTTCCACGACCGTGACCTCGTGACCGGTCGCGGCCACCAGCTGCGCATCGTCATCGCCGACCAGCCCGGCATCGGCGGCCTCGCGATGAGCGCGCGCGAGCAGCTCGTATGAGAAAGCCTGCGGTGTCTGTGCAAGCATGATGCGCGAGCGGTCGAGGCTCTCCACCAGGCGGTTGCCCTCGACGCGCTTGACTGCGTCGCGCGGCGCGATTGCCGGGAACGCCGCGCCGGATTCCATCGCCGCCGCCAGCACACGCCGGACGAGGGTCGCGGTCGCCAGCGGCCGCGCCGCATCGTGGACCAGCACGAAATCGCATTCGCCGAGCGCGGCCAGCCCGGCCCGCACCGACTCCTGGCGGCTTTCGCCGCCGGCCTTGACGGCCACCGGCTTCCGAGGCGCAAGTGCTGCGACCTCGTGCTCGGCAATCTCCAGCCGGCTCGGCGGCCCGACGACGACGATTCGATCTACCTCGTCGAGCGCCAGGAACAGCTCGAGCACGCGCGCCAACGTCGTCCGCCCATTCAGGCGGACGAGCGCCTTGCTGCCACGGCCGAGGCGAGAGCCTGAGCCTGCGGCGGCAACAATTGCACCTACGGTCGCCAACTCAGCCGGCCTCCTCATCGCGCTTGGACCTACTGTTGCGCCGGCCGTCGTGGCCGGCGGGCTCGGCGAAGATCATCCGCCCCGCCGAGGTCTGGATCACGGACGTCACTACCGCGGTGATGGTCTGGTTCATCAGGCGCCGCCCGTTCTGGACGACGACCATCGTACCGTCGTCAAGGCTGCCCACTCCCTGACCCGGCTCTTTGCCCTCGCGTGCGATCATCACGACGATCTCCTCGCCAGGAATCGCCACCGGTCTCATCGCCTGGGCCAGCTCGTTGAGGTTCAGCACGGACACGCCTTCGAGCCGCGCTATTCGATTGAGGTTGAAGTCGTTGGTCATGATCGCCCAGCTCCTGCGCTTCGCCGTGCGCACCAGGTGAGCGTCGATCTCGGTGCTTGGAGAGACGTCGTCGTCCACAACCTGCAGGTTGATGGACGGATCTTTCTGCATCTCGGTCAGGACGTCGAGCCCGCGACGGCCGCGGCGCCTGCGCGTCGCATCCGCCGAATCGGCGACGAGCTGCAGCTCGCGCAGAACCGAGCTGAGAACGGTGAGCGGCATGTCGACGAAACCGGTCTTGGCGATGTCGAGAATCCGGCCGTCGATGATGACCGATGTGTCGAGGAGCACGGCTGTCACGCGACGGCTCTTGTCATCCTGGGCCGCGCCGCCGAAGAAAAGCGCGGTCAGCTCTTCCCGACGCGTGATGCCCACCGACGCCCCCAGGAGCGCAAGCAAAAGGGCAAGCACGAACGAAAGCGGAACTCCATACGGCAGGTCACGCACGAAGACGCCGATGAGCACGGCGATGACGAGGCCGACGATCATGCCCAGCAGGCCGCTGAGCAAGTCGGGCAACGGAGTCGACGCGAGGCGCTGGTTGAACCCTCGCCAGCCTCCAAGCACGTAGGGCGTGCCCAGGTACGCGAAGATCAAACCCTCCATCGTGGTCAGGCTGATGAGCACCCAACCCTGGTGGCTGATCCCCGAAAGGCGGACGAGCGCGTAACCAAGAAAGAAGCCGCCGACGACTCCGATCCCCACTCCGATCCAGCGGACGAGGGTATCGGACCGTTTCACGATTACCTCCTCAGGTGACCGATGCCTCGGCCTCCCTTATGAATGCGCCGGACTTCATGGGTGAAGAAAATGCGGCGGAGATCGCCTCCGCCAACGTCCGGACCTCGACGACGTCGAGGCCGGCGGGCCGCCCGGCTTTGGAGCCGGCCGGAATCAATGCGCGCGTCAGGCCGTGTCGCGCCGCCTCCTGGAGGCGACGATCAAGCTGGCCCACGCGGCGCACCTCGCCTGCCAATCCCAGCTCCCCGATCGCGACCAGGCCGTCCGGCAGGGGGCTGTCGCGCGTGTTGCTGTAGATGGACAGGGCAAGACCAAGGTCGGCGGCGGGCTCCGTGATTCGGATGCCGCCTGCAACGTTGACGAAGATGTCGGATCTTTCGAGTTTTGTCGAAGCACGCTTCTCCAGCACCGCGATGATCATGTGCAGGCGGTTGATGTCCATCCCGCTTGCGATCCGCCGCGGCGGGTAGTTGTTGTCCGCCTTGTTGACCAGGCTCTGGACCTCGATCAAAAGCGGCCTGGTGCCTTCTAGGACCACGACCACGGCGGTGCCGGGCGCCGTGAGAGCCGCGTTCGCGAGAAGCGCCGCCGAGGGGTCGGGCACCTCCTCCAAACCCGCTTCACCCATCGCGAAGACGCCGATCTCCTCAGCCGAGCCGAAGCGGTTCTTCATTGCGCGCAGGATGCGCAGCTCCTGACGCCGATCGCCCTCCAGGTAAAGCACGGTGTCAACGATATGCTCGAGGACCCTCGGTCCGGCGATCGCTCCCTCCTTGGTGACGTGGCCGACCAGGAAGATGGGGACTCCGATCTCCTTGGCCAGCCGCATGAAGCGACCCGCCGACTCACGAACCTGCGTGACGCTCCCTGCGCCGCCTTCGAAGCCGGCGTCGGTGACGGTCTGGATGGAGTCGACAATCGCCATCTCGGGCGCTTCGGCGCGGATGGCTTCGCAGATGGCGTCGAGGTCGGTCTCCGCTAGGAGCAGGATTCCCGACGAAAGCGGCCCAAGGCGGGCGGCGCGCATCCGTACCTGCTGGGGCGACTCCTCACCGGAGGCGTAGAGGACCCGGCCGCCCCTGGCGGCCACCTGCTGGGCTGCGTGCATGAGCAGGGTCGATTTGCCTACCCCAGGCTCGCCTCCGACGAGGACCACGCTGCCCGGCACCACCCCACCTCCCAACACGCGGTTGAGCTCGCCCCAGGCGAGAGGCCGCCGGGGGGCGGCCTCCGACTCGATCTCGCTCAGCGGAATTGGGCGGCTGCCGGTCGGCGGCGACGGCGCCGCGTCGTGCTTGCGCCCGGGCCCCGCTTTGCGGACCTGGAACTCCTGGAGCGTGTTCCAAGCCTGGCAGTGCGGGCACTGGCCGGCCCACCGCAGGCTCTCGCCTCCGCACTCGGAGCACATGAACGTCACCGTCGATTTGGGCATCTCAGCCACTCTCCAGGATTGATCGAGTTTTTACAACTGGGCATGTAGCCTTTTACCGGGCCAGACGTTCTATCAAGTAGAGGAACAGGGTCCCCACCCCACTCCTTGATCGATGAGGCGCCGCCCTGACTACCCCCGGGGCGGCGTCTCGGTTTGTCCGACCTTACACTCCCGAAGCCATGGACGCATCGATCTCAATCGCGGGTATCCAGGACGCCGCGCGTGTGATCGACCCGGTTTTTCGCGACACCCCGCAGTTCGTCTGCGAACCGCTGAGCGACCAACTCGGAGTAAGCACCGTCCTGAAGGTCGAGATCATCAACCCAATCCGATCGTTCAAGGGTCGCGGCACCGACTACCTGCTCCACCGACTTGGCCCTCAACCAAATGGGATCGTGTGCGCGTCGGCCGGGAACTTCGGCCAGGGCATGGCGTACGCGGCGCGCAAGCGAAGCGTCCAGATGACCGTCTTCGCGGCCGTAACTGCAAATCCGCTCAAGGTCGACCGCATGCGCGCTCTAGGGGCGACGGTGGTTCTCGAAGGCAATGATTTCGATGACGCCAAGAACGGTGCGGTCCAGCACGCGTCGAGCACTGGAGCCTTCTACGTCGAGGACGGCCTCCTCGGGCCGATCTCTGAGGGCGCAGCCACAGTTGCCTATGAGCTGGAGCGGATTGGCAAGCCCCTCGACGCATGCTTCGTCCCGCTCGGCAACGGGGCGCTCGTCAACGGGATGGGCACATGGCTCAAGCGCTCGAGCTCCGCACCAGCCGTTATCGCCGTCTGCCCGACGGGAGCGCCGGCGATGGAGATGTCATGGCGCGCCGGCTGGCCCATCAGCACTCCGACCATGAACACCATCGCCGACGGCATCGCCGTTCGAGTGCCCGTAGAGGAAGCGCTCGAGCTCATGCGCAAGACGGTCGACGACGTGATGCTCGTGACGGACGATGAGATCGTCGACGCGATGCGCCTCGTGCATCGATACGCAGGCCTTGTCGTCGAGCCGGCCGGCGCAGCTGGAATCGCCGCGGTCGCAAAGCGCCGAAACGAGCTCGCCGGCAAGAGGGTGGCGGTGATCCTGACCGGCGGAAACGTGACCGAAGAGCAGCTGCGCCATTGGTTCTACTGACTGTCCAGGTCGGCAAGTCGGTCGAGCGCGGCCAGCGGTCCGCCTTGGACGAAGACGTCCGGCATCGCGGTGCGCAGGCTGCCCTGGACCGTCGCTGCCAGCTGCACCCGTAGGTCGAGGGGCAGCTGCGGCCTGCGGCGCGCATACGAGGTCACGAAACGACGCAGGTCGGGGTCGATGCGCCGCAGGATCAGCTCAGCTTGGGATGCGGGTGCGTACGGCATCGCGACGGGAGGGCTGCCTGGAGGTGGCGGAGGCGGAGGAGGCGCCGGCCGCGTCGCGCGCGCGAGCTGCCAGAGCCAAACGTGGTCCGAATCCTTGACCACTATCGTGCCCGCGGCGAGGTCGCCGAGGCGCTTACCCCGGCCGTTGGCGAACAGCACGACCACGCCCACGCCGTAGCCGTAAGGCAGGAAGTCCACGATGCGGATCACGTTGCGGATGCCTGCCTGAACCCACGTCAACGGCTCGCCGCGATCGCCCACCACCCGGAGGCGCAACGCCCTCTTGCCGAGCGTCTGTCCGGAGAAGATCGCTTCGCTGATCCAGAAGTACCCGAATATGACGATGAACGCGCCGAAAAGGTCGATGAGCGTGCCGACGACGTCTGATCGGGTTCCCGCGGCGGCCGCGGCGGCGAAGAAGAAAACGGCTACCAGCAAGCCCGTGACGATGAGGAGGTCGAGGATCTGCGCGATCCCGCGCGTGCCCAACCCCGCCACCTGGTAGTCGAAAGAAACGCGCTCGGGCGTGGAAACAACCAGGTCTGTATCGGGGAGGGGCTGCCCCACTGGGTTATTTTGGCTGCCTGACATGAGAAGCGAAGAGTTCATAGCGCGACGGCAGGAAGACTGGAATCGCCTCGAGGACCTCATCGCACACGCGAGCGCCGGCAAGCTCAATGGCCTGGCGCCCGGGCAGGTTTTGACGCTGACCGCGCTCTACCGGCGCGCCACCGCCGACCTCGCGCGCGCGCAGAGGGACTGGCCCGGTGAACCGGTGCACCGATATCTCAACGGCCTTGTCGCTCGCGGGCATGGCGTCGTCTACCGGCGAGGTGGCCGTTTGTGGAGCAGGATTCGTACCTTCTACACAGAGACTCTTCCGCGGACGTACCGCGAGGCGTGGCCCTATGTCGTCGCCTCGGCCGCGCTTCTGTTCGTGCCGGCGCTCATCAGCTACTTCGTCGTTCTCGCCCATCCCGATGCGGCATACGGCATAGGAGCGTCGCCGGCGCTGATCGACCGCGTTCATCACCACCAGCTGTGGACCAACATCCCGCCCGAGCTGAGGGTCGAGGCTGCCGGCCTGATCATGGTCAACAACATTTACGTGTCGATGCTGGCGTTCGCGTTTGGAGTCGTCTTCGGGCTCCCCGTCATCTACGTGCTCGTGAACAACGGCATCAGCCTCGGCGGGTTGTTCGGTCTCACACAGGCGTACGGCGTGAGCGGCGGCCTGTTCGAATTCGTCATCGCTCACGGAGTGCTGGAGCTGTCGATCGTGATCGCGCAAGGCGCCGGCGGATTGATGATGGGTTGGGCGCTGATCTCACCGGGCAACCGCACTCGCTCCGACGCGCTGGTCATCGCCACGCGGCGCGCGTTCACGCTGCTGCTCGGCCTGGCGCCGCTGCTGGTGATCGCAGGTACGATCGAAGGCAACCTCTCTCCCTCCGACACCGCTTTCGCGGCCAAACTCACGATAGGCCTGACCACTGGCGTCCTTCTCTACACGTACCTGCTGTTCGCCGGGCGGCGCTCAGCGCTTAAAGCAGAGCCCGCTCTTTCAGCTCCAGGTAGCGTTCGACGAGCGCCGGGCTGAGGTTGCCCGCGACGACATCCAGACCGAGAACGCCGCCCCGCCGCAGCAGCTCGAAGCTTTCGCGCCGGCTGGCAAGGAACTCTTCAGCCGCGGCCCATTCGTAAGCGCGTGATGAAGTGGCGATCGGAGCTTGACGGGCGCTCAAGACGGCTGGGTCAGACATCGTCACGACGAGGACGAGGTGACGCGCGGCCAATCGCAAGCAGTGCGCGACCAGCTCCTTCGAAGCCTCCGGGTCCTGAAGATCTGTGAGGATCACGACCATCGACCGCCGGCCCAGTCGAAGCGAGAGATGGGTGAGCGCATGCCCAAAGTCAGGCTCCACGAAGTCCGGCTTGATCGCATACAGCGCTTCGGTGATGCGCCGCAGCTGTGAGCTGCCGCGCTCGGGCTTGATGAAGTTCGTGACGCGATCGTCGAAGGTCATCAGACCGACACGGTCGCCGTATGCCTGGGCGACCCACGCGAGCATGAGCGCCGCGTTGACGGCGTGATCCAGCTTGTCGAGCTCTCCCGCCGGCGCCGTCATCAGGCGGCCGCAGTCGATCGCGATCATGACCTGCTGGCCGCGCTCGGCCTCGACCTCGACCACCACCGGGGAGTCGCGGCGAGCCGTCGCCGTCCAGCTCACGCGCCTGATGTCGTCGCCTCGCGCATAGTCGCGCAGCCCGGCGAATGCGGTCGACGCGCCGGGCGGCCGCGCCCGCCTCAGTCCAGCCATGGCGCGCAGGCCGCGGCGCAGCGTGAGCTGGATGCGCTTGATGGCGACCACGTTCGGAAACACCGCCACCTCGTCCGGATGCTGGAGGCGCACCTGGCGCCGCCACCATCCGTCTCGTCTCCATACCTGGAGGTCGACGGGGCCGAATCGGTACGCGCCACGCCGAGGCGATGACGTCGTGTAGTCGATCTCGATCCGACCGCTCTTATCGAAGGTACCCGCGAGCTCGCGAGGCTTCGGGTTGAGGTCGGCCGGGGCATGGTCGGCAATCGTGGCGCTTAGGCCGGCTGCGGCTGGATTGTCGATCGTCACGCCCACGTGCTCGACCTCGCCCAGCGAGAAGGGTTCGGGCAGCGCCCTGCGCACGCGATAGCCGTCGCGACCCGGAAGCAGCGCGATGTCTCGCGCGAGAACGAGCGCCAGGCCCGCGTGATAGATGATCGCGACCGCAACCAGCACCGGCGACACGATCGAAAGAGCGATCAGCGCCGCGCCGATGGCTATCGCCCAGAGCAGGCGAGCCTGCGGCGCCAGGCCTCGGAATAGACCGACTATGGATCGCACTAGCGGGGCGGAACGACCCGGCTGGCCACCGCCTCCAGGACGCTATCCGGCGTCTGCCCGCCCACCTCAGCCTCCGGCCGCAGCACGAGGCGGTGCCGGAACGCGGGCGCGAGCAAAGCCTTGACATGGTCGGGGGTCACGAACTCGGACCCTTCGAATGCGGCGAGCGCGCGGGCCGCCAGCATCAACAGCACCTCGGCTCGCGTGCTCGCTCCGAGGGCGATCTCGGGCGCGGTGCGCGTGGCAGACGCCAGGTCGACGATGTAGCGGCGGATTTTCAAATCCAGGACGACCTTGCTCACCTGCTCGCGACACGACTCGATGTCTGCCGCGCCGAGCACCGGCTCAACTCCAGCCTTGACCGGGTCGCGAAGCTCGATCCCGGACTCCCAACGCTTCAATACCTCGAGCTCGTCGTCGGGCAGTGGGTAGTCGAGCCGCACCTTGAAAAGGAAGCGGTCCTGCTGCGCCTCCGGCAGCGGGTACGTGCCCTCGTACTCAATCGGGTTCTGAGTGGCGAGGACGAAGAATGGCGCCGGAAGGGGCGTCTGCTTGCCTTCGAGCGTCACACCGCGCTCCTCCATCGCCTCCAGGAGCGCTGACTGCACTTTGGCCGGCGCGCGGTTGATCTCGTCGGCGAGAAGGACGTTGGTGAAGATGGGTCCACGCCGAAGCGCAAATGTGCGATTGACCAGGTCGTAGATCGAGGTGCCGACGATGTCGGCCGGCATCAGGTCGGGCGTGAACTGGACCCGGCCGTACTCGAGCGCGAGTGCGCGAGCGATGGCCTTTGCGAGCAGGGTCTTGCCGGTTCCGGGAACGCCTTCGAGGAGGATGTGGCCCTGCGCGACGAGCGCGACAGCGCAAAGCCGGATCGCTTCCTCCTGCCCGACCACGGCCTTGACCAGCTGCTCACGGAAGCGGGCGTAGAAGTCGGGAGCGGTCATCGCCGTGGATCCGGTCATCGAACCTCCTGATTTGTTGTTTGGCCGCGGCGCTCGCGCGGGGGCGGATATGCGATTCGATGCAGCTTCTGTGCGGCACTCAGCAGCTCGGCTTCGCGGGCAGCCCGGTTCGCACGGCGACAGCGCGCTCGCTGGCACTCGCCAGCATGCCGAGAGTGAGTGCTCGCGCGCTCGAACGTCGCAGAAGCTCGCCGACGGCGACTGCCCATTCCGCGTCAGCGCGCGTCGCCTCCGCCGGCCGAGGGATCAGCGGTCCGAATCGCCGGCCGCGGAGCAGCAGCCCGACGAACACCGCAACCAGAACCCACAGGATCGCCGCGCCCCACGGCGTGGTCACCCATGACTGTGGCGCGAAGTCGGTGAGGATGAGCCCGTGGTGGTATTCGTCGAAGCCGACTGCGGCGCTGCTGTCGACCAGGCCGAGGATGTCCGACAGGAGCCGCCCGTTGTCGGTCTTGTCGAGGTAGCCATTGCACAGCAACAGCGGATCTGCGAGGACGACGACATTCCCCGATCCGAGGTTCTGGAAGTAGCCGAGCGGGAACCCGTCGCGGCTGCGCAGGATCGCGACCTGGACCGACGACGCGTCGAAGGGCATCGCGGAGTCGCCGCCTGAGACTGTCGTGACGCCGTCGAGGACTGGGTTGGCGATCTCGGTCGAGCCGGAGACGAAACCGTTGATCCTGTTCACGGCGAGTGCTCGGTCGAGTTCGGGGTCACCTTGCTCGGATGCATAGACGAGCACGCCACCGAGCCGCACCCAGTTCGCGGCCTGGTTGGCATCGTCGGACGAGAACGGACTGGTCGGTGTGAAAACAAACATGAGACCGCGGGCGGACGGCATTGTGAACGAGCCTTCGATCTGGCTCGTCGGGTGGCCCATCGCCTGGGCGAAGAGGCGCGCCGCCGAAGTGCCGTTGGCGGCGTCGCTGCTGGAGCTGTGCTCAGGCGAGTCCTGTTTGGGTTGGCCGAGATACGCAATGCCGCCGATCAGCACCGCCAATGCGAGGGCCAGGAGCCATCCGCGCAGGCCTCTCATGCCGCAGCCTCTTGTGCTGGTTTCCGGAATGGCGCCGCCGCGACGACCGCGCGCTCGTACGTCGCGGCGTCGACATCGCGCCCGCCGTACACGGCCGCCTCGAATGGAAGCAGCAACGGCCGCAGGCTCTCGGGCTCCGGGGCATGCTCAAAGATCTCGCGGACCGTGAGCGGGCTTCCGACCCACGACTGCTCACCGGCCAGGGTGGCCGCGACGCCGGCGCACAACGCGCGAATGGCGCGAACACGATCACCAGTCGCAGCGAGACGATCGGCCTCGGCGAAGAAGTCCGCCGGCGCACCCGGTCCGAATTGCGAACGGGCGGCAGCTGCCTCGGCCAGGCGTCCGCGGGTGGAACGGAAGATGATCACGACCGCCGTCGCGAGCACGGCAGCGCCGACGATGTAGAAGTACAACGCCGGAATCGCCGGGCCGGCCCCGCTGCCGCCAAACAGGAGGCGGAGCACGTCGTTGATCCGATCGCGCACCCATTGACCCAGACGGTCCAGCAACGTTGGAGGCTGATGCAGCGCGTCGTAGCGGTGCATCGAAAGCACCTCGTGTAGCTGATGTTGGGCCTGGGCGGGATTGGTGGTGGCGGCAGGCGAGGCCAGCGCCTCTAGCAGCCAGCGCAGCCTGGTTCCCGCATCCTCTAAGTCCGGCGGGCGCATCGCCAGGTCCGCCACGATCTCAGGCTGGCTGCGACCTGTGCCGGCTTCCAGAGTCGCCAATGCCCTCTGCGCGGCCGCGGCATCGCCCGAGTGAGCCGCGCTGACGATGTTGAGGGAGTCCTCGACTGCTTGACGGTAAGTCGGGGTCGGTGGCGGATCGGCGGTCGCGGTCACCGGCCAGACGAGCCCAATCGCAAGCACGAGTGGTGCGAGCGCCTTGAAAGCGACGCGCGCGTTCAGCTCGATCTCACGCCGGTTGTGTCGAGGACACGTGTTGGGCGAGCTGAAACAGATCCAGGGCTTCGCGCCGCACGCGTAGGTCGAAATAGATGAGAACGACGGCGATCTGGATGATGGGATTCACAAGTGCGGCGATGAGCAGACCAGCGCCTTGAGAAACGGCCAGCACCACATAGCTGGATGCAACGACGCCGGCCAAGAGATCGGCGAGACCCACGAAGGCTTCAAGCGCAATGCGCGCGAAGTACCACACGAGAATCACAAGGAACAAGATCAAGAAGGTGCGCCACCAGCGGCCTTCCACGAGACGCCAGCTCCGCCCCATCGCAGCACCCAGCCCGATGTTCTCGACGAACATCACCGGCAGCACCGCGATCCAACCTACGGCTATCCATATCCATAACGGAAAGAGGCAGAAAAACAAGGCCATCAGGTCGAAGAGAAACACGTACCCGAGGATGGGGAGATAGCGCCGCCAGACTCCCGCGAGCGCGCCCCAGAACGTCACGGGCCTCCCCTGGGCTGACTCGCAAACCGCGTAGATCACCGCACCGTAGATGAACGGCGACAGGAGGAGGTTGATCACATAGATGACGGCCAGGATGCCCAGGGTCGGCACGAGGCTGTTGAAGTCGAAAGTCTGTCCGGGGTTGAGCGTCTTGAAGAAGCTGTTGAAGAGCGCGAAGAACCCGTAACCCTGCAGCCCTGCGACGGGGATGGCCAGGATCAGAGAGATGCCCGCGAAGAGGAAGAAGTGGCGGCGATAGATGCGAAACGTTTCGTCGAGCACGTCGCCGACTTCCAGCGGGCGCAAGCGGAGAGGTACCGGGGCGCTCACTGTGCGTCCATTTTGCCGTGGCGTACGCATCGATTGGGGCCGGACGTACGCTCAAGGCGTACGCTCACGCTGGTGGGCGAGGTGGGCGAGGAATCTCGCGCCGGCCGTGATCGAGTACGAGTGCTGTTCGTGGAAGACGATCCGTCGGTGGCGCAGATGTACAAACTGAAGCTGGAGCTTGACGGCTACGACGTCGACGTCGTGTCCGACGGCGAGAAGGCTGTCGATGCCGCGCGCAACGAGCTGCCCGACATCGTCTTCCTGGACATCCGGCTGCCGAAGCTCGATGGGTTTGGTGTCCTCGAGATGTTGCGCAAGCATCCGAAAACCGAGCGCCTGCCGGTCGTGATCCTTTCGAACTACAGCGAGCGGGAGCTCATCGAGCGTGGCTTGCGGCTGGGCGCGCTCGACTATCTGATCAAGACGCAAACGACGCCGGCCCACCTCTCGCGCGGCATGGAAGGCTGGCTGAAGGAGTAGCCGGCGCCGCCCGAGCCATTCCGCCACCCCTGGCGGGGGCCCTCCCCTCCCCCAAGCCCAACAACGCCTGACAGAACCAAGCTAACGCAGGCGTGCCGCGTCGCCAACCCCGGTTGTTAAGACCGTTCGGTCAGCGCGGCCGGCTAAGGCTTGGCGGCGGCTCCGGTGCCGGCAGGCTCTTTGTGACGGTGCTTGGTCGGCGTGAACTTCAGACCGTCCTCGCCTTCGACATCGATCTGCACCGTGTCACCACGCGCGATCTTGCCCCGGAGCAAATGCTCGGAGAGCTGGTCTTCGATCCGGTTCGTGATCACGCGTCGTAGAGGACGCGCTCCATAGATCCGGTCGTAGCCCTCCTTGGCGAGCAGGTCCTTGGCAGCGTCGGTCACCTCGATCGTGATCTGCTGCTCCACCAGGTGCTTGCCGAGCTTGGCGAGCTGCAGGTCCACGATCTGGCGGATCTGGCCCGTCGTCAGGCTCTTGAAGACCACCACGGCATCGACCCTGTTCAAGAACTCGGGGCGGAACATCCGCTTCAGCTCTTCGTCGATCTTTTCCTTCGTGTTCTTGTGTCGGCGCTCGACCTCTTCGGACTCGTCGACGACCGCGGGCTGGAAACCGAGTGAGGTGCCCGCCTGGTTGACATCGCGGATTCCCAGGTTCGAAGTCATGATGATCACCGTATTCGCGAAGTTCACGACCTTGCCCTTCGCGTCACTCAGCCGCCCATCCTCGAGGATCTGCAACAGCATGTTGAACACCTCGGGATGCGCCTTCTCGATCTCGTCGAAAAGGATCACCGAGTAAGGCCGCCGTCGCACGGCTTCCGTGAGCTGGCCGCCCTCGTCGTAGCCAACATATCCGGGAGGTGAACCGACCAGCCGCGCGGTTGTGTGGCGCTCCATGAACTCTGACATGTCGAGCTTGATCAAAGCGTCCTCGGAGTCGAACATGTACTCGGCCAGAGCGCGTGCCAGCTCCGTCTTTCCGATTCCGGTCGGTCCGAGGAAGATGAATGACCCGATCGGACGGCGGGGATCCTTGAGCCCCGCCCGCGCTCGGCGGACCGCCTGCGAGACCGTCTTGATGGCCTCGTCCTGGCCGACCATCCGCTTGTGCAGCTCGTCTTCCATTCGCAGCAACCGCGACGTCTCTTCCTCAACCAGGCGCGAGACGGGAACCCCGGTCCATGCCGCGACTATCTGCGCGATGTCCTCCTCGCTGACCTCGGGGACGGTCTCCCCGAGCTTGTCGCGCCAAGCCGCTTCCTTGAGGGCGAGCTTGTCCTGCAGCTTCTTGACCTTGTCGCGAACGCCGGCCGCGGCCTCGAAGTCCTGCTTGTTGACGGACTCGTCCTGGTCCGACCGCTGCTTCTTGATCTCCTTCTGGAGCTCCTTGAGCTCGTCGGGTGTGGTCGTCAACTTCATGCGCACCCGTGCTGATGCCTCGTCGATGAGGTCGATCGCCTTGTCGGGCAAAGCGCGGTCGCTCACGTAGCGGTCGCTCAAGACTGCGGCTGAGTGAACCGCTGAGTCGGTGATGGTCACTCGGTGGTGCTTCTCGTACAGCGACTTCACACCGTTGAGGATGTCGATCGTCTCAGCCAGCGTCGGCTGGTCGACGTACACGGGCTGGAAGCGGCGCTCGAGCGCGGCGTCCTTCTCGATGTACTTGCGGTACTCGTTGAGCGTGGTCGCGCCGATGCACTGGATCTCACCGCGCGCCAGTGCGGGCTTCAAGATGTTCGCAGCGTCGATCGCGCCTTCCGCGGCGCCCGCACCGACCAAGGTGTGCAGCTCGTCGATGAACAGCACGACCTCGCGGCTCGAGCGAATCTCATCGAGGATCTTCTTCAGCCGCTCCTCGAACTCGCCTCGGTATTTCGTACCCGCGACCAGCGCGCCCATGTCGAGCGTGAGCACTCGCTTGTGCTGCAGAGACTCAGGCACGTTCCCGAGATTGATCTGCTGCGCGAGTCCTTCCGCAATCGCGGTTTTGCCGACACCAGGCTCGCCTATCAGCGCGGGGTTGTTTTTCGTCCGGCGGCTGAGGATCTGGATTACGCGCTCGATCTCAGTCTCGCGCCCGATCACGGGGTCGAGCTGATTCCGCCGCGCGAGCTCGGTCAGGTCACGGCCGAACTGGTCGAGAAGCGGGGTCTTCGAAGGCTTCTTCGGAGCCGGCTCTGCTTCGGTCTCAGCGCTCGAGTCGTGGAGCAGGCGCTCGATCTCCGACCGGACCTTCTCCAGGGTCGCGCCGAGGTCCTCGAGCACGTGCGCGGCAATGCCCTCACCTTCGATGAGGAGTCCAAGCAACAGGTGCTCGGTACCGACGTAGTTGTGACCCATCCGCCGCGCTTCTTCAAATGAGATCTCAATGACCTTCTTGACGCGCGACGTCGGGATGATCTGCTGGATGATGATCCGCTCGTTGCGACCGAGCACTGACTCGATCGTCTGGCGAACCTTGCCGATCTCGACACCAAGGTTGTTGAGGACCTTGGCGGCCAGGCCTTCACCTTCGCGTAGCAGGCCCAGGAGCAAGTGCTCAGTTCCGATATAGCTGTGGTGCGATCGTTCTGCTTCTTCTTGAGCGAGGGTCAGAACTTTCTTCGCTCGCTCAGTAAATCGTTCAAACGGATACAAGATCCTTCTTCCTCCTGGACTCCGGGTTACCTAGGTGGGGCCAGCACCTCCTCTCGATCTGTTGTTCGGGTGCCTCAGGCACCCTCGCTTCTAATATAACGTCCAATTCAGCCGTCGGATTTCTTTATAGGCGGAGGCGCAATGAGGCCGATTCTTGAGCGCCTCGGCACCTACCTGCCAGCCGCCATCTTGCTGGCCCTGCCGACCGTCTTTATACCCAGTTTGATCGACTCATTCATCTTGCCTCGCGCGTCGATAGTGATCATCGGCGCCTGCATCGGTACCGGGCTGGCACTCCTCATGCCGGGTGGGCCTGGGATGGGACGGCTTCGACTGCCCCTGCTGGCGGCCGCCGCGGCGGCGATTCTCGCCTTTGCTTTCTCGGTGTCGTGGCCGCTTAGCCTGGCGGGGGCTTACACACGATACGAGTCATTGCCCATACGGCTCAGCTATCTCGGACTGCTGGCTGTGCCGGTGTGGCTCCTGCGGGACGAGCGCTCGCGCGAGCTGGCGGTCGGCGCTTTCGTGTTCGGCGCCTCTGTCGCCGGCGTGGAGGCCCTGCTCCAGGCTGCGGGCGGCGTGACCTTTCGGCCCGACGGGAACGTCGGCAACGCCAATCTCCTCGGCGCGTTGATTGCGATGGCGTTTCCGCTCGGGGTTGCTCGCGGGTTTCGCCGCGATCGCTTCTTCATCGCCTGGTGGATTGGCGTTGCGGTGATGGCGGGCGGGCTCGTCGTTTCGACATCTCGAAGCGGTGGGCTCGGAGCCTTTGCAGGTTGCCTGGCGCTGGTTGGGTTTGCCTTTCGCCGGAGGCTTTGGATAGGAGTGACCGCTCTGTTCTCCGCGGCACTTCTGTCGGTTGCCTTGTGGTTGATCGTCGCCGGGCCGCTGAACCTGCTCAACAATGATCCGGCTCGAAGCCGGCTCCAGCTTTGGCCCGATGCCCTGCGCATGATCGCGGCCCGCCCGGTGACGGGTTGGGGCGAGGACGCTACCGGACTGGCGTTCGGAAGGTTCCTGAGCGCGGACTGGGCGCCAGGGATCACATACGACCGCACGCATGCCGGTCTTCTAGAGATCGCTGCCACGCAGGGCATCATTGGGCTGGTCGCGCTGGCCTGGGTTCTAGTGACGCTCGTCCGCGGCGTTTGGCGCTATCGATTCAACGACTCCGTTCCGGCGCTCGGCGCGGCCTGCATCGGCTACACGGTCTGGGTGATCTTCAACTTCGATTGGGCACCCGCGACGGGAGCCTTCTGGCTGCTGGCAGGGACTGCCTGGTCCGCGGTGCGGGCGGCCGAAACGGAATCCACAACAACGCCAACAGCGACCGATGCGGTGCAGCGCAGCGTATTGCGTTCGGTCGGCGCGGTTGCGCTGGCACTTGCGGCGGTCGGTTTGGGTGTGTTGCCGCTGGTTGCCGACGCCAGGTATTCGCAAGGTCGGCCCGACCTGGCGGTTCCGATCGACCCGCTCCAGGCGCGCTACCGATGGGACTTGGGGCTGAGCCTCGGCGCCTCAGGTGACCCGCGATTGGGTGTCGCCGAACTGCAACGAGCCGCCGACTTCGGCGAAACCGAGCCACAGCTCTATGTCGATCTGGGCGATGCGGAGCGAAAGCTTGGCGACGTGGCGGCCGCTCGGCGGGCCTATCACCTGGCGCTGGTCATCGATCCGTTCTTCGCGCCGGCATACCAGCGCCTGGGCGAGATCGGCGCCTGATTGACATTACGCACGTTTGGCGCCAGAGGCGCGTTTCCGAGTCCAGAGTTCCGCATGTTTGGCGCCAGCGGTGCGGTATCCGCCGGGCGCAAGCAGCCGAAACCGACGAACCGAGTCGGGCTAGGACTCGTCCCTCATGTCGTCGTACTCGTCCTGGCGGCGGTCGCCGCGGCTCGCGGCGAGGTTCGCAGGCGGTGCCGACAGCTGCTTCAGGCTCAGCGAGATCCGGCGCCTTGCCGTGTCGATCCCGATCACCTTGACCTGCAGCGTCTCGCCGACCTTGAGCACGTCCTCGGTTCGCTCGACGTGGTCCCACGACAGCTCCGAGATGTGCAGCAAGCCTTCGATCCCAACCATGATCTGCAGGAAGGCGCCGTACTTCTTGGTCTTCGTGACCTGGCCTTCGACGATCGACCCGATCGGCATCGACTGCACCAGCTTCTCCCACGGGTCCTGCTGCAGCTGACGCAGCGATAGCGAGATCCGGGTCTGCTCAGGGTCGAGCTTGATGACCTTGACGGTCACCTCTTCGCCGAGCTGCAAAACGTCCGTGACCTTGGACACCCGATCCCACGACAGCTCGGAGATGTGGATCAATCCATCCGCGCCGCCGATGTCTACGAACGCGCCGTACGAGGTGATTCCAGAGACGGTGCCCTTGACTGTCGCGCCCATCTGCAGACGGCTGAACAGCTCCTCGCGCTTGCGTGCGCGATCCTCGTCCTCCGCCGCCTTCTGGCTGACGATCAGCCGGTTGCGCTTGCGGTTGACCTCGAGGATTTTGACCGGTATGCGCTGTCCAACCAGCGAT
>Ga0193751_1000875_pt1 | contig 20750 bp, 25 predicted proteins | sample L1c2metaG_FD_143050 | JGI IMG/M metagenome (GOLD analysis project Ga0193751, IMG submission 143050) | Soil microbial communities from a riparian zone of the East river system, Colorado, United States - L1c2 | ecosystem: Environmental > Terrestrial > Soil > Riparian zone | place: USA: East River... | reverse complement strand
CGTCCACAGTTTGTATTCCGAGCCGGCGCTCGCGGTGTCGGTCGAACGAACAACCACGTGACCCGAAAACGGATCGCGCTGAAACATCCAATCAAACGCGCCGTCGATCTTGTCTTCGGGAACTTTCCACGCGATCAACGCGCCGTCAGCGAGATTGGTCGCGAGCAGCGTTTGCCGGACGCGGCGGATCGTCCCGGCCCGGAGCATCGCTGCGATCCGCGCCATGACAACATCGACATCCACGGCCGAGCGTTGCGCGATTTCCCCGAACGGCTCGCGGACAAAGCCCTCGATCTTGTCCTCCGAAATGGCGAGGATCTTGGCGTTGATCGGATCGTTATGCTCGACCGGCAGCATGCGAATTAATCGAGTGTCGGAGCGAAATTGTCCAACCCGCTCCGAGAAGGATCAGTCGACTTTCTTTTCCTGGTCGTTCACGCCCAGCCAGTCGCGCACGCGTTGCCGGCGGAGCTCGAACGTTTGATGGAGCTGCGGCCGCTGATCCGGCGTCAGGATCGCGTTGATTCTGTCCTCCCCCCGCGAAAGAATTCCTTCCGTCTCGCGCAGATCCATTGCGCGCAAATTGGTTAGCTCATCGTCGATCTGCTGCAAAATCGGCCGGATTTTCTGTTCCTGATCGGGCGTCAGTTTCATTTCGCTCACCCAACGATCCGGTGTGTTGGAAAAAAACCGCCGCGGATCCCGGTTGCGTCGCATTTCATCTTTGGCCGAACCCATCACGAAAAATGCGCCCGTCACTGCGCCGGCAACAAAAGTTGCAAGGACCAGCAAAACGACTTTCCATCGACTGAGCCCGTTCATGACTACAAACAACAAAGAGACGCTCCTAAAAGCGATCTTTTTCGATGCGGCCGGCACCCTCTTTCATCTGCCGCGCGGAGTCGGATACCACTACGCGCTCGTTGGCCAGGAAATCGGATTGAAACTCGATTCTCGGCAGCTCGATCGCGCGTTCAACAACGCCTGGAACGCAATGCCGCGGCGTGAGCCCGTCGAGCGCCCGCGCGAAGACGACGACAAACACTGGTGGCGCGAGCTTGTCGATCTTGTGTTGAACGAAGTTGCGCCTTCACTCAAGGAACTCGATGGCGATAATTTCTTCGAGATTGCCTACGAACATTTCGCCGAGGCCGGCGTATGGGAGCTTTATCCCGAAGTCCTCGAGGTCCTGGAAAAATTATCTCCGCGATTTCAACTCGCGGTCGTTTCAAATTTTGACGGACGATTGCGGATGATTCTGGAGCAGCTCGGCGTCTCAAGGTTTTTCAAATACGTTTTCCTTTCGAGCGAGCTCGGCGCCGACAAACCGGACCCGGAAATCTTTCGGCGCGCGTTGAGTGTAATTCGTCTCCAGCCCAATGAAGTTCTGCACGTCGGCGACGATCCAGAGAGCGACTGGAAAGCGGCCACCACCGCCGGGTTGTCGATCTTTCAATTGGATCGAAAAAAAAATTCGCTCCGCGATTTGTTGTCGATGTTCTGACTTGGAGGGACGCGCTCCGTCGCGTCCCATTTATTCGGACGGCACGGAGGCCGTCCCTCCATTCTTGCGGCAGGGTGTGAACTGGATTAAAAACTTCTCTCCAACGGGTCGGTAGCTCAATCAGTAGAGCAGCCCCGAAAGCTTTCGGGGTTGGTCACTGACGGAAAGCGCGACATAATAGCCGATAAAATAAAATGGGTCGGTAGCTCAATCGGTAGAGCAGCGCCCTTTTAAGGCGTTGGTTCCGGGTTCGAGTCCCGGCCGACCCATACCTCTAACATAAGCGTTTGGCTCTAGAAAGCGTCAAAACTGCATGTAGCGCATGCTCGCGCATGCGAACGCATGAAAACGTAAGATAACGATTTTCCTAGACAAAATAGACGAGCAGCTAAGAATGCGTGGCGATCCCCTACACCTGTATCGCCTCGGACGCAGGAATAAGTCGTAGAATGCTTCACGATCACAACCTCGCCAATAACCTATTCGTCCGCCTGGCGATCACGAAGCCCCACCCTAAGCACTCACCGCTAGAGAATTTTTGCACGGAAGCACTCGTGGGATGCTTGCGAAACTCAATGCAGTTCCGAAAGCGATTCGTGGACCTTTGCACCACGCGCCTTAGCATCCAGCGCCCCAGCGGCGAACCGGAAATCAGCACACAGGTCGTTCCACTCAAGGTGCAACTTACTAACGTTAGGGGAAGTTCGTCGGTGCCTGTGAAACGAGCTCAGTTCGATATCGAGTTACGATTTCTTCTGCCAAAGGGGCTCCGAATTGTGATTGAAAGCAAGGTTGACTCGCCTGTTAAAGCTGAGCAACTACAAGGATACTGTGATCTTCTGGAACAAACGAACGATCCGAAGGGGCATCTGCTGCTTTTGGTTTCCTCCGCGAAACGAATTCCGGGGAACGCGCCAGCCGTCCGCAAGATTCTATGGGAGGAGATTTATGAACGTGCCCTTGCTGGAAGTCGCGATAGGTATCCGAAAGGGGAAAAACGACCGGCGGAGCTTTTCCTCCGCGAACAGTTCAGCCAGTTTCTTCATTCCGAAGGTTTAAGCCCTGTGAGCATCCCCAAACTTTCCTCTTCACAACTCTCGGCTTTCCCGGACACGATGCGATTCCTAGGCGCCTTTGAGCAATTATTGCTGAAGCTGAAATCCAGCGGCGAACTGAAGGCGCCACACCAAAAACCGACGATGTCGGTCGATGAAGCGCGACATCTTACTTGGTATGGCCTCCAGTTGGCGGAATCAGCTTACACGGGCGGCTGGGTCGGGATTGAATTCAATCACCAGATAGATGCCGTTAGTCTTCTTTTCTCCGCGACCGTTCCTAAAGGAACAACCACAACGCTCGGTGTAAAATTCCCGGGGCGCTGCAAATTCATCCCTGTCGAAAACGAAACTTGGCTCGAGGTTCAGCAGCCACTCGAGAGTCATTATAATGGCAATGAGAAAGAAATCACTAGATGGATCAAGGACGCTGCCGAAGCGATGAAGGAATTCGCGAAGCAGCGTCGTCGCAAAATCGCGTGAGGAAAGCGTTGGCTAGGGATGCAAACATTCAATGCAAATCGCCCAAACGTTCGAGACTGAAAGGGCGTGCGTATCCGATTTGAATCGACAAAATCGTCAATCTTATCATTCGTAATACGCAATGAAAGCGGACAGGGGATATTTCGCCACGACAGCTGCAAGCGATTCAATGGTACCAAGACTGCTACGACCCTGCGTACATGATTGAAGTGTTCACTATCGGATATGAGGGTCTTACTCCTTCCGAATTCACGGCCATTCTCATGCGAGCGGGTATCGAGCGCATCGTCGATGTGCGCGAACTTGCGGTGAGCCGCCGGCTCGGTTTCGCCAAGACGGCTTTGTCGACTTCGCTGTTGCGCAATAGCATAGCGTACACGCATGTTCCGGCGCTCGGGTGCCCACGAGAAATCCGTCACGCATATCGTGAAGACCTTAACTGGAAACGATATACAAAACGTTTCTGCGCATACTTGGACACGCGCCATTCAGATTTGGAAAAACTACTGGAGCTCGTGCGACGCGAGCGCTGCTGCCTTCTTTGCTACGAAGCGGACTTCAACTTCTGCCATCGCTTATTCGTCGCAGAGCGACTGCGGTCGTTCGCACTGGGAATCCGCGTAAATCACTTGATTAGCCCAGCTCAAGACCGAGTTGTTCCGAACCGGGAGTTGGCTGCTGCTTAGGCGGATAGATCAGTCCAACGATCAACCATTTGTCCGGAAATCGGTGGATGGTTCCCATCAATAAAAACAAATCCTTTGTTGCGAACTCAGTCTCCAATTTTTGCCGAAAGGCGGCCTGCCAACCGTTTTCGCCGTATCGATGAAGGCAATTCCAGTAAAGGGCGCCCACTTCCCAGTCGATTAGCTTGTGCTTGTAGACGTTTTCGCCGGAAATATATCGGTAATGAAAATCGAATGGCACTTTGCGCAAAACTATTCGGTCTCGCATCTCTTTACTGTCGAATAGGCCATCTTGGGCGAGTTTCGCATAATCTTCTTCTGTCCACTCAGGTTCCTTCGCAGGAGTGACGGTCAATTCGACAATCGATTTCGGCCGAATAATGCCAATTGTCTCGCCCGTGCACTTTCTTCGTTCCTCAAGTTCAAAAAAATCCTCCAAAACTTGAGGAGCAATTATCTCGCGGCGTTCAAGCCATCCCTCTTCAGTTCCGATTCTCTGACCTAGCAATTGGATGGAGTCGACATCAATTCTGCGGCTCTCAGGGCGCCGATCAGAATCCGTTGTGGCGACCGATGCACGAATCCATTCCCATTTTTTAAACTGACTGTCATCTGAAAGAAAGCGATACGGAACCGGAAACAAACGACGCATCGCACCACTCCTAGTCATTCCACCCACGCAGGTCGTCTCCCGGTATTTGGTGCTCGGCGACGGATATGTCTTGGTTAAGATTAGTATTTCTTCGTTTTGCCGACTCACGCGAGGGGGGATTCGGCAGCTACATTCGCACGCAACGACGCCGCTCTCAATCGCGCGAGATCATTTTTGGTTCTTTTGCTTTCACGAAGTTCCCAGTTACGTTTCAGTCCCAATTAAGAAATGAAAATGAAAAAATCACTGCTGTCAGCAATCGTCGGCTTCGCTACATTGGCGCTTATGCAAGGCGCGGATACACAAACTCAACCTTCGGCCGGCACCGCGGCGCCCGATTTTAGCTTAACAACGAGCGACGGATCCCAGGTGAGCCTGAAAGATTATAAAGGCAAATGGGTAGTGCTTTATTTTTATCCAAAAGATTTCACCAGCGGCTGCACCATCGAGGCGAAAAATTTCCAGCGCGATCTGGACAAGTACAAGCAAACCGGAGCGGTGATCCTCGGCGTGAGCGTCGATAGCGCGCAATCGCACAAAGATTTTTGCGCAAAGGAGGGATTGAATTTCAAGCTGCTGGCCGATCCGGAGGGAAAAGTTTCGTCGCAATATGGATCGACCATGCAGTATCAGGGGACGACGATGGCGGCACGAAACACGTTTCTGATTAATCCGGAAGGACAGATCGCCAAAGTTTACACCGGGGTGAAGCCGGCCGAACACAGCGACCAGGTGTTCAAGGATTTGGCGGAACTCAAAAAAAGCTAGGGAGATCAGTATGGCACAACGGAAATCGATCGATTGCCGGGATTATCCGAGCGAAAAGAATTGCAGTCTAAAAATGTCGGGCACCGAACAAGAAGTGCTCGATGCCGCGGTGCAGCATGCCGTCTCGGCCCACGGTCACAAAAACTCGCCCGAATTGCGCGATGAAATCAAATCGATGCTCAAAGACACTAGCGACTGACAGTTGGTCGCAGTCGAGACGACTGCCGCCACATTTTAGCCGATCTTTTTGCGAAAGAGCAGCGCGCAAAAAGCGAAGAGCAGGATCGACATGATGATCAGGATGAGCAACTGCGGCCAGTATTCGAAGAAGTGCGCACCGCGGAGAATGATGGCGCGCGCGAGTGAAATGAAATAGGTCGCGGGTAAGAGCGCGCCGAGCGCCTTGAAAATCCACGGCATCGTTTCGCGCGGAAAGACGAATCCGGAAAAGAAAACGCTCGGCAACATGAATACCATCGACATTTGCAATGCTTGCATCTGGTTCTCGGCCTTCGTTGCCACGAGCAATCCGAGACTCAGCAACGCGAACACGTAAACGAGCGTGGCGAACATCATGGCCAGGACGTTTCCGGCAATTGGAACGCCGAACAGGAAACGCATAATCAAAAAAAGAATCGTCGCCATCGTCATGCCGATGCAGAGATAGGGCACGAGTTTGCCAAGCATCAGTCCCCAGCGGCTCAACGGACTGACAAGCAACGTTTCGAGCGTTCCTTTCTCTCGTTCGCGCACCACTGCCATCGCGGTCGCGAACGTAGTCCCGATTTGCAACACGATGCCGATCACGCCCGGAATGTAAAAGTTCGGGCTTTTCATCGCCGGGTTGTAAAGCATTTGCGGGCGAATATCGATCGGGACGTTGTGGCGGCCAGTGGCGCGCAAAAGCGATTCGATTGATTGGGTCAGCCCAACCGAGAGCGCAGTGTTGAGCGCCTGCAATGCGGTGGTCGAATTCGAACCGTCGACCAATAGTTGCACCTGCGCCGAATAACCGGAGCGGATGTTTTCGGTGAACTTCGGCGGAATTTGCAAACCCGCGTAGGCGCGACCTCTGCGAATCTGGCTCGACATCTCCTCAATGCTCTGCACTTCGCCGACAACCCGAAATGTTTCCGTGTTCACGAACCGGTCGACGAACTGCCGGCTTTCGACCGTGCGATCTTCATTGAGAATGACCAGCGCCATGTGCTTCACGTCAGTGTCGAGCGCGTAGCCGAACGCGATCATTTCCACCAGCGGCGGGAAAAACATGAAGAACAGCGTCATCGGATCGCGCCAGACGATGATGAATTCCTTGAACAGAATTGCGCCGAGCCCACGGAAGGGTTTCTGTTTCATTAGCGGGTCATCCCGAACGAAGTGAGGGACCCCTCCTATCTTCGAAGATCATAGCAGATAGATCGGACCACTTTGGATTGAGCGTCTCGACCAACGCATTCTTTTTGCTGCGCCGCCAGCCTTTGATTGCTTTTTCGCGAGCGATGGCATCGAGTGGGTCATCAAAACTTTCGTAATAAACAAGTCGATTCACCTTATATTGCTGCGTAAAGCCCTTTATTTCAGCGTTCTGATGTTCCCATACGCGGCGCGCCAGTGAATTTGTGATGCCAGTGTAGAGAACGACTCGGCTGCGATTAGTCATCATGTAGACATAGAAGGCGTTAGTCATTTTGTGGGGTGCTTCGCTCCGCTCAGCATGACAGAATTGCTATGCTGCTTTCTCTTTTTGGTCTTCGACGGCGTATTCGCGCTCAGGGTGACGAAAACGTCTTCCAACGATGGGCCGATCTCGTGGATCTCGATGTGATGAATGCCGACGCTGTGCAACTTTTCGTCGATCTCGGCACGCCGCACATTTTCATCGACCAGTAGGTGCATCGATTGGCCGAAGACGGTCGCGCTCCGCACGCCTTGCATTTGCCGCATTGTTTGGAGCGCGGTCGTAACGTGGTCGCAAGTGACATCAAGTCGCCGCGTCCCGGGCGGATTGACCTCTGCCATTTTTTTTAACTCATCCGGCTCACCGCAGACAATCAGCTTCGACATGTAAATGTAACCGACGTGATCGCAGCGCTCCGCTTCGTCCATGTAGTGAGTGGTGACGAAAAGCGTCATGCCACCGGCGGTGAATTCGAACAGCAAATCCCACAATTCCCGCCGCGCGACCGGGTCGATGCCGGCGGTCGGTTCGTCCAGGAACAAAACGGTCGGCTTGTGCATGAGCGAACACGCCATTGCCAGCCGCTGCCGCCAACCGCCCGAGAGAAGCGCCGCGCGTCGGTTCACGTATGGCTGCAAATGCGTGATCGCAATCATTTCATCGCGTCGCTGACTCAGCTCGCGACCGCTCAACCCGTAAAGCTTTCCGGCGAAGACGAGATTTTCATTCGCGGTCAACTCATCGTAGAGAGAAAATTTCTGCGACATATAACCGATGATATCTTTGATCGATTCGGTATCGCGGGCGACGTCATGACCATCGATCCGCGCGGTGCCCTCGCTTGGCTCCAAAATTCCGCAGAGCATTCGAATCACAGTCGATTTTCCGGACCCGTTGGGCCCCAGAAATCCAAAGATCGATCCCTTGCCGACGTTGAACGAAACGTGATCGACGGCGGTGAAGGTGCCGAAGCGTTTGGTCAGGCCTTCGCATTCGATCATCGCTTCCATGTCGATCTAATGAGAGACGTTTGGGAAATAAGCATCCGCGGCCATGCCGGCACGGAGACGATCGTCGTTGTTTGGCAAACGGATCTTCACGCCAAACACCTGGCGGATCCGATCCTCGACCGTCTGCACATTGCGAGGCGTGAATTCGGCCTGGCGATTCACCTGCTCGACCACGCCCGGAAAATCTTTCCCCGGAAACGAATCGACCCGGACGCGGACCTGATCTCCGATTTTAATTTTTCCGAGCCACGGTTCGGGCACGTAAACGCGGACCCAGAGATGCTGCGGCAGAAGCAGCGTCGCGACTTCCTGACTAAATGGCGGCACCAGAATGTCGCCCACCTTCACGTTGAGCACTTCGAGGATCGATTCTGCCGGCGCGTTGACTTGCATCTCAGCAAGCTGGGCATCGATATCAGCGAGTTGGGCCCGCGCCTGAATGACACGTGTCTGCGCGGCCGCAACTACCTTCTCTTGCGACGTGGCCGAACTGGCAGCCCTCTGCGCGTCGGTTGGTGAAACTACTTTTCGCATGAGCAGCTCCTGCTGGCGCTTGGCTTCGTCACGCAAAAATTCCAACAAGGCCACCTGCGATTCGGCATCGTGAGTGGCGCTGTCGATCTGAGCGACGGCGAGATCCCGGCGGGCCTTCAGTTCGGCCGCATCCAACTCGACAATTGGTTGCCCGGGTTGAAGTCTGTCGCCTTCCTGCGCGAAAATTTTCTGAACGCGTCCGCTCATGCGCGGACCGACGTGCACCTCGTCCACCTCAATCGTACCCGAGACGGTGTTCTTCCGATTTCCGCACGACGAGAGAAAGATCGACAACGTCAGCGCAAGAAAGGCGCAAAGCATCCCCGCGCTATAATTTTGAACGAAGAATTTCCTCGCGAGTCGCATGGAGTAACCAGGAATGCAATCAGCCGATGGTGCGGGCCTTTCCGGTGAGTGCGCCTTCGAGAACAATCTTGAGAATTCCGGCAAAACCATCTTTCGGCATCATCCCGAGCTCTTCCATCTTCGTCGGATTCATGATCGCCTGAACGATGGTCAGCAGAATCTCGATGATGAGCTTGGCCGGAACATCTTTCCGCACCATTCCGGTCCGTTGACCTTCAACGAAAAGTTTTCCGAAAAAGCGCTCGATCAGGGCAGCTCGACGGCGTTCGATAACCTTGAACACCTGCGGCGCTTTCTGCCGCATGTCGCGGACGAACGGCGGTTTGATCTCATCCAATTCGCGTTGCGTGTTGGCCAGCAGTTCGTGCAACGCGGTTGAGAAATCGTGCGGGTGCGCACGCGTGATTTTGTTCAGTCTCGCTTCGACGCTGGCGAACTTGTCGGCCAACACCGCTTCGAGCAGGTCGATCTTGCTAGGGAAATGCGCGTAGAGCGTTTTTTTGCTAATGCCTAGCTCCTCGGCCAGATCGTCCATCGTCACGCTGCGGAACCCGTGACTAAAGAAGTGCGCCCGCGCCGATGCTACGATTCGTTGCCGGCCTAAGTCACTCTTTCGGTTACGTGGCCGCAGAATTGATTTCTTTGGCTGTTTCACGTCATCCTTCTCTGGCCGGAGGCGCATTCCTGAGCGTCGCCGGCAAAGTGAGCGTGCGCCATTCGAATAAGCTCCATTGCCGGCGCCAAATCATTTTCGTCGCGCACCATGAAGGTCACGTAGCCTTTTTCAGGCGCCCAGCGGTGTGAGCGCGCTTTGCCCTCCGCCAGAACTCGCTCCTGATCCTTTTTCGCTAATCGAATATCGCAATGGCCATGGCCATGGACGTGCATGAACATGGTTCGTCCGACAAAAAAAGCATCTTCGTGGATTCCTGCGTTCTGCCGCTCGGTCACATCCGCCAAACTCAGAATTCTTCGCCGTAGTTCCTGATGAAGTTCTTCTCGTGATCTCATTCTGCCTTTTTTCTTGGTTATGTCGCAGAGCGTGTCCGAATGAATATCGAGACGGATGGCCCTTAAGAAACTATTATAGTATATTGAGTTTCCTGGCAAGGAATTACCCAACAAAACAGAATTTCATCTTCGAGAACCCGACACGACCCTTAATCGCAATCGCACAACCGCATTTCTCCAACCATCTTGCAAACCGCCGAGCGGTCGGTAAAGCACTGACCATGGCTGGCTATTCAGGAACTCCATTACCGCAGAAACTCGGGATCAAACCGGGAGCGGCCGTCGTGGCGATAAACGAGCCGCCCAACTACCGCAAACTCCTCGGCAAACTCGATCAGATAACGTTTTCCAATCGAATCAAAGCCAATTCAGATTTCGTGCATCTCTTCACCAAGCGCAGAAGCGAATTGGAAAGCAAATTGTCGATCTTGCGCAGAAAAATTTCCGACAACGGAACGATCTGGATCTCGTGGCCGAAAAAATCCGCCAAGGTTCCGACCGACATCACCGAAGACGTCGTTCGCGAAGTCGCCTTGCCGCTCGGATTGGTCGACATAAAAGTCTGCGCGGTCGATGAAACCTGGTCGGGATTGAAGTTGATGATTCGCCGCGAAAACCGAAAATCGAAATGACCCTCACCTGCCGCTTCGCGTCTTCCTCTCCCTCAGGGAGAGGATGGAGGTGAGGGAAATCCTACTAAAATGAAAACACGAATCCTGGATCACATTGATTTGCGGGTGAAAGATCTCGGCCGAGCAATGAAGTTTTACGAAAAACTCTTACCCGCGCTCGGTTTTACCTGCGATCGCTCGGACGAAACCTGGGGAACATTCTACTCGGTGGGCGGCGACAAGCCCTCCGAGTTTTTCGGTTTCACTGAAGATCGACATCATCAGCCAAACGAAACACGGATTTCATTTTGGGCAGACACGCGCGACGGAGTTGACCGGATTGCAAAACTTGTCCGCGAAATCGGCGCCAAGAACCTGGAAGGCCCGGAAGTATGCGCTGAGTACAGCCCGGGATACTACGGATTTTTCTTTGAAGATCCCGACGGCAACAAACTGGAAATCTGCTGCCGGAAAAATCCCGTCATTGCAGAGTGAAAGAGTTCGGCGAAGAGTTGACGAATGAATGATGCGACGCATCTCCCTGCAATTTTGCAGGAGCGCCGTCGCGTTCGTTATCTCAAAGTCATCGCGCTCTTCAAAATTTTCAAAGGCGTGCTCCTCTTTCTGCTCGGCTTCTCGCTTCTCTTTGTAAACGGCCGGCCGCTTTGGCTCGATCAAATTTCAGATTGGGCGGATGATCAGCTTTTGCTCGCCCACAGCAAATACGTCATTTTCCTTCTCAACAAATTGCAAGACATGCTTGCTGGCGGTGCGTTACGGGCAACTGGAATTCTGGCGCTTTTTTATTGCACCGTGCTCTTTACCGAGGGAATCGGCGTTTACATGCAAAAACGCTGGGCGGAGTTCTTGATGATCTTCGCCACCGGCGCGTTGATTCCTCTGGAAATAAGACATGTTTGGCACCGATTAATTTTTCACCGGCCGGTGCTTGCTCCGGTGATCCTACTTCTGGCCAACTCCTTCATCGTCTGGTTCCTCTACATGGTGCTCAGACGCGTAAAAGTGGAAAAGCAGGCGACGCCGGAAAAAGAATTGGTCGAAACCCGCTAGGACCGAGTTCCGGAGTGGCCCTGGCGGTTCGTTTTAATACCGAACAGGTCGAGCGCGGCGATTGTTTTCTCCATTGGTAGTCCAACAACATTCGTGTAGGAGCCGTCGATCTTTTCGATGATCTCGCTCCCGAAACCTTGCGCGGCGTATCCGCCCGCTTTATCGAGCGGATTCACGCGCGCGAGGTAATTGTCGATCTTGTCTCGGGTGAGTCGGTGAAAACGAACGCGCGAGATTTCGTAAAAGCTCGTCGACTTCGCGGTGGCCAGATGACAGATGAAAACGGACGTGCAAACTTCGTGCGCGCGCCCACTCAATCGTTGCAGCATCGCAACGGCTTCGTTCTTGTCTTTTGGTTTTCCGAGAACGTGATCGTCAATGGCCACGAGTGTGTCGGCAGCGAGCACAATGTTCTTTGGACGGAGGCGCGCCGTGGTCATTGCCTTGCGCATCGCATTGAACGCGGTCAACTCGCGCAACGTGAGATCGAGATCGAATCTTTCGTCGACTTTCGGAGCGAATATTTCGAAGTCGAATCCTGCTTCCATGAGTAACTCGCGACGACGCGGCGAATTGGAAGCAAGCAACAGCAGTGGACGCACGCGCCGGAATGCGACGCGATTATGGCGTCGCTGACGGAGAACTCATCGGACTTTCAACTGGAGGCGGGGCAGCATCGAGCGGCTTTTTCAACTCCTGAAAATCCTTTGGAATGTCGAACTCAGCCGCGCTGATGGAGTCTTTCTTAATCGACAAGATCGTGGTCACGGCTTTGTTGTCGCCCATGGTTATAACGGTCTTGAGCGGCAATCCCGCGAAATCGGTATAGTCGGGCATGCCCATGTTGCTCGGCTTCCATGCTCCGGAGATCGGCGCCTGCATTTGTTTGAGGATCCCGGCCGCGTCCGGATATTTGGTCGCGACCCAAAACGAGGCTTTAAATTGGGACGTCTCGTAAACGAATTCTTCGGTTTCGTACCCGTTAATCGTCTCCTTTTTTCCAGTCGGAGTGAGTTTTGGCGCAGCCGGCTTTTCCCCATCAAACTTGTTAATTGTTTCGGCGGCAGCTTTGATCTGTTCCGCTGAAATTCGGATGAAGGTTTTTTTCTCGTTCAGCAAATCGGTCATTTCCCCGGCTTTGCCGTCAATGATTCGCGTGGGTTGAGAAGGCGCGTCGATCCGTTCCTTGTCCCCTTTTATTTTGACGGTGACGTCGCCATTCTGGCCCAGGCCTTCAACTCGCTGGACAATGGTCAGATCGGCACGGGCGGAGACGAGCAGGCCAAAGGTAATTATGGAAAAAAGAGCGGCCAAGTTCCTCATCCGACTAGCTTGACCCCGCCGACGGAAATATCAAGCGCAGCAGCCCTGGGAAAAATCACTTGGCAGGCCCGCGTGCTCGCGGCAATTTAGTCCGAGCCGGACTGGCATTGTCCGCGCGGGCATAGCTTAATGGTAAAGTTCCAGCCTTCCAAGCTGGCCATGCGGGTTCGATTCCCGTTGCCCGCTCCCTTCGATGTCGATCTTTGCACGCTCCAGCCCCCGGAAGGGATTTCTGTTGACCGAAGCGATACGCCGATAGTATACTTGTTTATGGAAAATATGGAAAATGCAAAATTGTACGAATTTTCAACTAAGGGCGGCCCTTCCGCCAGAGGCCTGATCGGAGCGCTGGTTCCTCTTTTCATAGTGGCCACAGGGTTCTGGTTTTGGACGGCGGCCGCAGCGTTTGCCGACGACAAAAGCTCCAGAGGCAAGGATCAGTCGCTTTCGCACGTTGAAGGCGAGAAGACCAAAAACAGCAACGCCACAGATAAATGCACCGTCTGCCACAACCCGCATAATTTTCATGAGATCAGCATCCCCTGCGACCAGGTGGACAAATTCTTGAACAATCACCCGGGAGATTTTCGCGGTCGTTGTACGGTCACTCCGCATACTAGTAGATAGTCAACGGACGCGTTCCCGAAAAACGGTTGCGATTCAGTTGCTACGGTTTGTTCGTTGCATTTCGGTCTGAAAGCGTGACACCGTTCAGACGCTTGAGTTTGTGAAGATCGCTGCGCTGAAGAGTCGCGCGGCCGAAGTTTGGGCTGCCTGTTTGCTCGCAGCGGCGTTCCTCATGATCCAAATTCTAGTTGGCGGAACGCGACTGCTTTTCAGTTTGCCGGCTTATGGTCTGTTGGCAGTTGGCGGGTTGCTCGTTTGTCTGGGGCTACGTTGCGCCAGATCGGAGCCGGATCGGATCTGCCTCGCCAGTGCGGCACTTTTTTTCGGGTACATCATAGTGCGCGGGTTTATGTCACCAGTTGTTTATCTCGCGCGGGTCGATGTTTATTCAGTGCTAGGCGGGCTGCTGGTTTATCTTTTTGTGGCAGATTTCCTCACCGAATCGAAACGGCGAACGGTATTGGTGTCCTTCCTGCTGCTCATTGGCATGGTGCATGTCTTGATTGGGGCGATCCAATTTCGAAACGGTGACAACTTCATGCCGATTCCGTTCCTGCAACGCTTCGATTACGGGCGGAGGGCGAGTGGATTTTACGTTTGTCCCAATCATCTGGCCGGCCTGCTCGAAGTTCTTGGGGTCTTCGGCTTGAGTCTGGTCTGTTGGAGCCGGTTTCCAGCATGGGCAAAGCTGCTCACTGGTTACGCGACGGCCACCTGCTATTTTGGTTTGATCCTGACTGGAAGTCGCGGCGGCTATTTGAGTGCGCTGGGCAGTTTGCTGCTCTTCATCGCGCTGAGCGGAACACTTCTGCGCCAAGCTTCTGCTCGTCTTTTTTGGAGAGTGGGTGGACCCGGCGTAATCATCGCCGCGTTGATTGGACTCGCTGCCTTTTTGTTGATCCACAAGAATGCCTACCTGAGCGAACGCACCCAGAACATGTTCGCGAGGAATGTGCGCCTGGAAATGTGGAAGGCGGCAATTCAACAATGGAAGTTGCAGCCGTTCTTCGGAGCCGGCAGTGGAACCTACTTGTATTATGGCCGCCAATTCCGCTCAGTCCAGCTGGAGGCCGATTCGGTTTACGTGCATAACGATTACTTGCAACTCCTGGCCGAATATGGATTGGCCGGCGGGGCGCTCTTTCTAATCTTCCTCGGCAGCCATCTTGCAAACGGCTGGAAAAATTTTCAGCGCCTTGGATTGAAACGCGTCGCCGTCTCTTCCCGTCTTTTGAGTAACGCAATGGCGCTCCAGCTCGGCGCAATACCGGCCGTCTTCGCCTACATGATTCACTCGTTTGTCGATTTTAATCTGCACATTCCCGCAAATGTTCTCTTGCTTGCGTTTGTTTTCGGCCTCTTGGCCAACGCAGGAGCACAACATCAAGCCGAGCCGCCTCAACTCCGGCGCTCGATTATCGGATGGCGTCTTGTCTTGCCCTTGATCGGTTTGGTGGTGGCAATCGAATCTGTGCATTTGCTGCCGGGCGAATATTTTGCCGAACGCGCGCGCACTGCCCTCCGTGACGATCAACTTGAGTCGGGCGCGCGTTTCGCGACCCGCGGTCTGGCCTATGAGCGCAGCAATCCAAATCTGTACCAATATTTGGGAAGCGCGCGGATCGACCAAGGTGATACAGCCCAAAATCCCGCCACCGCCGCACAATACTATCAAGCAGCGATCGAAGCTTTCGAGAGCGGGCGCGCCCAGGCGCCGCGGGAAGAGGCGTTTGCAATAGGGATGGCCGATGCCTACGACTCTCTCGGACGCTTTACGGAGGGAGAATGGATGTACGACGAAGCGCTTGCCTTGGATCCAAGATCGAGATCACTCGAATCGTCCTATCAAGCGCATCTGAAGAAATGGCGCGATTCAGGAACAAACCCTTCGAACAATAGCGCACCGCCGCCTGCGCATTCGAGCGGATCGCTTTGACAAACCGGTTGCGTCGCTCCGGCCTAGATTCGAACCGCATTACGCGAGCGATGAAGCAATTGTCTGCTTTTTTATCGACGCTGATTCTTCTTGTCGCCATGCCACATTTGTTGCGCGCGCAGGAAGCCGTTTCCACGACCACCACTTCCGGATCTAGTTCATCGACAAGCGCGACATCGTCAGCGACAACGACCGGCGAATTCTCAACTGGAACAAGTGCGCCATCCTCGGCGGTTACGAATGCGACGAGCGCTGCCACTGCTGTAGAAGGCGGCCCGAGTGGCGTCGGCGTTTTTTCGCCTACCCCGGTCAAAATCTACGTCACCATGTCTGTAGGTTACGATGACAACGTCAACACGCTGCAGAATAACAAGCAGGGATCGGCGTTCACGAGCGGGAATATTATTCTCGATTACACCTTTGGAGATCCGCGACTGCAGTTGATCCTCAACGGCGGCGCGGGCGGCACATATTATTATGAGCACCTCAGCGGTCAGAGCTACGACATCGATCTAAAAGGCGCGCTTGGCATTACTTACAAATCATCGCCGCAACTCACTCTCGGCTCGAGTCTCCTGGTCGAATATTTGACTGAGCCAAACTTTGACGCACTCGGCGGACTAAATTCGCGCAACGGCAATTATTTTTACACGACCGACAAAATTTTCGTTGGTTACGCCTGGTCGCAGCGCTTCGCGACAAAGACTTCCTACAGCTTCGAGGCGTACAACTACGACAATAGTTCCGTTGGCACGTTCTCCAATCGCGTCAGCAACACTTTTGGAAACGAATTCAATTTCCAACTTGTCCCGACAACCAGGCTGGTCGCCGAATATCGCTACAGCATCGTCAGTTATGAAAACGCTTCCCTCAATTCAACCACCCACTTTGCGCTCGGCGGCATCGATCATACTTTCAATCCGCGACTCACCGCTTCGTTCCGTGGTGGAGCGGAATTTCGATCTTACGACCAGGATGGCGATCGCATGGGGCCCTATTTTGAGGGATCAGTCACTTACGTGCTCGGAAAAAGAACTTCTGTGACCTGGAACAATAATTACGGGCTTGAAGAGCCCGATCTGCCAGGTTCCCAAAGCCGCACCACCTTCCGCAGCGGCCTGCAAACGAAGTTTAATCTGACCTCGCGAATCAGCTCGAATATCGACCTTTTTTATGTGCACGACGAGTATCATGCCCTCACTTCCGGCACGATCATGGGCACGGCGTTTACCGAGAACTCGTTCGATGGGAATCTCTCGCTTCGTTACGCCATTACCCCATTGCTTGGCGTTCAGGCCGGATATCACTACACCGACATCAGTTCTGATGTCCTTTTCCGGGAATACTCACGCAATCGCGCCTTTGCTGGCGTCAGTCTGAGCTTTTGACCCCAACGCTCTGTTTACTTTGGCGGGCTTTTTGCTACAATAGTTAGCTCTCGCCAGAGGGTCCCACTGGGTATGGCACAAAACGAAGAGGTTAAGCTCCATTTTCTCGATTACTGGCGCGTAATTCGCATCCGCTGGATCCTTATTCTGCTCGCGTTCCTTTTGGTGCTGATCACGGCCGCGATCTTCACTTATTTTCAACCGCGCGAATATAAAGCCGATGTTTTCGTTGAAGTAAAATCAACGGCGGAAAATCCGCGCATCTTTGGTCAGGGCGATCCGAACCAGCCGATCCACGATCCGCAACTGGCGCCCACGGTTTATCAAGTCATTCAACGCACCGGCATTCTTTATCCGGTCATTGAGCAACTGAAACTTCAGGATAGATGGGCCCGGGACGGCCGACGACCGTCGCGCGAGATCGCCTATCAAATGTTGCGAAACAAGCTCGACGTCGACGAAGTCCGCAACACCGACCTTCTCCAGATCAGTGTCTATGATGGCAGTCCGCAATTAGCCGCGGATATCGCCAACAAAATCGTCAGCGTTTATCAGGACCGGCGCGTCGAGGAAGAAAAGGAAAACCTGAACCGCGCGGTCACGGTCATGAACGAAGAAGTCGGCAAGCAGCAGAAGCGAGTCGAAGACGCCGGCACCGAAATGGCCCGGATTCGTGACCAAGAACACATTGTCGATCTTAACCCTGAAGGAACCGAGGATAGTCAGGCGCCAGTCAACAATATCGTCGTCAAACAGGAAAGCGAAGTGAACGACGCCGAAACAAAGATTGCTACGCTGTCCAGCAAGCTGACCCAGATCGAGAGCCTTAAAGGCGACGACTTGATGCGGATGCTTCCGACTCTCGACGTTCAGGATCCGACCGTGCAAAAAATTCTGCCCAATTATCAGGACACGGTCGCGCAGGAAGCGCTGCTTCTAAATTCCGGACTCGGTGAAAATCATCCCAAGGTCAAATCGGTCCGCGCGGCCCGACAGGTTTACACCCACCAGCTCGAGCAACAGATCGGCATCATTCGTCAGGGCTTGGAAAGAAATCTGAAAACGGCCCAGGACACGCGCGATGAATTGCGAAAGCGTCTCGAGCAAATCAACGCCAAGCAGCTGCAGACGAAAAACCTGAGCTCGGACTACACCCGCGCTAAGAATGCTTACATCAAGGAAAAGACGCTGCTCGATGGAGTCCGCACCCGCGCGCAAACCCAGACCATGGAAATGGCCATGCCGCGTTTCGCGGTCAGCGTGAAACAAGTCGCCGAGCCACCGAGTTATCCCGCCCGTCCGCAAGTTGGATTGAATCTGACTCTCGGAACGCTGGTCGGTCTCGTTATCGGCATCGGTCTCGCCTTCTTCATTGAGTATCTCGACACTAGCGTCAAAACGATGGACGACGTCGAAGGTCTTCTCGGCGTCCCGGTGCTGGCGATCATTCCGAAGAACATCAATTTGCTCCACAAAGCCGAAGGGGACACGCCGGACGCCGAAGCCTATCGAATTTTGCGGACCAATATCGAATTCAATCGGCCAAATCCCGAAGCCAACACCATTTCGCTCGTCAGCGGCGGTCCCGGCGAAGGCAAATCGACCACCATCGCTAACCTCGCTTTCATCTGCGCTCAAGGCGGTTATTCGACATTGATTGTCGATGCTGACCTGCGTCGCCCGGTCCAGCATTTGTTGTGGGATCTCAACAACGAATTCGGCCTAACGAATTATCTTACCACCGACATGGAGCTCGATCAGGCGATTTTGCCCACGACCGTCGAGAACTTGTCAATCTTGCCCAGCGGTATTCTGCCGTCCGACGCCGTCGGAATTCTTAACTCCCAACGGATGTCGGACACGATCGCCGAGTTGAAGACGCGCTACGACATCGTGTTCTTCGATTCGCCGCCGATTCTTGGCGTCAGCGATGCTTCCGTGATCGCGAGCGAAGTCGATCAAACTGTGATTGTGGTTCAACACCGGCGCTTCCCCCGAGCGATGCTGACGCGGGTGAAGCAGGCGATTCTTGGTGTGGGCGGAACAGTCCTGGGCGTCGTGCTCAACAACGTCGACCTCAAGCACGACCAGAACTACTACTACTACACAAACTACTACGGCTATTATCAGCCGCGCAGCAAAGAAACGCATCGTCGCGGTCGTCAAACATCGCGTGTTGCTGCCAACGGAACCGAAAACGGCCACCTCGAACCCGACGAGTATTGATGCAGCGGTTGCTCGCGGTTTTTCTTTTCTCTTTCGCGTTCGCCACTGGCGCATTCGCGCAGGCCACGCTTCGCATCGGCGATCCCGTCGAATTGAAAATTGGCGGCGTGCCGGCGGAAGATCAAAGCCAGGTGAACAATACTTACAGCGTGGATGCCGGCGGCGCGATCAATCTTCCTTACATCGGAAAAGTCCACGCCGAAGGAATGACTCCTGCCCAACTCGCCCGCGCCATCGAAGACAATTTCCGCTCCAACAAAATTTACTCGAACCCGAACATCACCATTATCATGCAGCCTTCGGCGCGATTCGTGAACGTCGGCGGCTCGGTCCGGAGTCCGTCCCGAGTGCAGTTTACTGAAGACATGACCCTGCTCACCGCGATCAACGCCGCCGGTGGTTTCAACGATTTTGCCGATCAACGTCACGTCCGGCTTCTGCGCGGCAACGAAGCGACCGTTTACGACGTGCGACGCTTTCGCAAAGATCCCTCCCAGGATGTGCGCCTCCGTCCCGGCGACAAAATCGAAGTCCCGCAGAGTTTCTTCTGATCGCCGCCGCACCAGACGCGGCGATCACCACGCCGTAGCCTTAAGGCCAGTCCGGCTCGGACCGGAGGCGGTCTATTCGTTAGGCGAAATCAATTCGCGGTGGCGCCAGGCGTAGCCAAGTCCGGAATAAATTGTCAGCGCCACTGTAATCCAAACCAGGACCGGTCCGGCTTGGTCCCACGCATGGAACCACCAGGCCGATGTCTCACTCGCGTAGCGCAGCTCATGGAGCGAGAGCAAAGCGAGAAAGAAAACTACCGTCACGACCTGCCAGGAAGTTTTCTGTTTACCGAGCATTTCCGCCGGCAAAACCTTTCCTTTCGCGCTCGCCATCATCCGCAGGCCGGTGATTAGAAAATCTCGCGCCACCACCGTCGTGGCCGCCCACGCCGGAACCGCCTTGAGCGGAACCAGGGAGATAAACGCGGCCGCCACCATGATTTTGTCCACCAAGGGGTCCATCAACTTGCCGAAGTTCGTCACGATCCCGTAGCGACGCGCAATTTCGCCATCGACGAAGTCGCTCACGCCGGCGATCAGAAAAACAACCAGGGCCAGCGTTCGTCCGTATTGCCAGGACGAATTCAACGCCGCGACGAAGACAACTGTGAGCAGCAATCGGCTAAGCGTTAATCGATTCGCCCAATTCATCGACTTTTAGACATTGCAGTCGCTGGAGAGGCTGGCCGCGCCGTAGGCTTGGCGAAGGCGGGTTTTTTCCAGATCGGAACCTTCTTTTTCAATTCTTCCACGATCCATTGGCTGGCTTCAAAAGCCGCCCCGCGATGCCGGGCACTGACTCGCAAAAACAGCGACGCCTCCCCCGCGCGCACAAATCCGGTTCGATGATGGAGCAGAACCTGGTTCAATCGAAAAGTCTCAGCTGCACTATCAGCAATCATTTTCATCTGATGTTCCGCCATGGCCTGATGAGCTTCATAATCGATCCCGTCGATTTCGCGACCATCTTCCATTTCTCGAACGACCCCCCAGAAATCGACCACCGCCCCAGCCCTAAGATCGACATCTCCTTTTGGCGCTTGTAAACGCGCTTCGGTCAACAAAACTTGAGAAACGGAGTTTGCCATGTCTTTGAATCGACCGTTACAATGTAACTCTTGCGCCGAAACAACAAAGGAGACCTAAAATGACCGCGAATCAATGTGATATTGGCCTGATCGGCCTGGCAGTGATGGGCGAAAACCTCGTCCTCAACATGGAATCCAAAGGTTTTTCAGTCGCCGTTTTCAATCGCACCACTGAAGTC